>Ga0272441_10008925_pt1 | contig 15672 bp, 11 predicted proteins | sample SSMProp6N_FD_193582 | JGI IMG/M metagenome (GOLD analysis project Ga0272441, IMG submission 193582) | Marine sediment archaeal communities from Little Sippewissett salt marsh, Falmouth, MA, United States - SSM-Prop-6N | ecosystem: Environmental > Aquatic > Marine > Wetlands > Sediment ... | reverse complement strand
GTACCCATCTGTGCGTCTTCCGCGCCGTCTGGCTGCGCGGTATCGGCTGTGCCCATGCTGCGCAGCAGGTCGTGCGATACTTGTTCTGCCTTGGCTAAGGCGGCGGCGGCGCGGTCATCTGTGGTGCGCAGCCGTGCGCCCATATCGTCGATGGCCGCTTCAAGCGCCGCCAAGGGTTCGGCAAAGGCAGCGGAGCCGCCGGCGGTGGCATCGGCGATCTTGCGCATCTCGTCGGTAAGGCCGCCGACGCGGGCATCCAGGGCGCGCAGGGTGTCGGCGGTGTTCTGGTGGGCCTCGTCAAGCTGCTGGGTGGTTGCGTCCACCCGCTGCTCTAGCTGCGCTAGGCGCTGCGCCGCCGCTTGCCCTTCGCTTTGCGCTGCGTCCACCGCGGCGCTGCGCAGGTCATCGAGGTGGGTGCTCAGATCGTTGTTGGCGCCGGCTTCCACCACGCCGATCCGCTCGTCAAAGGCGGCCATGGTCTGTTGCAGCGCCAACAGGGTCCCTTCAACGTTCAACAGCGCCTTGATACCGGGGGCCGACACCGTATCGCGGGCCATCTGTTCAACTTTGGCAAGGTCTTGCCGCATGTCGGCTAATGCTTGGGCGGTGCGGCCGTCTGACGCCTCTACGTGATCCACCACGTTGGTGATGGTGCGCTCAAGGCCTTTGAGCGTCTCGTCATTGCCGCCGGGCGTGGGTGCAGCGGCCTGATCGGCCTGGTCGCGGGCGGCGCGCGCGGCGGCTTCGGCGGCGTCGATCTGCCGGCGCAGCGTCTCGATCTCGCCTTGCAGGTGGCGCGTGGCTTGCGAGGCGGTGGTTGTGGCTGCAACAGCCTGGCTGCCGGCGTCGGTGGCGTGGCGTTCGGCTTTCTCCAGCCGTGCGGTCATCGCCCGCAGCCCGCGCTCCACCGTGCGCATGGCATCGGTGTTTACGAGCCCGGCATGGGCAATATCGCGCTCGGATTTTTCGACACGCTCCTGTAAGTCCGCCACCATTTGCGCCATGTCCGGCAGCGGTTCGCGGCTTAGGCGCTCAGTGCGTTCCAGCCGCGTCGACAAATCGCTGAGGGTTTCATCAAGGCCGGCCAACGCGTTTTCGCCGCGCTGCTCAGAGCGTTCGAGGCGGTGCACCAGGTCGCGCAAGGCATCGGTGACCGGGCTGAAATCAATCTGCAAATCCTGTTGCGGCATCATCATCGCCGGTGACGGCGCCGCGCGCGGTTCACGCGCCGCTGCCGAAGCCTGCGTGTACCCGTTTTCAGGGGCGTCGTCTTCGGAGGCGTCGATGATTTTTTCGTTCAACCATTGGCCAAGGGTCTTGCCTTCGCGGCGGGCCGCGATCTTGGCGGCCTCACGCGCTTCCGGTTCGATGCCCTTAACGCTCCAGGGGATCCCAGGTTTCATCCGAATCGTATCCACCCTTATCGAATCGCACGGTATCTATCGGCGAATCTTGTGTAAAGCGCGATACCAGACCAAAGATATAGGGATATACGTTGTTATTCACCCTATATCTGCGCGCCGCACGCCGTGCCGGCCGGTCGGCCGCATTTCGCTGTTGACGCTTACGTCAACGGAACCTAAAATCCCTGCCGGCTACGCGGAGGCGTAGGCGCCGTGCCCGCGGGCCTATCTCTCAGGCCAGGTACTCTCTTAGGCCGCTTTTTGGCGAAGTCGAAAGGCGCTAAGCCCATGCAAAAAGGCGCTAAGCCCATGCAAGATGCGAAAACGCCTCACGGCGTGCCCTCCGGCACCTCTACCCCAGCCCATAGCGCGGCCCCAGCCCATAGCGCGGCCCAAGACCAGAGTGCCGTAGCGCACTTACCGCCCCATGCGGCGCGGCCCGGCGAGCCCGGCCACCAGGCCAACGGGCCGACATTCTCCATTACCCAATTGGCCGCCGAATTCGACGTGACCACCCGCGCCATCCGCTTTTACGAAGACAAAGACCTGTTGCACCCGGCGCGCCAGGGCCAGACGCGGATTTATTCGGCCCGCGACCGGGCGCGGCTGCAATTGATCCTGCGCGGCAAGCGCGTCGGCTTCAGCCTGGCGGAAATTCGTGAGATTCTCGACCTCTATGATCTGCGTGACGGGTTCACGCGGCAGCTTGAACTGGCGCGCGAAAAATACGCCGCGCAGATCACCAAACTGGAAGCCCAACGCAGCGATATCGATCACGCTATCGGTCTGTTGCGCGATGGCATTGCGTTTGTGGAGGCGGAATTGGCGCACAGATCAGCCACCGGCCGGCGGTCGGCGGCGCGCAATACCGGTGCGCGGGCGGGTGCAGCGGATGCTGCGTCGGTGCATAGCTAAGATAGGACAGCCATCGGCGCGCGGTGCCGGAGGCTGCATGTTGATTTTCAGCGCGGCGGTGTAAGTATTCCGCAATACCCAACCGCTGGCACACCAACCGCTGGCACAATGGAGTTGAGCCGCAATGCCGACATACAAAGCCCCGACGCGCGAATTTGCTTTTCTGCTGCACGAAGTTCTTGATCTGCAGCGCTACGCCAATCTGCCCGGCTTTGCCGAGGCGACGCCGGATCTATTGGACCAGATCATGGAACAGGCGGGCAAGCTGGCCGAAGAAGTGCTGCAACCGCTCAATAAAGTGGGTGACGAGCAGGGCTGTGTGTTGGCCGACGGTGAGGTGAAAACGCCGGACGGGTTCGCCGCCGCCTATCAGCAGCTCGTCGATGGCGGTTGGCCGTCGCTTGTATGCGCGCCGGATTATGGCGGCCAGGGCTTTCCCAACACCATCGGCGTGTTGTTCAACGAAATGATATCCTCCGCCAATATGGCGTTTGGCATGTATCCGGGCTTAAGCCACGGCGCCTATTCGGCGCTTACCCATCATGGCTCGGACGCGCTCAAAGCAACCTATTTGCCCAAGCTCGTGACCGGCGAATGGACCGGCACCATGAACTTAACCGAGCCCCATTGCGGCACCGATTTGGGCCTATTGCGCAGCAAGGCCGTGCCCAATGGCGATGGCTCTTACGCGGTCACCGGCCAGAAAATCTGGATTTCCGCCGGCGAGCACGACATGGCGGAAAACATCATTCATTTGGTCTTGGCCCGCATCGAAGGTGCACCGGCCGGCGTCAGCGGCATATCGCTGTTTGTCGTGCCCAAATTCTTGGTCAACGATGATGGCTCTTTGGGCGCGCGCAATGCGCTGCAATGCGGCGGCCTGGAAGAAAAAATGGGCATCCACGGCAACGCCACCTGCGTCATGAATTATGACGGCGCGACGGGCTGGCTCGTGGGCGAGGAAAATAGCGGCCTTAAGGCGATGTTCACGATGATGAACGAAGCGCGGTTGAACGTCGGCTTACAAGGCATCTCGCAATCGGAGGTGGCGTATCAAAACGCCCGCGATTTTGCCCTCGACCGCTTGCAAGGCCGCGCGCTGACCGGCCCCAAAAACCCCGACGGCCCGGCTGATCCGATCATCGTGCACCCGGATGTGCGCCGTATGCTGATGAATATCCGCGTGTTCAACGAAGGCGCCCGCGCGCTGCTCGCCTGGACGGCCCTATGGGGCGACCTTGCCGAGCGCGCCGAGGACGCCGAAACGCGCGAGAAGGGCGACGACCTGATGGGGCTGATGACACCGGTCCTCAAAGGATATTGCACCGATATCGGGTTTGCCAACACGGTGGAGGCGCAGCAGGTCTATGGCGGCTCGGGCTTCACCAAGGAATGGGGGGCGGAGCAATTCGTGCGCGATTCGCGCATCACCATGATCTACGAAGGCACCAACGGCATTCAAGCGCTTGACCTGGTGGGCCGCAAGCTGGCCTCGAAGGGCGGCCGTGCGGTGTTTACGTTTTTCAAGGAGGTGGACGATTTCATCGCCGCCAACCAAGACGACGCGCAGATGGCGGAGTTCTTGGAGCCGTTGGCCGAAGCGCGTAAACAGCTTGAAGAAGCCACCACCTGGTTCATGGAAAACGCGTTGGAAAACCCCGATAACGCCGGCGCCGGCTCGGCTGATTATTTGCACCTGTTCGCGCTTACCGCCATCGCCTTGATGTGGGGCCACATGGTCAAAACCGCGCGCGCGGGCCTCGCCAACGGCGCCGCCGATGACGCCTATTACCAGAATAAGCTGGTAAGCGGGCGCTATTTCGTAAAGCGGGTGTTGCCGCAAACCACGGCCCATCTAAGCGCCATCAAGGCCGGGTCTGAAGAGGTGATGGCGCTGGCCGCCGACGCGTTTTAATCCGTATACAATATACCCAAGCGCCCGATACCCAAGCACCCGCCGCATAGACGAGAGGCTAAGCCGATGTCCGCACTAGAGGTCGAAACGCCTGCCTGGATGACCGAAGATCTCCAGATATTCTCCGATTCGGTGGGCAAGTTCTGTGAAAAGGAACTCGCCCCGCACGTCGACGCATGGGAAAAACAAGAAATCGTCGACCGCGACGCTTGGTACAAGACGGGCGAGGCCGGCATTTTGTGCGCGTCGATGCCGGAGCAATATGGCGGCGGCGGCGGCACGTTTGCGCACGAGGCCGTCATCATCGAGCAGATGGGCAAAAAGGGCATCTCGGGCTTTGGCGCGTCTTTGCACAACGCCATCATCGCGCCTTACATCAACGAATACGGCTCGGAAGAGCAAAAGCAAAAATGGCTGCCGAAAATGGCCACCGGCGAGCTTGTCGGCGCCATCGCCATGACCGAGCCGGGCACGGGCTCCGACCTACAATCGGTCAAGACCACCGCTAAACTCGACGGCAACGCCTATGTGATCAACGGCTCTAAGACCTTCATCACCAATGGCCAGACGGCGAACCTGATCATCGTCGTTGCCAAGACGGACCCGAATGCCGGCGCTAAAGGCACGTCGCTTGTCATCGTCGAAACCGACGAGGTGGAAGGCTTCAAGCGCGGCCGCAACCTCGACAAGATCGGCCAGAAGAGCCAGGACACCTCAGAATTGTTTTTCGACAATGTGCGCGTGCCCACCGGCAATTTGCTGGGCACCGAGCCGGGCCAGGGGTTCGTGCAATTGATGCAGCAATTGCCGTCGGAACGGCTGCAAATTGGCCTTCAGGGCGTGGCCGCCATGGAGTATGCGCTGGATGAGACCATCGCCTATGTGAAAGAGCGCAAGGCGTTTGGCAAGGCGCTGCTCGATTTTCAGAACACCCAGTTCAAGCTCGCCGAATGCAAAACCAAGGCGACCGTCGCCAAGGTGTTTTGTGATTACTGCACTGGCCTGTTGCTTGAAGGCAAGCTCGATGCGCCCACGGCCTCTATGGCCAAATACTGGGTGTCGGACATGCAGTGCGAGGTCATTGACGAATGCCTGCAACTTTTCGGCGGCTACGGCTACATGAACGAATACCCCATCGCCCGGCTCTATCGCGACGCGCGCGTGCAAAAAATATACGGCGGCACCAACGAAATCATGAAGGTGCTGATTTCGCGCACCCTCTAACCAACCGAACACGGATCATCGCTCTCAGGGAGATACCCAATGGCTGACTGCTACATTTACGACCACGTGCGCACCCCGCGCGGCAAAGGCAAATCCGACGGCGCGCTGCACGAAGTGACAGCGCTTGAATTGGCCACGCAGGTTCTCGAACAGCTGCGCGACCGCAACGATTTAGACACCGCCAAGGTGGACGACGTGGTGATGGGCTGCGTTGACCCGGTGGGTGAAGCCGGCTCCAACATCGCCCGCGTTGCGGTTATGAACGCCGACTACGCGCAAACCACCGCCGGCGTGCAGATCAACCGGTTCTGCGCCTCGGGCCTGGAAGCCACCAACATGGCGGCGGCCAAGGTCATGTCTGGCGAAGCTGATATGGCGATCGGCGGCGGCATTGAAAGCATGAGCCGCGTCGGCATGGGCGCGTCGGGCGGGGCCATGGCCTCCGACCCGGCGGTGGCGCTCAAGACCTATTTCACGCCGCAAGGTATCGGCGCTGATCTGATCGCCACCAAATACGGCTTTTCCCGCGACGACGTGGATGCCTACGCGGTGGAAAGCCAAAAGCGCGCCGCCAACGCCTGGGATAACGGCTATTTCGATAAGTCGGTGATGGCGGTGAAAGACATCAACGGCCTGACCATCCTGGATAAAGATGAGCACATCCGCCCCGATGCCACCATGCAGTCGCTAGCGGCCCTCAAACCGTCCTTTGCGGCGCTGGGTGAGTTTGCCTTCGACGGCGTGGCGACGGACCGCTATCCGGAAGTGGAAACGCTCAACCATGTGCACCACGCCGGCAATTCGTCGGGCATCGTTGATGGCTCCGCCGGCATTTTGTTGGGCACTAAAGAGATGGGCGAGGCTTTGGGCCTGACGCCGCGCGCCAAAATTCGCACCATGGCGTCGATCGGCTCCGAGCCGTGCATCATGCTGACCGGCCCGGCCGACGTTTCGCGCAAGGCGTTGAAGAAAGCCGGCATGGAGGTGGACGACATCGACCTCTACGAGCTCAACGAAGCCTTTGCCTCGGTGGTGTTGCGGATGATGCAGGCGCTCGACATCGACCACGAGAAGATCAACGTCAATGGCGGCGCCATCGCCATGGGTCACCCGTTAGGGGCCACCGGTGCCATGATCCTCGGCACCGTGCTCGACGAGCTAGAGCGGCGCGACCTCAACACCGCGCTAACCACCTTGTGCGTCGGCGCCGGCATGGGCACCGCCACCATCATCGAACGGGTTTAACGCCAGGAGCTTTGCGGCAGGCGGGCGCAAGCCGTCCGCCGACCCTTAACGCCTTCCCGCCCATTGCCAATATGGGGGAGGACGCGGGGGCGCCTAGATCTTTCCACCCCTCCCCCAGTGATGGGAAGCGGCAGGGGTGGGCTGAAGCCCTGGGACAGGCCGCTACACTCCTCCGCAAACGGAGCATTTGCACAATGTCAGACTATGAAAATTTTGGATTTGACGTGGACGGTGACGGCATCGCCGTTGCCACTTGGGACATGCCGAACCGCTCGATGAACGTGTTGAGCCGGTCGTCGATGCAGGACTTGGCCGCCATCATCGAAAAGGTGGCCGCCGACGACGCCATCAAGGGTCTTGTCATCACCTCCGGCAAACCTGCGTTTTGCGCCGGTGCTGATCTGTCGATGATGGGCTCCAACGCAGGCGGTGCCGGTGGCGGGTCTGAACAGGACAAAACCAAGGCCCTGTACGACGGCAACATCGCCTTCAACATGCAGTTGCGGCGCATGGAAACTTGCGGCAAGCCGATTGCGGCGGCGATCACCGGCACGGCGCTAGGCGGCGGCTTGGAAGTCACGCTGGCCTGTCACGCGCGCTTCGTCGCCGACAATCCCAAAGCCCAGCTTGGCCTGCCGGAATCAAAAGTGGGCCTGCTGCCCGGCGGCGGCGGCACCCAGCGGTTGCCGCGCATGATCGGCGCCGCGGCGGCGTTGCCGCTGATTTTGCAGGGCCAATCCCTATCGCCGGAAAAAGCGCACGCGGCGGGCATCGTCAACGAGGTGGTTGCGGCGGATGCGTTGGTGGATGCGGCTAAGGCCTGGGTCAAGCAAGGCCTGGCCGGCGAGCCGATCAAGCTTGGCAAGCGCGGGCCGGAGCGTCTGCCTGCCGCCGTCCAGCCCTGGGATATGCCCAACTACACGATCCCCGGCGGCGGCCCGCACGATAAAGGCGGCAGCCAGACCTTCGTCATCGGCAACGCCATGCTCAACAAGACCACGCACCAGAACTATCCGGCGCAGCAATATATTCTGTCGTGCGTCTATGAAGGGCTGCAGGTGCCCATCGAGGCGGGCTTGCGCATCGAGTCGCGCTACATGACCAAGCTGATGATGGACCCGCGCTCCAAGGCAATGATCCGGTCGCTGTTCTTGTCCATGCAGGAGCTTTCCAAGGGCGCGCGCCGGCCGGAGGGCGTGGAGCCGTTCGCGGTCAACAAGCTGGGCATCTTAGGCGCCGGCATGATGGGCGCGGGCATTGCCTATGTCTCGGCCAAGGCCGGCATGGAGGTGGTGTTGCTCGACCGCGACCAGGCGGACGCGGAAAAAGGCAAGGCCTATTCCGAAGGTCTGCTCGATAAGGCCATCTCCCGCGGCAAATCGACGGACGCAAAAAAGCAGGCTTTGCTGGCCAAGATTCTGCCGACCACCAACTATGACGATTTGGACGGCTGCGATTTGGTGATCGAAGCCGTGTTCGAAGACCGCGGCATCAAGGCCGACGTCACCAAACAGGCGGAACCGAAAATCGCCAAAGGCGGCATTTACGGCTCCAACACCTCGACCTTGCCGATCACCGGCCTGGCGGAGGCCTATTCGAAGCCGGCGGAATTCATCGGCATCCACTTCTTCTCGCCGGTAGACAAGATGCAGCTTGTCGAAATCATCATGGGCGAACAGACGTCCGATGAGACCTTGGCCAAAGCCATGGATTACGTGGCGCAAATCAAAAAGACCCCGATCGTCGTCAACGATAGCCGCGGCTTTTATACCTCGCGCTGCTTTGGCACCTATGTCAGCGAAGGCATCGCCATGTTGGCGGAAGGGATCGAGCCGGCGATAATTGAGAATGTCGGCAAGATGACCGGCATGCCGATGCCGCCGCTAGCGCTCAACGACGAGGTCTCCCTCGACCTCGGCTACAAGGTGCGCCAGCAGACCAAGAAGGATTTGGGCGACGCTTACGTGGAAGGCCCGGCCGACGCCATCGCCGAAGCCATGGTCGTCACCCACGGTCGCCTCGGCAAAAAGGTCGGCAAGGGCTTTTACGATTGGCCGGCCGAAAAAGGCGGGCACAAGCGCCTATGGCCGGACCTGCACAAGGTCGTTGAGCCGACCAAGGGCATCGACGACGTGGACACGCAAGAGCTCAAAAACCGCTTCTTGTTCATCCAGGCGCTGGAGGCCGCCCGCTGCTTCGAAGAGGAAGTAGTTACCGATGTCCGCGACGCCGATGTCGGCGCCATCTTGGGCTGGGGCTTTGCCCCGTGGTCCGGCGGGCCCTTATCCTTGATCGATATGACGGGTACGGACACCTTCGTTGCCGAATGCGATAAGCTCGCGCAAAAATACGGCGACCGCTTCAAACCCAACGCCCTGTTGCGCGACATGGCCGCCAAAGGCGACACCTTCTACAGCCGCTTCACCCCAGCCGCGAAGCAGGCCGCGGCCGCTGAATAAGCGGACGTAAAGACACGGAGCCACACATAGGGGCTACACATAAAGGTCACTCGTAAGGGCCGTCGGGGCACACCCCGGCGGCCCTTCGCGTCTTTGGCAACACCGGCCCGTAAGCATCGAGCACCCCTGCCGCGCCCGCCCCATCTTCCCCTTTCCGCAACAACAGGCTGCAGTCATCGTATGCGCGCCACACCCGCTACAGCCCCGCCCTCGCTCATCCTCCGGCTCGACCGGAGGATCTATGGGCGCACACGGATACCCGCCGCCTCACATGGACCCTCCGGTCGAGCCGGAGGGAAGGCGGGTGGGGAAGGCTGGGGAAGACGGCTGGGACGGGAAGGGGCTGGGGTTTGTCGCGGCCCCACCTCTCTTCACGCCTTCTCGACTGTTTTTCGAGCGCCGCAATAGCCGATTGGTTAGGGTCGGTGAAGATATCCGTTGAGGCTCCTCACCTTATTCCGTCTAAACCTAGTTCCGCTGAAACCCAGTTCCGCCTAAACCCAATCCCACTCATCCTCCGGCTTGACCGGAGGATCCATGGACGCTTGCGGATATTCGCAGATTCAGATGGGCCCCCCGGTCAAGCCGGAGGGCGAGCGGAGGGGGAGAGTAAGCGGAGAACGGGAACGGCGCAGGAGGGAGACGCCGGGGATGAGAGGGGTAGGGAGTATTATGATCTTACCTCTTTTCACGCCGTCTTCACTGTTTTTCCGATAGCTGCAATGATCGGGTAGGCGAGGTTGGTGAAGATGTCTGTTGAGGCCCCTCACCCTAGTTCCGCCTAAACTAACCCCACCTAAACTAACCCCACCGAAACCCCACTCCGCTCATCCTCCGGCTTGACCGGAGGATCTATGGATGTTTGCGGGTATTTGCAGATCCAGATGGGCCCTCCGGTCAAGCCGGAGGGCGAGCGGGGAGCGGGGCGAGTAGGAAATGGTTGGAGGGCATTGGTTGCACGCCTTCTCTACTGCCTGCTTGATCGCTGCTGCGGGCCGAGAGGAGGAGTGGTTTTTGCTGGCAACGTGCTCACGGCTCGCGCTTGGGAGCTGGGCCCTGTAAGCTTGCGCGCAACACACTATGCGACACTACGCACCAACAGGAGAGAAACGTCATGGCGAGCGAAGGTCTCAAACAGGTTTTGGAGCTTTTGGCGGCGGCGCCCATTGCCGAGGGGGTGCGCACGGTGCAAGAGCAACGCGACGGCATGGCCGCGGCGACGGCCGCCTTCCCGGTGCCAGACGGTGCTATTATCGAACCGGTGAACGCCAATGGTGTGCCGGGTGCCAATGGTGTGCCGGGTGCCAATGGTGTGCCGGGTGAATGGGTGGCGATGCCCGGTGCGTCCGGCCACCACGCGGTGCTCTATCTGCACGGCGGCGGCTATGTGATCGGCTCGCCAGCCACCCACCGGGCGCTGACGGCGGACATTGCCAAACATACCGGCGCCAAGCTTTTGGTCATCGACTATCGCATGGCGCCGGAACACCCGTGCCCGGCGGCCATTGACGATGCGGTTGCCGCGTACACGTTCTTGCTCGACCAAGGCTACGATGCCGCCAACCTGGCCATTGCCGGCGACAGCGCCGGCGGCGGCCTGACCATGGCCACGCTCATAGCCTTGCGCGATCAAGGCATCGCGCTGCCCGCCGCCGCCGCGCCGATTTCGCCGTGGGTGGACTTAACCGGCACATCGCCGACGCTGGAAAGCCGCGCCGATGTAGACCCGATGGTGCAAAAAGACGGGCTGCTGGAGATGGCCGCACACTACCGCGGGGCGCTGCCGGCCGACGATCCACGGGTCTCGCCGCTGTTTGCCAGCCTTGAAGGCTTGCCGCCGTTGCTGATCCAGGTCGGTGACCATGAAACCTTGTTGGGCGATGCCGAGGAGCTCGATAAGCGGGCGCGCGCGGCGGGCATCGAAACGCAACTTGAGATCTGGGATGAGATGATCCACGTCTTCCACATGTTCCACTTCATGCTGCCGGAAGCGGCTGAAGCCAACCGCCGCATCGGCGCCTTCTTCCGCGCCAAATGGGGCGTGGCGGATGCCGCCGACGTGGCTGCCGCCGCCAGCGCGGCCGAATAAATGGCAGCGGCACACACGCTATATGGCGGCGCCATTTCCCTGTTTACGGGCAAGGCACGCGCCTATTTGGATTGGAAGCAGGTTCCGTATACGGAGGTGTCGGCCACGGCCGATATCTATAAGAACGTTATCCTGCCGCGCGTCGGCTGGCCGGTGATCCCGGTGCTGGTCACAGATGCCGATGAGACGGTGCAGGATACGACCGACATCATCGATTATTTTGAGGCACGGGAGCCTGAGCCTTCGGTCTATCCAAGCGGCCCGGCGCAGCGGTTGGCGGCGTTATTGCTAGAGGCGTTTGGCGACGAGTGGCTGAAAATTCCGGCCATGCACTACCGCTGGAACTACAACGAGGAATGGATCCTCACCCAATTCGGGGCGCTGTCGGCGCCGGATGCCACGCCGCAAGAGCAGCGCGGCATCGGTGAGAAGCGCGCCGGGCCGTTTCGCGGTGCTTTGCCGTTCTTAGGCGTCCACCCGGAAAATCGCGGCGCCATCGAGGAAAGCTATGAGGCGTTGCTGGCAGAGCTGAACGCGCATTTCGCGCAGCATGATTTCCTGTTCGGCGGGCGCCCGTCGATCGGCGATTATGGTCTCATCGGCCCGCTTTACGCGCATAATTACCGCGACCCGAAATCCGGCGAAATGATGAAAGCGACGGCGCCGCGGGTGGCGCGCTGGGTGGAGCGCATGGTCAGCCCGCCTCACCCGCGCGGCGGGGCGTTTTTGCCCGATGATCAGGTGCCGGACACGGTGCTACCGCTGCTTGCCCGCATGGCCAGCGAATATCTGCCGGTCTTGGAAAAGACGGCGGCCGCCTTTACCGCTTGGGCGGCGGATCAGGCGCCGGGCAGCGACATTCCGCGGGCGCTGGGCATGCACCCGTTCACGCTGGGCGGCGTTACCGCCGAGCGGGCGATCTTTACCTTCGATTTGTGGATGCTGCAGCGGCCGCTCGATTTTTACGCCGGCTTGCAGGGCGAGGCCCGCGCGGCGGCAGATGCGATGCTGGCGCGCGCAGGGGCGCACGGTTTGGTGCAGCTGCCCGAGTACCCGCGCATCACCCGCACAAACTTCAAGACCGTGCTAGCGTAACCGGTGCTGGCGTAATGGGCATTGAACGCGTGCCGGCACCGGCATAAATTGCCCCGATTGCGCCCTATGATGACGACTGCAAGGAGTATCTGATGTCGAGTGAAGGCCTGCACGAGCCGATTGAGAAACTCAGCGAAAAGACGCTGAATATGCACCGCGCCATCGTTTCGTTGATGGAAGAATTGGAAGCCGCCGACTGGTACCGCCAGCGCGCCGACGGCTGCTCTGATGAGGCGCTGAAAAACATCCTCATTCACAACATGAACGAGGAAATCGAGCACGCCGTGATGGTGATGGAATGGCTGCGCCGCAACGATGAGGTGTTTGCCAGCGAAATGAAAAAACGTCTGTTTACGGATGACCCCATCGTCAAGCCGCACAGCCACCCCGATGACCACTAACGCACCACCCCCCTTACGTCGCATCTCGTGATGCCCTATCCCGCGACGTCCTGCCGCTAGGCCGCCAGAGAGGCCGCCGCCGAATACGCCTACAGCCCGGAGCCAAGCCATGATACCCGTGGATTTTTCAGGCCAAACGGTTGTGGTCACCGGCGGGTCGGCGGGGATCGGCCTTGGCATCGCGCGCATGTTTGAAACCGCAGGCGCACAGGTGGTGATCACCGGCACCCACGATCCGGCGCATTATGGCGACGCCATTTCAGGCCTTGAATATCACCGACTTGACGATTCGTGCGACGGTGACGTGGTGGCGTTTCGCGCGGACTGGGGCGACAGGCCGCTTGACGTGCTCATCAACGCCATTGGCACGGTGCGTTACAAGCGCCAGGAATTTCAGATCGAGACGTTCCGGTTTGTGATGGATGTCAACCTCACCGGCGTCTTTCACCTGTGCGAGATATTTCATCAAGCGCTCGCCGATAGCGCTGCGCGCGGCAATTCCGGCAGCATCATCAATATTGCGTCGCTGGCAAGCTTCAACGCCACCCCCAACAACCCAGCCTATTCAGCCTCTAAGGGTGGGCTGGCCGTCCTCACCAAAACGCTCGCCGATAATTGGGGGCGCAAGGGCATTCGCGTTAACGGTATCGCGCCGGGCTTTGTGGCGTCGAAACTCACCGCCGTATCACGCGATAACCCAAAAATATACGACGCCTCGATCAAGGCCACGCCGCTTGGCCGATGGGGTACGCCGGAAGACATGGGTGGGGTGGCGCTGTTTTTGGCGTCACCGCTGGCAGCGTTCGTGGCCGGGCAAACCATCCCGGTGGATGGCGGCATGTCGCTTTCTTAGAGCGAACCGTATACGGAGTTTCCTATGGCACAGCCTGAAACCTACGACGTTGAGCGCATTGCGTTCTTTTTGCACTGGACGGAAACATCGGCGTTCAAAGAAACCTATGCCGGCGCCATGGATACGGTGGTGGTGGAAGGCCAGCACCTGAAGCCCAAAGGCGCGGACTGTAAGACGGTGCTGATCTTCATGCATCCGACCGGCACCATGAACCTGTTGCCGATGCCCAACGCGCTGGCTGCCGCCGGCATACCGTGCCTCACCTGCGGCAGCCGCTATCCGCACAACGACACGCCCTTGATCATGGAAAAAGTGCTGCTCGATCTCGGGCACTACATCCGCTACGCGAAAGAGAAGCTCGGCTATGACACAGTGGTGCTGGCCGGCTGGTCCGGCGGCGGGTCGCTGTCGATGTTCTATCAAAGCCAAGCAGAACACCCGACGATCGATGCTACGCCCGCCGGCGACCCGGTGGACGTGGCGGGCGCCGGCTTGATCCCGGCGGACGCGGTGCTGCAATTGGCCGCCCATGTCAGCCGCGCCATCACCTTGACCGAATGGATAGACCCGGCGGTGGTGGACGAGTTGGACCCGGAAAAGCGCCTCAAAGAGCTGGATCTGTATGACCCGGAGGCGCCGAACCAGCCGCCCTATACGCCGGCGTTTCTGGCCACCTTCCGCGCTGCGCAGGTTGCCCGCTCGCAGCGAATCGACGATTGGGTGCACGAGAAGCTGGCGTTTTTAAAAAAGGCCGGGCGCGGCAGCGAAGAACACTGTTTCGTTGTCTATGGCACCATGGCCGACCCGCGCTGGCTTGACCTCAGTATTGATGCCAATGACCGCAAGGGACCGAACTGGTGCTATATGGGCGCGCCGCGGACCGTCAATATGATGCCGGCGGGGCTGGCGCGGTTTTGTTCGTTGCGCGGCTGGCTGTCGCAATGGTCTTACACCCACAGCCGCGCCGATGGCCCGCGCTGCGCGGCGCAGGTTTCGGTGCCGGTGCTGGTGGTTGAAAATTCCGCCGATGACGCCTGCACGCCAAGCCATGCAGACCGCATCTATGCCGGCATCGCCCACGCTGACAAAGAGCGCCACACCATCCAGGGGGCGACGCACTACTATATCGGCCAGCCCGACAAGATGGCCGAAGCGGTGGGCCTCACCATCGGCTGGCTGCAGCGCAAGGGCTTGCTGGCTTAGCCATCGGTGTCAATCCCGGAGCAAAACTGGTCAGCGGGCCGGTGGAATATTCCCCAGTTGGCCGGCTCTGGCCCGCGCCTTGTCGGGCGTGCGCCCATGCAGCTGACGCGCGACAAGGCGCACTGGCCGAAGGCCAGTTCCTGGAGGATCTGGTTGAGGGTCCGGATCAGGCTTTGGTCTTGCGGCTCTCGCGCAGCCTAAAGCTCTCGCCGTTCATCTCGAGGATATGAACGTGGTGGGTCAGGCGGTCGAGGATGGCGCCAGTGAGGCGCTCGGAGCCGAAGACCTCGGTCCATTCGTCGAAGGGCAGGTTCGAGGTGATGATAATCGAAGGTCTTGGTGCGCTTGCGGGTACCGTCGCCCAGGATCTTCGCCACCGCGATGGTGGTGTTGTTGTAGAGCACGGCTTGCGGATGCTGGAGCAGTATTCGCTGGAACTAATGCGAACGCCGAGACATGGCCGTCGCAGAACGCCTCCGTCGTCTCCGCCGGGTACGCCTTGATGAAGAAGGCGTCCGAGTGCGGCAGCGCCATCGCGAAGTAGTGCAGCTTGCGCTGGACCCCACCAATGACGCCAAGCGCCTTGCCGAAGTCCACCTGCGCATGTCCGGGCGGGTGCGACAATGGCACGAACACCTCCCGCGTTAGCTGGCTTTTGTCGTCCTCCAGGATCTGGGCGATGATCGGAATGAAGGGATCGAGCTTCGGACGGGCCGGCGGCTTTGCCCGCCGGGTAACCGGGTGGTACCGAGTGCTCCAGTATCTTCGCAACCGTCTTGCGATCAATCCCGAACAGTCGCGCCGCCGCGCTGTTGCTCAACCCATCCACATGGCACGCCCGGCGCACCCGCCCATATAGATCCACGGAAT
>Ga0272441_10008924_pt1 | contig 15676 bp, 14 predicted proteins | sample SSMProp6N_FD_193582 | JGI IMG/M metagenome (GOLD analysis project Ga0272441, IMG submission 193582) | Marine sediment archaeal communities from Little Sippewissett salt marsh, Falmouth, MA, United States - SSM-Prop-6N | ecosystem: Environmental > Aquatic > Marine > Wetlands > Sediment ... | reverse complement strand
TGTGATTAGCGTATTTAGAATTTTTTGAGCATTCCCCTCTTTCGCACATAGCCATCGGTTAAACGGAACACGAGTATGCCGAAGAGAATCCAAGCTGCGCCCAACGCTAAGAGATGCAGGAAAACGTTGCCGAAAGCCTCTGCACTGTAATTCTCGATCAGGAAAGCTCGCATTCCAATCAAAGCTGGTGCGGTTGGAAACAGGGCGCTTGCCTGTTGAGCCACGTTGGGAAGCACAACTAACGGATAGGCTACAGGGGAGAGAATCATCATGATGCTGTAGAGGACGTCGGAGACCACCCAGCCCTCCTTTAGAATCAAACCCAGCGCTGAGATTACTATGCCAAAGCCGTAAAGCGCTAGCATCATGAGGGCAAAAATGGCTAGAGCAGGCAGGATGCCCTCAATCTTTAAGCCTAAACCGAAGGTGAGGTATATGACGATGAACTGGATGATTGTGCCAAATGCTTGGTGAACTGTGCTGTGCAAAGCCATCCCCAACACTTGACCCAAGCGGCTGCTGGGCGTCACATAAATCGCCTCCAGCGTTCCAAACCATCTTTCTCTTCTTATGCTGAATCCCATCGCCCAAACGGCTGTTCCGATGAATCCCATCAGCATGTAACCTGTGAAGATGAAGGTCACCACGTCCCCTGTTCCCACCAGCTGCTCAAGGTTTGGGCTGTATCTTCCTCCAACTAGGGCAATGCCGTAGAGCAGGAAAGGCAGCAGGAAGACGAGCGGCGAAATCAGTTGGCGAACGAAACTCACTGGATACGCAAACTCGATTCTCCAGTCTTTGATGTAGGATTCCCAGACCGCTTTCAGTTCAGCCTTCAGGTTGCTCCAGTTTAGTCCTGTTGGACAGTTGACTTCCCGCAACCTGTGCTCTCGCTTGTTTTTTTCCAATCCGGGTTTCTCCTTTAGTGGTGGCTTATTATTCCTGATTTCCTTGTTTTCTTCTCTATCCAGTTGAACAGATAGAATCCCACGAGTAACAGGATGACGTCGACGATTAGGAGCGTTATGACCTCCAAGTAAACCGCTGAAAGGTCAGTTCCCAGCAGCATGATGCTTCTCACGATGATGAGGGCGTATGTGAGGGGTATAAATTTGCCGATGATTTGAGCCCATGTTGGCAGGCTCTCAACTGGGTAGCGCACGGGGGCAAAAATGTAGAAGATGTATCCTATAGTCTCTGATAGGTCGTATGATTGCTTGTACATCAGAGAGAATGCCGCCATGAGGAGGGACATGCCATAAAGTCCCAGTATCAGCAGAATGGTTATGAAAAAGACTGGAACCATGACTCCCAATGTTATGGTCATTCCGAAGAGGAGCACGGAGATGGTGAGTTGGCTTATGGCGAAGATTGTGCTGGAGAGGCTTTCGCTTATGGCTTTTCCGATTAGCACGTAAGCCTTGTTGCATGGAGCTGCGAGCACGTAGTCTAAGGTTCCTTGGTACGCTTCTTTTCTTATGTTTTCTCCCACGCCGTAAAGCAGCGTGTTCACGTAGCTGTTGAGGATGGCGCCTATCACAATGAAGGGAACGTATTCTCCGCTGCCAGTGATTTGCGCAAAATTCGCGCTTTCTAAGCCGCCTACAAAGGCTTGCCCCTGAAGGATGAAGGGGATGAACCAGAAAATGGGGAATATTGCCCAGAAAACGATGATGGTCGGGTATGCCAGCATTGTCTTTGTGTTTTTTATAATTTCGTTCCAGACGACAAAGAGGTTGCTGCGTAAAAGTGGCTGCTGATAGGCGCTTTTTGTCATTCTGTTATGCTCCGCCCTCCGTGAGTTTTGCGCCAGTTAACTTGATGAAGACGTCTTCGAGTGTGGGAACGCCCACGTTTAGGCTGCCGATGCGGACGTTCTTCTGTCTGAGCGCGTCAATCACTGTTTCGATGTGTTCTTCTGCGGTTCCGCCGATGATTTTGATTCTTGAAGGGTTTCCTTTGTCCTCGTCGCCGCGGATAAGCTTGACGACTTCTGCGTCTGGTAGCAGGGAGTGGATGTGTTTTTCGATGTCCGCTGGTGGACGGTAAACAGCTACTTCCACGAGCTCCTTCTCTTTCACCATTGCCTTGAGCCTGTTTGGGGTGTCAACTGCAACGATTTTGCCCCTGTTTATGAATGCCACCCTGTCGCACAGCTGGTCCGCCTCATCCATGTAGTGGGTGGTCAGGAGAACCGTTTTTCCTTGATTCTCTGAAAGCTCCCGTATTTGGCTTCGAATCTGCCTCGCGAAACCCGGGTCTAACCCTAAGGTGGGCTCATCCAAAAGCAGAATCGGCGGGTCGTGCAGCAGGGCTCGGGCTATAGCGATTTTCTGCCTCATGCCTGTGCTGTAGTCTTCCAGTCTCTCATCCGCCCGGTCAGCCAGCTGCATAAGTTCCAGCAGTTCTTCGATTCTTTTTTTTGCGTCCTTTTTCGGCATCTTGTACAAGGAAGCAAAGTATGTCAGGTTGTCTCTGGCTGTGAGCTTCCAGTACAGCGTTCTTTCTCCGCCCACAACCATTCCCAAACTCGCCCGGACCATGGCTGTCTCTTTCTGGCTGTCGAAGCCGTTTACGATTGCCGTGCCCCCGTCTGGAATCAGGATTGTGGACAGGCATTTGATTGTCGTGGTTTTTCCTGAGCCGTTTGGTCCCAGAAGCCCAAAGAGTTCTCCGGGGCGGATGCTGAGGTTAAGCTTGTCTAAGGCTACTGTGACACCGTTGTGTTTGTGGTTTGATTGGTTTTTTCGCAGAAAACCAAAAAATCCCCTATGCCTCTTTTTGGTGAACCTCTTGGTCAGATTGACTGTCTGAATGCTGAACTCTTCGCCCTCTTTTTCTGCAACCAAACCCTGAATCTCCCATATGCCGAAACAGAAATGATGAGACCTCTCACCATTCCACAGCGCCTTTCACATAGAATGTAGCACCATCGTAAAAAACTTATTCAAACAACCTGCCACGAACTTTTCTGATCATATCTCCCCTCAAACCCAACGAGTATATTTGAACTCTAATAGATGTTCATTGTTGAGAACAAGGTTTTTTCCTTATTTTGTAAACAGTGAACGCAGCAACCAAAACTACAACTGCAACCGCCACAGACGCTACAATCGCTAACGTTGAATCAGAAGGCGAGTCTTGGCTTGGAGGAGCTGTTGCGGAAATCGTAACTGGACTCATGAGGGGGTAGTGGTCTGTGTTGTTTTCGTCTATTACATACGTTCCCGTTCCTGTGCAGTCGCTCCAGTAGTTTCCTTCCCTAGAATTATCCCATGAGACAACGTCTGTGCCGTTAATGAATTCGTGTTCACCCCCCCACACTGCTGTCATTTCATATACTTGGTCCACGATCACCTGTCGCGAATTGTCTACAATGTTGTTTCGGTAGACTGTGTTGCCAGACCCAAGGGATGGAGATTCCTCAAATAAACCGTAGTTATTTAGGTTAATCCCAACACCGTTACGTATTATGTTGTTTTGGTAGACAGTAGAGTTGCTGCAGCCGTTGAACTGGATGCCATATCCATTATTGTCTGTTATATTGTTTCCATAAACATAGAAAGGCCCATCCTGGCCAATCTCTAATGCTCCTGCACCGTTGCTTGAAATGTTGTTTCCACTAAAGGTTATGTTACTACAAGAGTCAGTAAGTATGCCTCCCAAACGGTTTCCTGTTATGTTGTTTCCAGAAATAACGCTGTTAGATGAAGTGACATACATTGCATCCCCATTTCCTGCTATGTAGTTCCCAGAGATGATGTGGTTTTGGTTTTCAACCATCGACGTACAGAAAATTCCCCACCTAGAATTGTTCACGATGTTATTGCCGATTATTTTGCATCGTGAAGGCGGAGAATCTCCACCCTTAATGATAATACCCGAATGGGTATCTTTTATTGTGAAACCTGAGATTGTAACGTTTTCAGCCAAAACTTCAATCGCGCCATATGACCGCTCAAGAAGGAAGACTGATATGTCCGTGGTTTCAGGGTCTTCACCAATCAATGACAAAGGCTTTCTAACAATAACTCTCTCACTGTAACTTCCGCTTCTTACAAAAACTGTGCCGCCTTCTGGAGCATTATCAACAGCCTCTTGAATCGTAACGTAATCGTCAGGAACAACAACGGTTTCAAGGTCTGCCTTCACCATTCCAGTCTTTGAAATTGCAACAACAAAACAAAGAATCAATAACAGAACGAGAGCTTTTTTCAACTCCGTCATATTTTGAACCATTGCGAACTATTATTAACACTGTTGAAAAGGTTTTTTGTCAAAAAACCTTGACTAACTATGTGCGAATTTTTTAGTATTTGTTTTTTCGTTTTGTGTGAAGAGGAGTAAATAGAGGTGGAGCGGAGTAGAGTTAAACAGGAAGATCAGAGGAAAAAGATTAAATTTTAATCACAAACCCCAAAACCCCACAATCATGTTTGGACCCTAATAGGGGTTCATTGTTGAGAACATGCTTGTTTTTCTATGCAAGAAAATGTGAGACTGTCCGAGATGCTACAAAGCAAATGACCGATAGATGTCAGCAAACGTTATCACATAATCCAAATACCTTCCTGCACTACGAATACGACTAAATTTTTCAGAGTATCTCTTCCTCAACTGCATCATTGTAATACTTCAATGCCTCATCACTTAACTCAAAAACACAATTACTCTTGTTCGATCCTTCAACAAAACGCCACTCATTACACAGTTGTTTTTTATTTCAATTGCTTCCTGCTGTAATAGTCCCCTTTTCCTTGGTTTGAAGAAAAAGGTGTTAATATCAACTCGTGCACGAACGATTTTAGCTAGCAATCTGATTTAGTATGATGTTATCTTTTTTTATTCTTCAAAATTTCTAAAAATTCTGCTGCCCGAGAAGATGTTAGTTGTTTGGGTTTTAGATGAGGTTGTCTTTCTCTTTGTTTTACAACATGCGATCTTTTTTTCCCGGATTTGATCATAAGCTCTTTCCTGACAGTTTCAAAGGAAGTCAATTTCTTTAAAGCTGTTAACCAAGCTGCAGCGTTAACATCAGTGTGGAATACCCAATTTCTCTGTACAGTTATGGCCTTCTCTGGACAGACTTTTTGACATGCTGAACAGAATAAGCAAAGCTCGGTAGTGATAACAAGTTCATCGTTTTCCCAGTGAATCGCGTCAGTGGGACATATTTCAACACAAACCCTGCACTCATTGGGGCACAGGTCTCTCTTTAGGTCAAGGCGTCCCTGAAATGGTTTTTTTACAGTTATGGCATTTAGATTACAAGCAAGCTCACAGCCTTTGCAGTAAAAGCAAGACTCCTTGAGAATCTGAACGCTTGTTATCGATTTTTTCCCGTTTTCCATTTCTTTTATTGATACTTTGATTGCGTTTGTAGGACAAACGTCTTGGCATGTAAGCTCACAAACTGGATCACATTTTTCGGTTGCAACATTTATTTCTTTTAACAAGACTGGGAAAGCCTCGTTTTTTACAAATGTAGAAACTTCTCGTTTATCGATCTTCATCTTCAACGCATTTAGGGGACATAATGCTGCACACTCCCCACATAGAACACAAGAGTCTAAATCAAAATCGATCGTCGGCTTGATTAGCAAATGTCCTTCATCTATTTCTGCAGGAATTACAGTTATAGCTTCATGTGGACAAATCTCAGCGCACAAACCACATCCATTACACAAACTTTTGTTTAAAGATAAAAGATAGCTTCTCGTAAGAAAATTTCTTTCGAGTGTAATCGCTTCTTGGTTTTCTGCTTTAATGATTTTTCCACGCACATTATTCCCCAACATTTGAAATCGTTTTTCGTATGACCAGCAGGTCTAATCCCTGTTAGGTAACCAGCTTTTTGGTTGCAAAACTCCTAACCGTTTTTTCTATCTCGTCTTTGCTGACGTCATCAACGATTTTTTGCATGTTCCTGATTTTTGAAGCAAACTTCTCCCCCTCAGCTGCACTTATCCATGCTAAATGAAGCCTGTTTTTGTCCAACCCTAACCGTTCCATCTTCTTCCAAAATTTCTCAATCCGTTTCTTGGTCTGATGATTGGCATCTATGTAATGGCAATCACTCAAGTGACAACCTGAAACCAACACAGCTGCAACCCCTCTAGCGAAAGCGCGCTCAACAAATTTCATTGCCACCCTGGCTGAACACATGCTTCGGATAATTCGCACATTGGAGGGGTATTGCATCCTACTTACGCCCGCAAAATCTGCTCCGGCATAAGAGCACCAGTTGCAACAAAAAGCTATAATCTTCCTATCTGCGTTCTCCTCAGTAGCTGCATCTATCTGCGCATAAATCTGTTCATCAGTGAAATGGCGCATCTCAATAGCGTTAAAAGGGCACTCAGCAGCACAATTACCACACCCTGAGCATGCTGCTTCAATCACTTCTGCTTTTTTTCGTTCTTCATTTACAGTAATTGCGTGGTATGGACATACTCTAGTGCACATGCCACATCCGGTACATTTTTCAGTGTATATCATAGGTGTAATGGCTTCGATGGTGACGCTACCTTTAGCCATAAGAATGCTTGCACGGGCTGCTGCAGCACTTGCTTGTGTTACGCTGTCTTTGATGTCTTTCGGGCTTTCAGCACAACCCGCAAGAAAAACTCCTCTGGTTGGGGTGTCTACGGGCTTTAATTTTGGGTGTGCTTCCATAAAGAATCCGTCTGAAGTCTTTGACAATCTTAAAAGTCGCTGAATCTTCTCGCTGTCATCACTAGGTCTAAGACCAACAGCTAAAACTGCCAAATCCACATTTACTTTGTAGATTTTGTTCTCAAGAGTGTTTTCTCCAATTAGCCACAAGTTGTGAGATTTTTTTTCCTCAATTATTTCTGCGGGTAAACCACGTATGAAGTTGACTCCCTCTTCTTTTGCTCTTCTAAATAGGTCTTCGAAAGTTTTTCCAAATGCACGTATGTCTACGTAAAAAACGTAGATTTGTGTTTCTGGCCAGTGTTCTTTGATGAGCAAGGCATCTTTTATGGTATTCATACAGCAAACGTTACTACAATATGGGTTGCCATTTTTTTTAGAACGCGAACCTACACACTGGATGAATGCAACCGCCTTTGGGATGTGCATATCGCTAGGTCGGACTAGGCGACCGCCCGTAGGTCCTCCAGCATTTATTAGCCGCTCAAACTCCAACGAGGTTATTGTATTAGGAGCTTTTAGGTATCCATAATTTGTCAAAGCAACAGGATTGTATACATCCATACCAGTGGCTACAATGATTGTTCCGACATTCAACTCAACATCTTTAGGTTTGTCATTGAAATTTATTGCATCGGGTCCACAAACGTCCTTGCACCGTGCACAAGTATTCTCGCCAAGACCAACACAACTGTTCTCATCAATCAAATAAATGGCTGGAACGGCCTGAGGGAATGGAGCATAAATTGCTTTTCGCCAAGTAAGCCCTACTTCAAAATCGTTAGGTACTTCCACTGGACACACATCAACACAATTACCGCAAGCTGTGCATTCCTTTGTAACATATCTTGGCTTCTTGTGCACGGTAACTCTGAAGTTACCTATGTAACCCTCAACTTTTACAACCTCGCTGTTTGTTAGCAGTTCGATGTTAGGGTGTCTACCTGCATCTGACATTTTTGGAGCCAGAATACAAATAGAACAATCCATGGTCGGGAAGGTCTTGTCGAGCTGCGCCATTTTCCCGCCGATGCTGGGACTTTTCTCTACGAGATAGACTTTGTATCCTGTATCGGCTAAATCTAAGGCTGCCTGAATTCCCGCGACTCCTCCGCCAATCACCAACGTTTGTGTTGCCACTGGAACAACAAGTTCGTCTTGGGGTTTTAGCAGTTCTGCCCTAGCGATAGCCATGTGAACTAAATCTTTAGCCTTTTCTGTGGCTTTTTCTGGTTCATGTAAATGTACCCAGCTGCAGTGTTCCCGTATGTTAGCCATCTCGAAGAGGTATTTATTTAATCCCGCTTCTTCGCATGTTTTTCTAAAAGTTAGTTCATGGAGGCGAGGGGTGCATGAAGCTATGACAACTCTATTTAGATTATGTTCCCTGATTCCTTTTCTTATTGCATCTTGTCCAGGATCCGAACAGGTGTACAGGTTATGCTCAGAAAGAACAACATTGGGAAGAGTAGAAGCGTATTCCGCTACTTCTTTGCAGTTGACGGAGCCAGCAATGTTTAAACCGCAATGGCAAACAAAAACTCCGATTCGGATTTCTTCGTTGGATTTAGAATCAACTTTAGATTTTTCCATTTACAGTCCTCAAAAAGTTTTCTGCAATAGGAGACTGCAGTGAGGTACGCCTCAAATGAAGATCTATGGAAATTGCAGCTCGTTTTCCAGAGATTATGGCTTCCATTAATGTTCTTGGTCCCGATACTGCATCTCCTCCAGCGAAAATGTTGGGTGAACTTGTTTCGAGCGTAAATGGGTCGACAGCTATTGTTTTTGTTTCTGTGATTTCAACTGTTTCTGGAAGAAATGTAGTATTGGGAAATTGACCGATTGCAAGTATCACAGTGTTGGTTGTTGTTATAAATTCGGAGCCTTGAATTGGAATAGGGCGTCTACGACCAGTTTCATCTGGTTCGGTTAGTTCCATTCGTGCACATTCAATCTCAGTTACCTTTCCATTTTTTCCTAGAATTCTTTTTGGAGCAACCAAGAATTCGATTTTCACTCCTTCTTGTTCACACTCTTTTATTTCCCAAGGATTCGCGGGCATCTCAGCTTTTGATCTTCTATATAGAATGGTAACTTCTTTAGCTCCAAGTCTTAACGCAGTTCCAGCTGAGTCAACAGCTACATTGCCTCCACCAATTATTGAAACCTTATCTGACAACACAACTTCGTTTTTATTCGCTTTTTCCAGAAAATCAAGAGCATAAAAGACACCGCTTAGGTCCTCGCCTTCGATGTTGAGCCTTTGTTCTTTGTGTGCCCCTGTAGCCACAAAAATGGCATCATAGCCTTGTTTTACAAGTTTTTGCACCGTCAGTTTTTTGCCAATTGTTGTGTTGGTTTTGATTTTCACTCCTAAACTTTTTATGCGGCTAATATCGGAGTCGACTATTTTTTTAGGAAGTCGATATTCTGGAATGCATTGTCTTAACATTCCACCAGCTGAAGGCAAAGCCTCGAAAATTGTTACTGAATAGCCTTTTTTGGCTAAATCTTGGGCTGCTGACAATCCAGCAGGACCTGCGCCAATTATTGCAACTTTCTCGCTAAAAACAGGGGTGGAAGATTTTTCTTTTGGTCTTCTAGTGTCATAATCAAGAATGGTGTGTTGAATAGCCTCTGTCACTGTTTGTTCGTTGTCGATAGTACGTTTTGGATGAAAACAAACATAGCAACAGGAAGCTGGGAGTGGAATTTCTTCTCTGATTATTTCCAAAGCTTTACTGAATCCTTCCATGTAACCGATTTTAACGGCTAATTTTCTAGCAGCATGAAAAATTTCAGGAAGTTTCAGGTTTTGTGGACACCGTCTATAACATCGATAACACCAAGCACACAACCATAATTCGCTTGACTTTAGGAGTTTACCATCACCTAATGGTAGATTGTGAAGCAAGATTCTTGGGTTATAATTTTGCGGGAGTAATTCTGCAACTGGACAACTTGCAGTGCAAATGCCACATTCAAAGCAGTATTTCAGCTTTTCAAAGTCAAAAATGTGGTCCATAGCATTCGCTAGATTTACATTTGTCACTTTTTTACAACTCGTTTGTAGTCATTTTTGAATTCTTGACCAGATTTTTTGGAAGAAATGAAGCAAGCTAGATTGTGAACATACTTCTGACAGAAACATAACAATTTCACCAACTCCTATTTACGATGTTATACCGTTATCTATGTCCAGACTTTTCGACAAGGTGAATGGCGTCGTTTAGCCACTCCAAAGTTTTTTCGATTTTTTTTCTGCTTGTTCCTGACACTATAAAGGCAAGGTGTTTTTTGACGTACATGCCGTAGATAAGAAGGTCTATTGGATTTTGTTCGGAAAATGCTTCAATTAGTAGATTCAATGATTCCTTTTTGGCCTTTGTCTCTTCACTTTTTTGGAGGGCTGCAGTGTTTTCGCTTTCTTTTTCCTTCATCGGGTTTTTTGTTTCATCGATTTTAGATTGTGGTGGTCTCAAAGAGCCATTGATCAATTTGTGTGCTGTGGCTTCTTGCACATTTTGGTTAAACTCTTTAGATGTTACCAAATTCAATGCTTCTTCTGGGCACCATTCAACACATTTTGGTTCTCCCTCACACAAATCGCATATCATTACCGTTTCCTTTTCGGGGTTCAAAACAATGGCGCCGTAAGGACATGCTTCGATGCACCAACCGCAGCAATCGCACTTATCTTCATTCACTACTATAACGCCAGTTTGAGATTGAATGAGGCAGCCTGAAGAGCAAGCAGTTACACATGGAGGGTTTTCACAGAATCTACACGCTGTAGACATGTTGACAAGCCTATACAATCGAAGTATCTTTATTCTAGAACGCTGCGGGTTGTAAACATTCTCTCTTGTCAAAGCACATACAAGTTCACATACTCCACAACCTGTGCATTTCTCAAGATCAGCTGCAACAAATTTTCTTTCACTCACTTTTGATTCTGTTAGAACCTGCATTTTTTCCAGTTCCTTTCAGATGAGCGTTTACATCTTGGTTTATGTTATTGTGCTAATCAGAGTAAAATTTAAGGCTAAATACAAAAGATTGTTTGACCTCACCGTCACATTAAATGTGTCCATTTGAACAAGATTTATTCATGATTCTTGGCTGTCTGGTTGTAGTCACCTGAATTGTAACTATTTTCTATTTCAATGTCCTATATTCTCACTTTGAAACCGAACCCGTAATTTCGCAAATCTTACAAAAATTTAATAGATTCATTCCTGATTTTTTATCAGAGGTAAAGTATTTGGTTAACAAAATTCTGGTTGCTTTAGATGGCTCAAAAGCTTCTAATAATGCATTGAATTTTGCACTCTTTCTTTCTAGAAGGGCTTTCCATAATCATTTTAATACAAATTAAATATTTTAACACCTATGAAATCGAACAACACAAGAGAACCAAACTCTCTGTTTGATTCTATTAGGAGACTAATAGCAGAGCATTGTTGAAGACGGCTTTTCTGAGTCTGCAAGACAATGTGAACTCTGACGATGGATTATTCACGCTGGCGGCGTCTATTAGGAGGCTAATAACAGTGGATTGTTGAAAACAGTCCTTTTTCTGAAATTCAGCAGCACAGCACCAAAACGCCGCAGACAGTTCACACAAACAAGCCAAAACATTGTGGAAAACAGCCTTTTCTGTGAAAACCAATCAACCTCTGTTACTAATTTCTTTTAAATATGGAAAGACACGTTACTGTTCCATGAGTTAACAGACAAACAGTCCAAAGCGTGGAGTGTCAGCATTGGTCACATTGATTGAGGTGTTTATTCTCGCTGTGGTTCAGGGCTTAACCGAGTGGCTGCCCGTCTCCAGTTCGGGTCATCTGGTGATCACCCAGAAAGCTCTCGGACTGAACCTTCCCCTCATCTACAGCGTCATGCTTCACGTCGGCACCTTAATCGTTGTTCTCACAGTTTTCCGCAGAGACATCATCGAAATCATCAAGGCAGTGGTTAAACGCGACTTCGAAACCGATGAAGGAAAACTTGCACTGTTCATAGTTGTCGGCAGTGTGCCCACAGCAATTGTCGGCTTCATCTTCCACGACTTCTTTGAATCTCTCTTCTCCAACCTCCCCGCCGTAGGCCTAGCCCTCCTGATCACAGGCGTTATACTCTTCCTTTCGGAAAAACGGACCGGCAACAGAAAAATGGGTGCATTAGACTCGCTGTTGATAGGCGCTGCACAGGCAATCGCCATAATCCCAGGTATCTCCAGAAGCGGCGCAACCATATCCACGGGACTGCTGAGAAAAATAGACAAAAAAATCGCCTTCAAATACTCGTTTCTGTTATCCGCGCCGGCCATAGTAGGAGCAACACTCATGGAATCAAAACAACTAGCCCTGGGCGACATAGACCCTGTTCCGCTGCTTCTGGGAACAATAGTCTCCATGATAGTAGGCTACGCTTCCTTGAAGCTTCTACAGAAGATAGTTATGAACGAGAAAATCCATCTATTCGCCTACTACTGCTGGCTAGCTGGAGCAGCCATAACTCTGTTCACTGTTCTCCAAAGCTGAGAACCCGGTTCTCCAAAACAGCAAAAGACGAACCTATTTAAGACATGTAAACACTATTGAAAAGACAATGTAGAAGTGGTACCATGGGCAAGAGGAAGGTCAAAAGCGAAGGCTACAACGCCATCAAACTGCCAGCCGGTAACGACATAATGGGCATAGCCAAAAAAATGCTCGGCAATGACCGGATTATGGTGAGCTGCCAAGACGGACATGAACGCCTCTGCAGGATACGCGGAAAAATGAAGCGGAGAATGTGGATAAGAGTAGGCGACATCGTTCTGGTTTCTCCATGGGACTTTCAATCCGACGAACGGGGCGACATCATATGGCGATACAAGAGAAATCAGGCAGACATGCTCAGGAGAAAAGGCTACCTGAAGATTTGACATAATAATTGATAACATTCACGTCTTTTTCTTGTAATAGGAGGATTTAAAAGCAGGTCCATCTAACAATAACAGCACAAACTACGGAGAATCGCAAAATGAGCAAAAAATCTAGCGACTCAAACATAATATACGTAGGAAGAAAACCCCCCATGAATTATGTGTTAGGCATCGTAACCGCCTTCAGCGGAGCAGAAGTGAAAGAGGTCACAGTGAAGGCGCGAGGACAAGCCATAACAACAGCAGTCGACGCCGTTGAAATAGCTAGGCGCAGATTCGTAAAAGAAATGAAAGTAGCCAAAATCGACATCGGAACCGAAGAGATGCCGCCAAGGGAAGGGGAAAGCAACTCAAGGATGATTTCAACAATCGAGATCACCTTGAAACGAAGCTAGACACAAACTAGCACCTTTTCCACGTATAAAAAAAATAGTCTGCAGCGGCTTCGTTGAAGATCAACAGGTCGCGAATCCTCGTCAGAGGGTTCCCAGTGGTTCACTGTAGATCAGCTGTTCGCTGCTAGTCAATAACCCAGTGTTAATTTTTTTCTGTTTTTTTGTTTCCGATGTGTGTTTACTGTTTTTGGTAACTTATTGGTATACCGTAAGGCTTAAGATATAATAGATTTTAATATGGTTAGCAGGGAAAGCACTTGGGAAAAGCCACCATACTAACGCCCTTGTACATCTCCATAGCTTGGACCTTGATGACCAGTTACCAGCTTTTCACCGAGACCACAGTAACAACAATAACAATATTCATTGGCACATACTTGCCCACAATCGGCGCTTGGATGGCTTCCAGACTGGACATGGTAGTGTTCATCCATTCCTTCGCATGGATCTTCTTGCTGTCATCCGTAATCCCCGCGTTACTTCTAGGAAAAGAGAGAGGCGTCCTCGTCCAATTCGGCTTATGCCTAACATTGGCCTTGTTGGCATTCGTAGTACAAGACGCCGTGTCGGTTGGTCTCGGCACTGGAACTCTGGACCAGATTCTAGGTTTAGCTCCACTGTTCCGCAATCCATTATTGGCTACGATTTATTTGTCGCTGCCATATCTTCTGATGCTGGGATTTGACATTCGGGGTAAACGGAAAAAGCAAGAATGGATAAAAGTTGAAAAAACTGAAAGCGAAACCGATGACTTTCCAGAAGACGCGTTCATTGCAGCAGATGATTCTGAAGAAAGGGAAAAAACACAAGAAGACGAGTGGGAATACCAAAACTAAATGTCCGTCTACAATAGAAACCCAAGTGTTGTCTACTGGCTGGGTAACAGCTTATACCTGAATGTAACCAACAGGTGCCTCAACAGCTGCTATTTTTGTTTCAGAAGATACAAGAAGGGCGTCCGAGACTTCAACCTGAAGCTGGAAAAGGAGCCGACAGCAGAAGAGGTGATTGAGGCGCTGCAGAAGGCTTTAAACAGGAAGTTCTGGAGTGAGGTTGTTTTCTGTGGCTTCGGGGAACCCTTGGAAAGGCTGGACCTCGTTTTGGACGTAACCCGATGGGTGAAGAAGCATTCTGGGAAGGCTGTCCGGGTTGACACTAACGGTCAAGGATACTTGCTGAACAAAGGAAGAGATGTGGTGCAGGAATTGAAGGATGCAGGCGTAGACAAGGTGATAGTGAGCTTGAATGCTCAAGATAAAGAAACATACAACGAAGTCTGCAAGCCTTCATTCAGCGATGCCTACGGGAATGTGGTGGAGTTCATCAAAAGGGCTAAAGAGGCAGGCTTAGAAACAGAGGCAACAGCCGTAACCATCCCCGAGGTGAACATTTCAGAGGTAAAAGAACTGGCAGAAAAGTTGGGGGTCAAATTTTCGGCAAGAGAATATATCCCATGCTTCTGGTAGAACAGCTAGTATCTCTGGATTCCACAGCCGCCCTAAAATGCAGTATCATTTATGACAAATAATTATTGGTTCATGGACCGTTTCACCTAAACGAGGTTAAGCCTCAGATGGTTGCTGTGGGAATCAGTTTACTTTAGTGGATCTAGATAATGTACAACTTAGATGATGCGAAAGTCAAAACAAGTTAGAAAACTAAAGCCTGGTCTTCAAGGCTGAAGAGTGCTCCCCTACATTTCGGGAACATTGAACCCGACCAATCGGATTTTGCTTTTGCATCTGTTACATTGAATTACCAGTTCTTCTAGCGTGTCACCACTAACTTTTGTGCTGACTATTCTGTAAACGTCCTCGGTTTCGTCTTCAGGGGATATGAGCATTCCACAGCCGGGACACGGGAATTCTCCTTCTCCTTGAAGTTTGGTCAAGTCCACTTGATACACAAGAGGTGGTCCCATACGTTTCATCTTCCTTGATGACTGTGATGCTTTCTGTGTCCCTATTTAGTAAATAACGTTTATGAACGCTTCATCAATTCCCATTTTATGTATCCAACTTAATGTTGTTTCATCTGGATTCTGATTATATAAACTCCGTCTAGTATGTCACTGTTGAATTCGGAATGCGAAACATATAAAATATGCTCAAGAGCATAATAAGTATGGCAGGGAGGAGAAAACTTGTCTCCAAAGAATCAGTCAGTTAAAAGAACAACAATCATTCTGGACAAAGAAGAGCGGGAATACATTGATTCGCTCATAAACGAAGGGAGAGAACCGGGAATAAAACCACTCATATCAAAGATGCTGGACGTTTACCGGAGCATGCGGATTTATGACTGGAAATACCCCGGAGAATATTACATCGGCATCAGCCGTGTAGCCTTTCTGAACGTTGAATTCCTTGACACTCTTCTCAGCTACATCCCTGAAGCGAAGTGGAGAGAGGTCGGACAAAAGATTGGGGAAATCACCAAAGTTTCTCTGGAGGCCAGCATAGACATAGAAACTACAAAGCGTGAAAGATGGCCTGAAGTTTTTAAGAGATTACGCGTTCAGGGTTTCGGTGACTTCTACATTAAGGATCGATTTGTGATAATCAGAACGCCGCTCATCAGCAATGCGGAGTTTTGGTGCGGATTTGTAGAAAGCTTGCTTTGTGTTAGCTTGGAAAAAAGAACTTCAACGCCCCCGCTGGTTTTTGAAGTC
>Ga0272441_10008923_pt1 | contig 15677 bp, 8 predicted proteins | sample SSMProp6N_FD_193582 | JGI IMG/M metagenome (GOLD analysis project Ga0272441, IMG submission 193582) | Marine sediment archaeal communities from Little Sippewissett salt marsh, Falmouth, MA, United States - SSM-Prop-6N | ecosystem: Environmental > Aquatic > Marine > Wetlands > Sediment ... | reverse complement strand
GCCGCCTCGCCGGCGGCGATACCGTGGGGGAGGCGCTCGTCGCCGCCAAGCGCTCCCTCGGCGCGAGCCACCCCGACGTCCGCGAATCCTTCAACCTCCTCGGCGACCCCGCCGCACGCTAGGCGCGGGCGGCAGCCTGTCTTCTCTTGCCATCGTATCATAAGCCCGACGGCGACTGAGCCTGCAACGTATTGGGATTCACAGTCACTGATGGCTTCGGGCGATCGCATCAAAACCACAGGCTTTCGATGCGCCTAAGGATGTGTCCCGGGGATAACCGCCGTCGGCCGCCTCTCGCCGCAGGGGTGACGAATGGGCCTCTCGGCCCCGCGGCTCACGGCGCGACGTTCGAGATCGCCGAACGGTTGCGCGAATCGTCGAAGCTCCGGACAGCGAAGTGCGTCGCGCCCTCCGGGACGCCCGTCACCACGAAACTCTCCTTCCCGCCCGGTGCCTTGGGCACGGGCTCGCCTTCGAGGTTCGAGGCCATCCACCAGTTGCGGACCTTCGCGTCGGTGTTCGCCGCGTAGTGATCGAGGAACTTCTCGTAGTCCACGAGGGGCGCGGCGGCGCACTTCACCTGGTAGCGCGCGACCACCCCGCCGCCCTCGTCGGCCGGCGCGGTGAAGGTAACCGTCGCCTTGTCGCCGTTCACGGTGACCGCGAGATCGGTCACGGTCTTCGGCGGTTTTTGATCCTTTCGCGGATGCGCGTGGATATAGAAGGTGCGCTGCGTGAAGGTCACGTACTCGCTGTGAGGGCCGTAGTAACCGACCCACGAGCCCACCTCGCCGAGATGGTGGTGACTCTTGGCGTTGTGCCCGCGGTGACTGCCGCCCCACCAGAAGTCATGGGCGCGCTGCTTGAGCAGCGGCTCTCCGCTGTGCCAGTACCCGCGCGCGCACACGTCGGGATGGAACCGCGCCAGGTAGCCGTTGAGCCTGAACCCCTCGGCGTTCTTGTTGTCCGGCGGCGCGGCCCAGCTGGAGAAGTCCTTAGCGATGCCCTTGACGGGAAAATCGATCGTGAGGTATTTGTAGTCCAGGTTCCCGTGCCTCGGCTGGTAGAGCACGTGCGCGCAGGCCATGCCGTAGGCAATCGCCCAGTCCATGGCGTCCTCGTTCCCGGTGATGCGGGTGTAGAGGTCCATCGCCTTGCTCAGGGGCGGGTTCATCCAGGACTGCGCGCCCTCGATGGGGCGCCAGACGGCGCCGGTCTTGGGGTCGGTGAACATCATCGTGTTCGAGTCGACCTTCACGCCCGACGCCTGGAGCGCCTTCCAGCCCGGCTCGCCGGCGCGCGCCTTGACCCACTCCTCGAGCTTGATGGGCCACTTCGTGTACTGCTTCTCGCTGCGCGGGCCCGGTGCGCAGTTGACGAGGCCCCGCGGCTCGGGCCTGGGTCGCTCGAGATAAACTTTTGCCAGGTAGTCGCTCGCCTCGACGATGAACTCGTCCGCCGGCGCGATGAGGCGGACCGCGTGCGCCAGGTAGCTCGCCCGGTTGAACTGGCGCGAGTAGCCCCGCTTGGGGTGGACGCCGGGCTTCATCTCGAACGCGCGCCGCTCGGTGTCGATGTGCTGCTCGGCCAGGTCGATGCACGCCTCGAACGCGTCGCGGTCGCCGGTGAGGCAGTACCAGCCGGCCAGCCCCGCGGCCCAGTTATGGCAGTAGCAGCACCGGTCCATGGCCAGCGACTGCATCTCCCAGCGCATGTGCTTGGCGTCGGGCCCGACCTTGGGCGTGTGGAGCATGTTGCCGACGCCCGTGACCGGGTCCTTGGGGCGCTGGGGCCGGTTGCCGAGCGGGCCCGGCTTGTTCTTGACCCACCAGACCCCGCCGTCCTTGAAGCGCCACCCGTCGGTCCGCCAGGCGTAGGTGTCCATCCAGAAGTTGGACCAGGCCTTCACGTTGTTGTAGTAGCTGCGCTCGCCGCTTCGGAGGTAGAGCAGAAGCAGCGACTCGATGATGTCCTGCTCAAAGTCGAAGTGGACGTCCTGGTGGCCGATACGCCGCCCGCCCGCGCGGCCCGCGCGCTTGGGCTGCTTCGAGGCGTCGTACTTCCACTTCCACGTGTCATAGCACGCCAGCTCGTCCGCAGCCGTCCCGAACTTCCCGAAGGCGAGCCCCTCGGTCTCGGAGTACCAGCTCGGGGAGGCGAACGCGTGCAGCTCGTTCTGGGCGGCGAGCCACCCGTCCGCCATGCCCTCGCCGGGGGCGAAGTCGAAGAGGTAGTGCGAGCTCAGGTGCGTGCAGTCGAAGAACGTGCGGTACAGGCCGCTGAAGGGCCTGCCGCGCGTCTTGCCCCTCTTGTCCTTGACGCCCTCGTAGGGCGTGGCCACGCCGGTGAGGACGAGCGAGCCGTCCTTCACCTCGATGCGGCGCGCGGCGTCCTCGAGGAAGTAGAGATCGCACACCCACGTCGTCGCGGCGTCCGTCTTCACGGTGAGCCATCCGTGGGACGGATCCTCCTTGCCCGCAGAGACCCACATCTCCTTCTCTCCGGAACCGGCCTTTCCGCCGCCCGCCCAGGCGCCGGCGAGTCCCTGGTGCATCCAGCCCTCCTTCCCGCCGTCCACGCTCACGGGCTTCGAGGCGCCGAGCACGGTCCCCGAGACGTTTCCGGCGAGCTTCAGGGCGATGGAGGAGTCCTTCACCTGGCGGTACGAGTAGTGCTTCTCGACCGAGTTACTCAGGGTGTACTTGACGAAGACCCGGCTGCTCCCGGCCCAGGCGGTGAAGCGCGCGATGTAGCCGAATTCATTCTTCTCGTCGCCTGCGAAGCCGCCCCTCGCGCAGACGGTGACGCGCATGGGGCCCCGGTACTCCACGACGACGCTCGCCGGCTTTTCCGCCGCGTACTTCTTGTCGTCGAAGGCGTCGACGTAGGACACCTCCGTGCCGCTGACGATGCCCTTGCCGCCCGCAGAGACCGAGTCGAAGAGGGCGAAGGGCTTCGCCCTGGAGACGGTGAACTTCACCGCGCCGGTGTCGATCGTGACGCCGTCGGCGCCGTCGGTCACTGTCACCGCTTTTGCAGGCTTCGCCGAGGCCTTGACGTCCTTCAGGGTGAAGGTCTTCTTCTCGTTCGCGCCGAGGTCGGCCTGGAAGTCGAGGAGGATCCAGCGCAGGAACCCCTTCTCGTCGACGACGAGCGGCAGGGCCTGGAGGGGGAACTCCTTCTCTCCCTCGAAGAGGGCGAAGGGGTGGCCGGGCTTGAACCGGCCGGCCGGCAGGGGAATGCCGCCCGAAACCGGCTCGTTCACGCGCGCCGCACCGACCGGCTCCTGGACGGTCACGGCGATCTCCAGCCCGAGCGCGGCCGAGCCGATTCCCAGCACGATGGCGACGATGACTGCGTGGACGGTCCTCATGGCTTTCGTCTCCTCTGCGGGTTCCTCGCGATGGGTGGCTCCGTGTGACCGGCGTCTATTTTCCCCCCCCGCCGTGCCGGGGCCAAGGGACGATGGGGGGGCGGGGGGCGGCCCGGGGGCCGCGGTTGCGTGCCCCCCAGGGCGGTGCTAGAATCTCCGGCGGTCTAAAAGGGAGGGAACGCGATGAGACGCACCTGCGTGATACTTGCGGCTGTTGCCTTCGTGACGGGCTCGGCTCGGGCCGGGGAGATGACCGTGAGACTCACGGCCGCGGAGCGGGCGGGCAGGATGCGCACCGTCGACTGTCCGGCCAAGGGGAAACCCACGGTCACGGCCGTGAAGCGGCCCGGCGTGGCGCGCGCGAACGAGCCGGTCTCGGTCGGGGTCCCCTTCCCCAGGGGCGCGCTCAGGGACGAGGACGTCGCGAAGCTCGCGATCTTCGACGCGGCCGGCGCGCGCGTGCCCGCGCAGTTCCATGTCACCGACCGGTGGTGGGCCTGGGACAAGTCCGTCCGCTGGGTCCTCGCGAGCTTCCTCGTGAGCGTGCCCGCCGACGGCAGGTCGGTCTACACGCTCAGGACCGGCGTCGAGCCGGAGGCCGCGGCCGACCCGCTCGAGGTCGAGGTCGTCGGGACCGACGACCCCAAGGCGGTCGATACGTTCTACGACGGGCACATCCAGCTCCAGAAGGGGACACCCGCGGACCGGGTCACGGTCTCGACCGGGCCGCTCAGGTTCACGGTGAAGCGCAAGGGCTTCAACCTCTTCGACGAGGTCTGGGTCGACCCGGCGGGAAAGGGAAACTTCGCCGACGAGAACCGCATCGTCGCGCCGCACAAGAAGGGGTTCGTCTGGTTCACGAACTTCAAGGGACTGCCGGAGAACAGGCGCTACTCGGCCGCCGATTTTCAAAACGGCTCGCTCGAGGTGCTCGAGAGCGGGCCCGTGCGCGCGGTCCTCAAGCTCACGGGCAAGTTCGCGGCGGCGGACGCCAAGGGGGGGCCGAAGGAGAAGCTCGAGTACGCCGTCTACATCCACGCCTGGCGCGGGAGCTCGCTCGTCAAAGTCACATACGTCTACCGCCTGCGCGAGGGCGGGCTCGACGAGGGCGTCCCCATCGACGGGATGTACGTCGAGCTTCCGCTCACGCTCGCGGGCAAGCGGCGCTACACCTTCGGGGGGCCCAAGGAGCCCGTGAACGGTGAGCTTATAGGGTACGGAGCGGTGGACGGAAAAAGCGCCAAGTGGATGGGTGCCTACGTCCTCGTCGACGGCAGCGACCATTATACCTTCGGCGGCGCGGCGAAGGAGCTCGGCGGCAAGGGGCCGGTCAAGAAGGCCGACCCGCAGCCGAACGAGCTCGGCTGGGCCGACCTCTCCGACGGCGCGAAGGGCCTCACCTTCGGACTGCGGCGCTTCTGGCAGCAGTGGCCGAAGGCGTCGATGGTCTCCGGCAACGGCTCGGTGCGCCTCTACCTCTGGGCGAACCTCGACGAGAAGCCGCGCGAGGTGCCCGCGGGCTACGACCAGGCCATGGAGGCGCTCAACTCGGACACGGTCCCCGGGCGCTCGAGCGTCTTCCCGGGCGTGAGCAAGACGCACGAGCTCTTCTTCGACTTCCACGGGAAACCCGACGTCGGGCGGATGCGCGCGGCGCACCACGCGGTCGAGACGCCCGCCTGGCCGCTGCCCAACCCGGCGTGGTACTGCGAGGGGACGCAGGGCTTCGGCAGGCTCGCCTCGAGCGACCCGGGGCTCTTCGCCTACGACCCGGCGGTCGCCGCGGCCATCGTGGGGTTGGACAAGGGCGTGAAGGAGAACGTCGAGTTCATCGTCGGCTACCGCAACAAGGACTACACAAGCGAACTCACGAAGAAAAGCTACGACATGTTCGGGTGCTACAGCTTCGGGAACTTCATCAACTTCGTCGTGAACCGCGGCAGGCACCGGGCGATCGACATCCTCTGGGACAACAACTACTACGACTACAGCGTCGCGCCCTTCGCGCAATTCGCGCGCACCGGGGACGTCGAGCTCCTGGAGCACGCCCTGGAGTGCGACGCGAACACCTTCGACCTGTGCATGATGTGCTGGCACCCGGACCGCTCCCGCTGGGGCTGCGGCCGCGGCTGCCCGGAGCAGGACCAGATCCGCTCCGGCCACGTCAGCGCCAGCCAGGCGCGGAAGGTCTACGCGGCCGGGGTCGCGAGCTGGCACAAGACGAACTTCTTCCGCTGGCGGCTCCTCGGCGACTACCGCGCCTACGAGGCGAGCTATCTCGCGGCGAGCTACCCGGGCCTGAACCCCGACCGCGTCATGCGCTCGAGCGGCCACGGCGCGCGCAGCTGGGGCCACGCGCTCAAGAACGCGACCCTCGGGTATCTGGGCACGGGCGACGCGCGCTTCCTCGAGGGCGGGCGGGCGCTCATGGCGCGCCCCCGCACCGGCGGGCAGAACTACCAGAAGGGCCTCGCCTACGAGGGCCTCGTCTGGTGGTTCGAGGCCACGGGCGACGAGCGCGTGCTCGAGATCCTCAAGGGCAAGAACCCCATCGGCAAGGGGACGAAGACGCTCGCGGGCGCCTTCCTCTACGGCGCCACGGGCGACCGCGGGAAGATCGCGGCTCCGATCGCCTTCCTCGGCAGCTACAAGGGCAAGTTCTCGTGGGGCTCGGTGCAGGACGCGGGGCTCGCGCTCCGCAACGGCCTGTACGCGACGTGGTACCTCGCCGACCCGAAGAAGGTCAAGATCTGGGAGCCCGTGCCGAAGCCGGAGCCAGCCCCGCCGATGGACGAGTGAGCCGCGCGCCTCACCGCTGCGCACCTTATCTCCACCTGCAACATCGTGGAGGTCGGCGGAGTTTCCGAATACTACGCCCTCTCGAGGTGCTCCATGACGAGCGCACCGATGTCTGCTACGGTCGTTCCTCTTTTCAATAGCATGACTCCGTCCGAAGCGGAGTTATCTTCAGTTTTCCAATTTCACTGTCCGTAGACAGTGGGAGCACGAGAAGAGCCAGTGCCTGGGATTTTGCGGTGTTCATCAGAATCAGTACTTTCCGGTGTTTTCCTTCGGTTCTTTTCCTGGTCTTCTCGTGGCCATAACACCTTGCAGATTCAAGGGCTGCACGATCTTGCTCAGGCAGCAAGATTCATCTTGGACAAACGCGGCGCGGCTCCATACTGCTTGTGGGAGTCGGCCGGAGCCTGCGGCGAGGAGAGAGTCATGACCGAAATGCCAGGAGGCGCGAGGCGGGAGGACCGGCCCATCCGGGAACCGGAAGCCGGGAGGCTGGCCGGTCACCTCAGGCGGCTCGATCTCGATCTCCGCCTCGCGGTCTCACTGCGCCACGAACTCGGCTTCAGCGGGGACGAAGCCGCGTTCGTGATGGACATCGACTCGGCGAAACTCGAAGATCTCGCCGCGCTCGGTTTGAAGCGACTTCATCACCTTCTCGCGCGGGACGGGCTCGAGCGGTTGCCTGCGGAGATCGGCGAGACGATCAGGTGGCTTCCGCCTGCGCCCGTTCCGGAGCGCCTCAAGACACGATTGGCCCAACTCGTGGGCCAAGCCGTCCATGAGGAGAACGCGTCCTGTGGCACGGCGGACGAGTGGACAAGGGACCGCGAGTGAGGTACGATGGCATGAGGAACATCCCATCGAGCGGGCTGGAGACCGAAACGGTGACGAAGCGCCCTCTCTTGCTTCCCGACGAGCTTTCCGAGGTGCTGGTCCGGCACCTGGACGCGGCGTGCCTCCTGGCCCGGCGCGTGCTGGGTGACTGGGCCCTGGCGGAGGACGCGGTGCAGGAGGCATGCCTGCGTTGCATCCGGCACCCTCCGGAGCGGCGCCCGGAGGCCGAGACCCGTGGATACTTCCTGCGGGCCGTCTTCCACGTTGCCGTGGGAATGAAGCGCAGCGATGTCGCTCGGCGCACGCGGGAGGAGAAGCGCGCCGCCGGACGAGACGACACCCACTCGCAACCGGGGTCGCGCCTTGCGAAGAACGAGCTGACGAGCGCGGCGGTCCGAGAGCTCGACAACCTTGCGCCGGAGATGCGCGCGGCCGTCTGTCTCTGCGTAGAGCAAGGACAGACCGTGCGTGACGCCGCCAGGGTGCTTGGCGTCCCGCACAGCACGGTGCAGGCGCGCGTGAAGCGTGGCCTGGAACAGCTCCGCAACGCGCTGGGCGCCGCCGGATTCGCAGGGGTCGCGCTTCCGGCCCTGGCCGGCCTGCTGCGGGGAACGCTGCGTCCGAAGGCAACGGCAGGCCTGGTCGCGTCCGTCAAAGGCCTCGCCGCGAGCGCGGCCGGGAAGGCCGCCCTCGCCACTGCCGCCGCGACAAAGGGAGCCCTTGCGCTGAAGACTGTCACGGCGGTTCTTGTTGCGAGCGCGGTGGCCGGCATCATCGTCGTCTCGTCGGGCCGGCATGACGGCGACATGACGGATGCCTTCGATTTCCGCGACGCCGATGCCCGAAGAGAGTGCGCAATGAACTACGGCGGCAGCGAGGCGTCCGAGCGCGCGGTCGAGGCCTCGCTCGTGTGGCTCGCCGACCATCAGGAGCCTGACGGCCGCTGGAGCGGGCTCACCGAGCACGGGAAGCACCTCCATGAGGGCGAGGGCGTCGCGTTCGGCAACGGAATCGACGTGGGGCTGACGGGCCTGGCGACGCTCGCCTTCCTCGGCGCGGGGTACACGCACGAGACGGGCAGACACACGGAGACCGTGAGCAAGGCGATTCAATGGCTCGTCTCGCAGCAGGACATGACCGAGGGAGAGAAGACCCGCGGCCTCGTCCATCTGAAGAAGGACGATCTGGCGGGAGGCGGCGCCACCTGGCCCTACCGGGAGGCCGGCGCCTACGGCCACGCGATCGCGGGGCTCGCGCTCGCCGAGGCCTACGGCATGACGAAGGACGGCGTGCTCCTGAGGCACGTCCAGGCCGCGGTGGACCAATCGGTGAACGTGCGGCAGCGGCCCGACTCGGGCTGGCGCTACCGACCGCGGGAGGGACCGGACCTCTCGGTCACCGGCTGGTACGTGATGCAGCTCAAGGGCGCCCAGGCCGCGGGGCTCCGGATAGACGACAGGGTTTTTCTCGGCGCCATGAATGCCGTAAACGAAGTAACGGACGAGGAGGGGCGCGCACGCTATCGCATCACGGCCAATGACGCGCAGGCCCGCACGTACACGCCGTGCATGACCTCGATCGGCATGGCCTGCCGCGCCTTCATGGGCGCGCGGAGCCGCGACCCCATGCTCCGGGGCGGGGCCGAGTATCTAGGCAGATACCTGCCCCGGTGGGACGCGTCGGAGTATCCGGCCGATATCCCCAAGCCGGGGGCCAAGGGCTTCTACTACTGGCACTGGGGCACGGCCGCCATGTTCCAGGTCGGCGGCGACGCTTGGCGCGAGTGGAACGGCGTCACTCGCGACATGCTCGTGAAGAACCAGCGCGCGGCCGCGGACGGCCCGGACCTGGATGGGTCCTGGGATCCGGGGAGCGGGACATCGCGGGTGCTGTCGACCGCGCTGGGGGCACTCTGTCTGGAGGTTTACTACCGCTATCCGAGAATTCCATGAAACGGGCGCGGTGCATCGCGAAGGTGGACGTCGTCCGCTTTAACGCCCGGTTGGCAGCCGGCGTGGCGCACCTCTGGCGGCGATGCTTTCCCTGCAGGGAGCTTCACGCGCACATCGCATGGAACCCCTCGGGCGGGCCGATCACGCGCCGCTCGCTCGAGCAGCGGGTCCTCTCGTGCGATGACTTCGACCCGGCCGGGTCATTCGTGGCGCTGGAGAGGAGGCGCGTCGTGGGATTCTGCCTCGCGGCGATGCGGCGGGGCCGGCGCGCGCGCGCCGGGTACCTGTCTGCGCTCATGGTTGCGCCACGGCTGAGGCGGCAGGGGATCGGCTCGATGCTCCTCGGTCGGGCCGAGCGATACCTCGCCCGGCGCGGCGCGCAGAAGATTCTCACCTCCTACGACGGCAACCCGATGCCGCTCCTCCTGGGCGTGCCGCCGGGCGGCGAGGCTTACGCGTTCCTGCTGAGCCGCGGCTACCGGAGCTACGACCGGAGGTTCCTCCAGGTGATGGCGCAGGACACCGCGCGCTTCCGTCTCCGCCGCCCGGTGCGCGAGCGCATCCGCCGGCTCGAGGCGAAGGGGTTCCGCCTCCGGCGCATGGAGGCGCGCGACCGGCGCCCGCTCGACCGGCTCCTGGCGAAGCACTTCCCGGCCTGGCGCAAGGCCGTAATGACAAAGATGAAACCGGACGCGCCGCGGGGATTGCTCGTCGCCGTGCGCGGGAGAGCCCTGCTCGGTTTCGCCGGGCCGTTCAGTGTCGGGTCCAGGGGCTCGGGCCACTTCTCCGCGCTCGGGCTCGCGCCGGCCGCGCGGGGCCAGGGCTTGGGAGCGGCGCTCCTCCACAGGATGTGCGCGGAACTGAAGACCGCGGGCGCCCGGGCGATCCACCTCACGACAGAGCTCGACAACCCGGCCCAGGAGATCTACGCCAGGGCCGGCTTCCGGGCGCGCTGCGTCGCTGACTGCGGGATGCGGAAGGATCTTGGAAAGCGGCGGGAGAGGAAGCGAAGACGATGAACAGCGCCGAGTACAACGTGCTCTTCATCATCTCCGATCAGCACAAGAAGTCCGTCGCAGGCTGCTACGGCGATCGGTGCGTGCGGACGCCCAACATCGACAAGTTGTCGCGGCAGGGAGTGCTGTTCACCCGCGCCTACTGCCCCTCTCCGCTGTGCGGGCCGTCGCGCTCGGCAACCCTCACGGGCACGCATGTGCACACCTGCGGCGTGTGGCATCACGGCTACATGGAGTCGCTGCCCGAGCTTTCGACGCTGGGCAGCGTCTGGCGGGACGCCGGCCATGCTACAGGCGCGATCGGAAAGCTCCACGCCGCGGGAGAGACGCCCGAGAGGGACCTCGGCTTCGACGAGCAGGCGCTGCGGATCTATACCCCTCTTCCAGGTGACTACTGGGAGACCGTCGGCGAGGAGGCCGTCCGGCGGTACGCTTCCTACCTCGTCCCGAAGAGGCCCCGTCGTGACGTGTACAACTGCGCGAACGCGCCCCTCGACATGGACGAAAACCTCATGTTGGATCACCTCGTGGTGGATCGCTCCATCGGGTTCCTCAAGAGACACAGACGCGATAGATTTTTCCTGTGGGTCGGGCTCGAAAAGCCGCACCCGGAGTGGTACGTGCCCGAGAGATTCCAGAAGTTCTACCGCAAGGACCGCGTCCCCGTGCCGGAGACGGTGGACGGCGAATCCGTCCGGTCCGTGCCGGAGACGATCCTCCCGAAGTGGATGCGAAGGGGAACCTGGCCCGAGGACAAGGTTCGCGGGGCCATCGCGGCCTACTATGCCAACGTCACGTACATGGACCACAACGTCGGAAGGCTCCTCGCCGCGCTCGAAGATCTGAGCCTGGCGGACAGGACTCTCGTCGTCTACACGAGCGACCACGGAGACAATCTCTTCGAGCACGGACTGATCCAGAAGCACTGTTTCTACGAGGCGGCCGTCGCGGTTCCGCTGATGATCGCGTGCCCGGGACTTCTCCCCGCCGACCGGGAGTGCACGTCCCTGGCGAGCCTGATCGATCTTTTCCCGACGCTGGTGGAACTGACGGGGTTCGAGGCTCCGCCGACGCTCGAGGGGAGGTCTCTGGCGGCGGCCGCCCGAGGCGAGGACGCTTCCCCTGACGAGGCCGTCTTCTCGGAGTTCTACGGCTTCGGCATGCCGATGCGGATGATCCGCACGCGGGAGTGGAAATACGTCTACGCACAGGACGGGACCGCGATGCTGTTCGACACGAGAAGCGACCCCTTCGAGACGACGAACCTCGCGGGAGATTCCGGGCACGAAGGAGTCTGCAGGGAGCTCAAGGCGCGGGTCCTGAGCGGCTGGGAGTTCCCGCGCGAAGGAATTCCACCGGACACGGAAGCCCTAGGAGTGAAAAGCCGGCAGGCTGCCCGAGAAAGGAAAGCGCAATGAAAAGGATTCCCGTTTTTGCAGCCATTTCCTGCCTGAGCCTGTTGGCCGTGTGCGCCTGCGGGGCGGCGGGCCGCAGCGCGGGTTCCGGCCGCCCGGACGCGGCCCGGCCGGCCGAGGGCAACAAGAGCGGCGTCGGCTTCGCGCAGAAGCCGAAGGTCGAGAAACAGGGAGACGGATGGGTCATCACCTTCGCCGCCTCCGCGCCGATTGACGCCACGATCTCCGTCCTCGGCCCGGACGCCAAGGTCGTCCGGCACCTGGCCGCGGGGCTTCTGGGCGCGAACGCGCCCGAGCCTTTCCGGAAGAATACCCTGGCCCAGCGCATCGCGTGGGACGGGTTGGACGACCTCGGCCGGCCCGCGCCGGCCGGCTGCCGCGTCCGGGTGGAGCTGGGGCTGCGCGTGGAATTCGCGCGCATACTGTGCTCCGCGCCGCAGGGCCTGGCCAGCCGCGGGCCGGTGGGCATGGCCGTTGACGGCGAGGGCAACCTCTACGTGGAGGAGGGCGACCTGTGGATCTTCGGCCTGGGGTCGGCCGCGGTGATCCAGGTTCTCAGCGTCAAGGCCTTCGACCGCGAGGGCAACTACATCCGCACGCTCGTCCCCTTCCGCGCGGATCGCTCCGCTGAGAAGCTCTCCGAGATCAAGTTCATCACCACGACCGATAACCGGCGGGTCCCGCTCAGCCTGGCCAGCAACCACCGGCCCTACTGCGGCTTCACCCGGGGGGCGCCCGGGACGGCCCGCAACCTGCCGGTGATCACTTCCGACGGCCGGCTGATCTACCCCTGCGGCAAGCAAGGGTTCGCCGGCGCGCGGCGGCTGATCGCCATCGGCATCGACGGCAGCGCCTCCAAGGAGTGGTACGAGGGTCCGCTGCTGCAGCCGGGCGCGTATCCCTTCGCCAACCTCTTCCTGGCGCTCTCGCCCGATGAGAAAACCATCTACTACGCGGGGGCCTACTCCAAGCGCAACCGCCGCGCGGAACGGTGTAACGCGGTGTACCGTGTCGGGGTCGATGCCAAGGAGCCGGCCAAGGCCTTTATCGGCAAGGAGTTCCAGTCCGGGAAGGGCGAGGGGGAGTTCAACGACCCGCGCGGCGTAGCCGTGGACGCCCGAGGCCGCATCTACGTTGGCGACTACATGAACGACCGCATTCAGGTCTTCGACGCCGCGGGCAAGTTCCTCAAGGCGATGGAGATTCCCGGCCCGGAGCAGGTCTGGGTGCACCCGAAGACCGGCGCGGTCTACGTGCTCTCGGTACGGGATCGCGGCAAGAAGCACACCTACGGCCGCGGCATCGCCTGGGACATCTATGCCGACAAGTCGGTGATCAAGTTCCGTTCCCTGAAGGAGTGGGAGGAGGTCTGCCGGATCGACCTGCCCAAGCGGCCGAGCCACATGCACGACGCGGGCCCCATAATGGTTCTGGACGCCACGCACGAGGAGCCCGTCCTCTGGATCGCCAACGTCGGTCGCCAGGAGCCCGAGGACTTCCTCTGGAAGGTCGTTGACCGCGGCGCGAAGCTCGAGAAGGTGCCTCACAATATCCCTCGGCTCAACCGCCACGCGCACCGCAACCCCCCGCTGGCCGCCGACCGCCGGAACAACGAGCTCTACGCCTTCGGCGTGCCCGAGGGGCACGTGCGCATCGACCCGGCGACCGGCGCGGTACGGAGGCTGGAACTCGCCGGCGAGCCCGGAGAGGCCGCGCTGAAGATCGTGGGTGCCGCCGCCGTCGGACCGGAGGGGATGCTTTACATCCGGACCGGCAAGGTGGTCAACAAGAAGCGGGAGCGAATCTGGCACATCCGCCGCTTCGACCGCGAAGGAAAAGTTGTCCCATTCAAAGACGCAGGCGAGTTCATCGCGACCAACGGCAAGCAGGCCGGCACTCCCTTCAACGAGCAGCCCACGCCCTTTGCCGTCGGGCCGGACGGCAGGCTCTACGTCGTGGGGGCCTACTCCCGGCAGGGCCGCAATTGCCGCATGGACCTCCACGGACCGGAGGGGAAGCTCCTCAAGCCGGGTTACATCGCGACGACGCGCAGCGGCGGCTGCGTCCGGGTCGACGTGCAGGGGCGGGTCTACGCGGCCGACACGGTGCGGCCGAAGGAGCGCACCTTCCCGGATTTCTATCCGGCCGACCCGCGCGGGCACCTTTACAAATGGTACGGCACGGTCTTCCGGTTCGATCCGACCGGCGGCGGGCTCGCTCCGGCGGAGGCTGCCGGGGCCACGCACATGGCCGGCGGCCGGGGCGTGCCGCTCAGCCCGGTGACGGTGGAGGGCGCGATGTGGGGATTCTACGGCCTCTCGCCCATGCCCCTGCGGACCGGCTGCCAGTGCCTGATGGCCGACTTCGACGCGGATGACTGGGGCCGGGTCTGGGTGCCGGATGCGCCTGGCTACTGCGTGGCCGTGCTCGACTCGGCCGGCAACCTGCTGACGCGGTTCGGTGCGTACGGCAACCAGGACGCGACGGGCGCGGGCAGCGCCGTGCCCGAGCCGGCTATCCCGCTCTGGTCGCCCGAGCGCGTGGCCGTGCTCGACGGCGACGCGTTCGTGGCCGACGGTCTGAACACCCGACTCGTGCAGGTCCGCATCCGGAGCCGGGCCTCGGCCGAGACGCGAGTGCCGTAAGGGAGCGGCCGAAACGGTTGTCTGGTCAGTCGAAGTACCGACTGAGGAACTCGCGGGCTTCGGGCGCGGCACGATCGAAATCGGCCAGTCCCTGGCCGTAGGTCTCGCCGACCCCCTGGAGTCCGCCCTTGAACCAACCCTCCCACTCCACACAGATGTAGCCCTTGAACCCAATGCTGCGCAGGGCGTCGGCGTAGCGCTGGAAGTTCACCAGCCCGGCGCCGAACCAGCACATATTCCAGTTGCCGGGGGTGCCGGTGACGTCCTTGGCATGCACGTGGTTGACCAGGCCCTCGAACTGGCCGATGATCTCCTCCACCGACTTATGCGCCTTCATGCCGACTTCGATTCCGCCGAAGTCCAGAGTCAGGAACAGGTTCTTCGAGTCCACCCGTTCGCATATTTCCAGGGTCACCTCGGGCGTGTTGATTATCGTGCCCTCGTGAGGCTCCATGCTGAGCGTAACGCCCTTGTCCTCGCCGTAGTCGGCAAGTTCCTTCATCATTTTCACGAGAAGGTCTTTGGCCTCGGTGGGAGTCATGAGGATGTAGGTCGGCGGGTTGTAGTAGCCGGCGATATAGGTGGCCACCGTCGGCGCGCCGATGGCCGCGGCCAGGTCGATGGACTTTTTCATCATCTGCATCGCACCCTCCACCTTCCATCTCTTGGGGGTGATGGTGAGGAAGTGCGCGCCGATAGAGGCGATCTTCAGCTTCAGCTTCTTGGCCAGGTCCGGCACTCTCTCGATGGTGGCGGCGTACTCCTTCTCGTCAAGCTCCAGGAACTTGTCGAAGATGAAGTCGACCGCCTTGTAGCCGTGATGGGCCGTCCGTTCCATGCACCACTCGACGGACTTGTCACCCCAGGAGTTGATCGGCACGCCCACGATCTCCATGCCCTCGTAGGGCGCGTTGGGCCAGATTTCGAACGAAAGTTCCATGCCTGCATCCTTTCCTGCAATCGTAACCATTCATGGCCCCGGAAAGCCTCTGCGGCTTCCCCGCCGGGCAGACGACGGGCTACATGAGTTTCACCCGGTTGTAGTACTTCTCGATATAGCGTTCGTTGGCGGCGTCCCCGCCTTCGAGATTCGCGCTCACCCACACCGGCGGCTCGAACCCTTTGGCCAACATGTGCTCGATGGCCGCAATTTCGATTCGTCTGACGATATACGAATCCGTCACGGAGGAGATGGGGGCGATGGGGATATCGTAGCCCTTGAGTTTCATCACCGAGTCGCCCACCGGATTGTAGTCGTCAATGAACACGTCCACGTGGTCGCGGAGGTTCTTCTTGCTGGGATGGCGGACGGGGTGGTCGGGCGGGAGTTGCTCTTGCCACGGCGAACCGGCGACGCCGATGGTCTTCACGCCGATCCGCTGCGCCTCCTCCACCGCGTCAATGACCAACGCGTTCACGCCGACGTTGTTGAAGATGATGGCCACGTCCCCCTTCTTGATCCTGTAGTATCGGAAAAGGGCTTTCATGTAGCCGGGCACCCTTTCGAGGAACACGCCGCGAAAGCCTCCGCTGATGGTGGACGTGCTGATGTCCAGCGTGGCGTTGACCGGCACCAGGGAGCCCGCGCGGCAGAACATGTCCATCGGCGGAATGTAACTGTGGCCGCCGCAGCCCACCGCGAA
>Ga0272441_10008922_pt1 | contig 15681 bp, 3 predicted proteins | sample SSMProp6N_FD_193582 | JGI IMG/M metagenome (GOLD analysis project Ga0272441, IMG submission 193582) | Marine sediment archaeal communities from Little Sippewissett salt marsh, Falmouth, MA, United States - SSM-Prop-6N | ecosystem: Environmental > Aquatic > Marine > Wetlands > Sediment ... | reverse complement strand
GTCGGCGATGAGGAGTCCGCCATGGCCCACGAAGTCGCGCACGGCAGTCACTTGGTTGTCGGACAGGCAGGTGGCATAGGGCAGGATGAGGACGCGGAATTCGCTGAGGCACTCGGGGGTCTCCTCGAGCTGCGCGCCAGCCACGAATTGGTACTGGTATCCGAGGTCCTCGATCGCGTGCATGACGCCCTTGAGGTCTTCCTGCCACCGGAGACCCACGGCGCCCTTGGTCATTTCCGACGCCAACTTGGAGGCGAACAGGTCCGCTTGCGAGTAAAGCACGGCGATGCCTGAATGGTCGCGCGTTGCATGGACGAGCAACTTGCCGGGACCTGACTTGATCTCGCGGGCCTGGTCGAAGAACCACCGCCCCATGTTCGACACGGAGAGGTCGGGGTTGAAGGGGATGTAGTCGCAGCCCCAGGAGGTCCACCACCAGCACGAGTTGTGGCCCTTGAACAGGTTGTGCCAGGCAATCGCGCCGAACCCGTCTTCCTTGTCGGCAATGGCGTTGCCCCACTCGCCGGTCAAGGCATCGGGTCGTTTGAACGACCGGACCAACTCCGCTTGCAGGCTGTGCGACGTGTAGACCTGGTTCAGTTCGAGGTCGCGTGTGAGCTTGTAGAAGTCGTATCCGGCGAGCCAGTGGTAGCTGAGCAGGCCGTCCCAGCACACCTTGGCGCCCGGATCTTCGTTGCGGACGAATCCAGCCATGCGCTCGTGGAGCCGCGCGAAGGCCGTATCCATAAAATCGCGGAAGTCGAACCACGGTGCGAAGCTACCCGTCTGCTCGGCGGCTTCCTCGATGAGCATCGGCTTGTCAATGGCGTCGAAGCTTCCATATTTGGTCTGCCATACGGCGTTCAGCGCATCGGTATTCTCGTAGCGCCCGGCGAGCCATTCGCGGAAGGCCGCCACGCTCTCGGGGGACACCTCGACCTCGTGGCGGCCGCGCGCGAGGTAGTTCTCGTCGCCGAGGGTGTAGGCGGGCGGGCTATAGGGCGCGGCCTGGCGGCAGCAGATGGCCATGGAAGCGCGCTCGGCCTCAATCCACGCCTCATTGAACAGACCCGGCTTCAGCGAATGGTCCTCGGCCGACTGTCCGGCGATGCGGGTGACGTACGGCACGATCCGCTCGCCGGAGCGTGCAGCGAGCGCGTACTCTCTTGCCGCGGCCTCGTCGGTGTAGCCGTGCATATGGCACAGGTCCATCATGTCCGAGCCCAGGTCGTAGCAGCGCCGGTTCTCGCGGCGGACGGGCAACTCGCCCCGTGCATAGGACCACATCAGAATGGTGAAGTCGTCGTAGCTGTAGGGGACGGGGACGGTGAAGGGGACGCGCTTGACCGCGATGGTGGTGTCGCCCGACGCCAGCGAGACCTCGAGTTGGTGCGCCACGGTGACAGGCGGCAATAGCCCGAGCTGCGCCTCGGCGGCGCCGTCCGGGGCCACGGGCGAAGTGGCGGTCGCCAAGAGCCGGTCGAAGCAGTCGCGCACTTCCCACGACAGCGACAGGGCTGCCTCGCCCGGGGGCGGCACCATGCGGGCGCGGCAGGTCAAGCTCCCGCCGTCGGCCAACTCGACCATGGGCACCGCGGCCTCGTGCACGAGCTTCGACGGCGAAAGCGCAACGTCTTCGATGGCGTGCGTTGGCGCCACGTCGAGCGCCGTGCTTGCGAGGCCCACGCACTCGTCGGCCTCGTCTTGCAGGATGACGTCGACGTAATACCTGCGCATGGCGGGCAGGGGCGGGAGATGGATGCGCGAAGTGGACTTGTCGAACAAGTCGCTCCCGAGCGCGAGCACCGTGTCGTGGTCGTCCTGCACGCGGACCAAGGCTTGGGCGTATCCCGCTCCTGCGATCTCGAGCGGGAGTTCAACAGCGGCGCCCGCTTGAACCGGGTCTTGGGGTGGGCTCAAGGTGCGCCTTGCGGGCAAGGGTCTGCCTGCGGCGGCAAGAAACGCCAAGGCGTGGAACGCGAGCAGCCGGTCTTCCGCCCCCTCGAGCCCTTCGGTAGCGTCGCTCAAGGGGAGCAGGGACAGATAGCGCCCATACTCGGCTTGGAACACCAAAACCCTCCCCTCGCCGTACCGGTAGCCTTTCAGCGGCGGGTCGCCTTTGAGCCGGGCAGGGATCTGCTTCCAGGGAATCGCGGACAGCGCCGCCCCGGTCAGGCTGTCGTCCGGGTTGGCCGTGAGATCGCTGGGCCAACCGGCAAGCACATCGTCCCCACCGGTCAGCACCAGCCCTTTGCCTTTCCTCACCTGTCCGAGAATGGCCGACCGCAATCGCGGGCCAATCGCGGTCGCGGCCAAGTCGCCGATCACGATGATGTCGCGGGTGTCGTCGGTGCAGATGCGCACCGCGTTTCGGGTGGCCACGCCGGTGCCCAACGACCCGATGCCGGTCTGACTACGGTACGGCCACGTGCGGGGATTGGCGATGGCGGTCTTGCTGTCGAAGAACTGGTGGCGCACGTCCATCTCGAGGCGGCGGGCCAGTTCCATGGTGTCGAACGCGGCCCAGCGCGCGGCCAGAAGCGCCACGTTCACCGGCGGGCCGGGAATCCGCGACGCCCAGGGAAACGCGAGTGCTTCGGGATTCGGACGCCACGTCTCGGCCGGTCTTTCAAGGTTCGCCTCGTCTGCACGGACGACTTGGGCGATGCGTTTGTCGTCAGTCGGTAGGGGGGCGAGAGGCTGGTCGAGGTCGGCTTTGGCCAGGTTGGCCAAGGCGTCGGACTCCGCATCGCCCAGCCGCTTGAAGTAGGCACGCGTTTGCGCGTAGTCCGGGATAGCCGGGTATTCGTACAGGCCGAGCGCAAAGTCGCGACGCGAAGGGTCGAGCGTGATGTCCACGTACTCGGCGTACCCGCCGATGCCGTTGACCTTGACCTCGGAAAACGCGCCCGAGTCGCCTAGGAGCAGGCCCGCGGACCCGGCGCCCGGCCGCCCCGGGTGGATATCTTCGAGCAGCAGCCAGCGCTCGGCCGCCAGGTCGATCGCGGCGGCGCCTTCCGTCAACGTGCGCGTGGCCGTAGTGAGCGCGCGGACATGCGGCTTGTCGAAGGTCACCGGATACGCCATGAGCCGGAGCGTCACCTGCTTGATTTCCTCCTTGGGCTCGTAACGGCCAAAGAACAGGAGCTTGTCACTCTGCGCAGTGATGGCAAAACGCGCAGTCGCCTTCACCTTGGGCGTGTCCCAGACATACTCGACCATGGCGTCTTGCCCATACTTGCGGATCACCCGGAATTGGGCCCTATAATCCTGGATATTGAGGCCATCGAAGGTCCAGATAAAGAAGCCCTGGTTGTACCAGTTCTCCATGCACGGGCCCGCAATGCCCAGCGGCGTGTACCCGATGCTCGGGGCCCACATTTTGAAATCCACCCGCACGGGATCATCCTTGCGCTCGATGATGTCGTAGCGCAGGTCGTAGCTCGCCACCGTGGTCGCAAGCACCACGTCTTGAACGACGCGCCGGCCCCGCTCTGAGGACGTGACCGACGGCTTCCTAACCGCGGCGCTCGCGTCCTCGACCGCGGCCTGGGCATACGCCGATACCGCGAGCACGAGTCCCAGCACACACACTGCAAGTCTTTTCGTCATGTTGGCCACCCCTGTCGTTGTGGATAGTGCATTCATCAATCGCGTTCTGCCCACGCCAGCTCATTGTCGCGCAGCACGGACGGCCGCTGTCAAGCTCCCAAATGCGCGTGCAACGAAAGCGCTCAAGGACGAAACAGACGGAAACGACAAGAACGACGCGCATTTCGCGTCAGGCCTGTCGTGCAAGTGAAGGCATGAATGTCTTGGCAGAAGCCTGGCAAACAGAATGCCGCGATTTGGGGCACTTTCGGCGCGATCTCGTCGCCATGGCGCGCGGGGTGATTCCTCACGTTGTCAAAAACTTGCGGAGTCCACTTCGTCCACGAAGTCCACTTTGGCGGGGTAATCTGTGTGCGGATTTGGGCAGGCTTGTTGATTCACGCGATGCGTTCGCCTAGGGTAGTACGCATGACCGGGCATGGAGGGCCTTGTGGCTCAGTATGTTCGGCCGGTAAGGGACCGGCGCCGCAACAAGCAGGAGGATAGCCATGGCCGTTGAGATAGACGTCGAATACTTGGGGGATCTGCATTGCGAAGCGACCCACGGCCCGAGCGGGCACGCGTTTGTGACCGATGCGCCTGTGGACAACGGGGGCAAAGGCGACGCCTTTTCGCCCACGGACCTCGTGGCCACGGCGCAGGCGTCCTGTATCCTTACCATTATGGGACTCGTGGCGCAGGAGAACGGCCTGGACCTGAGCGGCGCACGCGCGCACGTGACCAAGGAGATGGTCGCCGACCCGCGCCGCCGCATTGGTACGCTGTCCGTCACGGTTTCCGTGCCGGGCGGAGAGCGGCTTTCAGAAGAGGACCGCGCCAAACTTGAGAACGCTGCGAACGTCTGCCCGGTCAAGCAAAGCCTGCATCCCGACGTCAACGTCGTAATCGAGTTCGTGTACCCCCAATGAAAGGAAGGTTACCAGCCGGCTCGAATCCCCGCCCGCCGTCAGGGCTGTGCCAGGACACCCGCGCCGTGCAGCGTGTGACGCTCTGGGGGCTGGGCTGCAACCTGGGCCTCTCCGCTGTGAAGTTCCTCTTCGGCATCCTAGGGGCTAGCCAAGCGCTCGTCGCGGACGCGGTGCACAGCCTCTCGGACTCGGCCACGGATCTCGTCGTGATCATAGGCGCACCATACTGGGCCGCACCTGCCGACGCCGATCACCCGTATGGTCACAGCCGGATCGAGACGATGATTACGCTCGTGATTGGGACGGTTCTCGGCGCGGTGGGCCTCGGGTTGATCTACCACGCCCTGGTGACGCTGGCCGAACCGCATCCGACTGCGCCGGGCTGGCTCGCCTTTGCCGCCGCACTTGTCTCGATCGTAAGCAAGGAGTTCCTATATCGTTGGACGATGCGCGTGGGTACCCGCGCGCGATCTTCTGCCCTCATTGCCAATGCGTGGCATCACCGGTCGGACGCGATGAGTTCGGTGCCCGTAGCGTTGGCCGTGGCCGGCACGAAGCTCCGGCCCGATTTGGGCTTCTTAGACCACGTGGCGGCGTCCGTCGTATCCGTTCTCATTTTACAGGCCGCGTGGCGGATCCTTTGGCCGGCCCTCAATCAGCTTGCCGATATCGGCGCGACGGACGAGGAACGCGACAGGCTGGCCCGCCTGGTCACCCAAACGCCAGGGGTCAAGGCGATCCACGCGCTACGCACGCGTCATCTCGGCGCAGACCTGCAGGTGGATCTGCATGTCTTGGTCGATCCCGCACTGACGGTGCGCGAGGGACACGACATCGCGGGCGCGGTCAAGCATGGGCTGCTCGAGGGAGCGCCAAACGTGATCGACGTGCTGGTCCACATCGAACCCTACGAGGCCGATTCGGCCGGGGCGGTCGGTTCGTGAACATACGGAGAAGCGGGCTAGGTTGCAGTCGGAGGAAAGTGAGTGATGACCTATCAGAAGACGTTGACGGTTCGGACCTCGAGCCACGGGGAAATGCACGATATCACGAGCGACGTCGGGCGGCTCGTGGGAGAATCCGGGGTCAAGACGGGTCTATGCCATGTCTTCAACGTGGGGAGTACCGGGGCCGTCGGCGTAATCGAGTTCGAGCCGGGGTTGCAGCGCGACCTGCCGGAATTGCTGGACAAAATCGCGCCGCCCAGCCGCAGCTACGGCCATGAACAGGCCTGGCACGACGGCAACGGCCACTCGCATCTCCAGGCCACCCTCATGGGGCCGTCGCTCACGGTCCCGGTTGCGCAAGGGGAACTCGTGCTGGGGACGTGGCAGCAGGTATTCCATCTCGAATGCGACATCAAGCCGCGCAACCGGACCATTGTCGTGACGGTTATGGGGGACTGACTATGACCGCCTGAAGCCCGCACTGCGAGCTGGGCCTTGTGGTTTGTCCTTGGTGCGGTGGCGGGGTACAATCGTTTGTGCAGAGATGACTGCTGTTAGGTAGCTCACGGTAATCATGAAAACCGGAGACATAAGGATGAACTGCGTGATAAGCATCAGGCTCTCCGCGATGGGCGTTGTGGCGATGCTCGTGTTGGGTCTCTTGGCGGGTGCAGCGGGGGCCGAGGATCTCGTGTTTACGGTTTCCACGAGCGAGGACGATCTTGCGTTTTCGCGCATGGACAGCCCGGCCGGGGACCCGTATGACCTGGTCGAAGTCGTGGGCGACAAGTGCTCGCTCGAGGGGGACATCGGAACCCCGTGGCTGCCGGTGCGCAACGTGCACATTCTCGTTCCAAACGGGGCCCGCGTCAGCGGGGTATCGGCCACGATACAGAGCGAGGTGGGGTATAAGAAGGAATTCCTGATCTTTCCTGCGCAGCCCCCTGTCCCGACGTATGACCCGAGCCCTCCGCCGTTTGTCGAACCCGATCCGGCGGTGTATGGCAGGACATCCTCGCTGCGGCCCGAGGCGGCCGTCCTGGTCGATACCGTGGTCATACGCGGGTACCACGTCGCCGTGGTTCGGGTGTACCCGGTGGACTATGTGCCGGCCGACCGCCGTATCTCTCTGCGCAGTGCGATCAGCCTGCGCCTGGAACTCGGCAAAGATGGTGCTACACCGTCGGCACGAAGCACTGCGTACAAGTCTGTGGACCCGACCTTCGAGCGCTTGGTGCTGAGCGACGTCATCAATCCCCACGATCTGGCCTTGCTGGGCTATGCGGCGTCGACCAAGACAAGCGGCGCAGCGAAGTCCGTGCTCGAACCGGGCGAGGTGCAGTATCTGCTCATTGGCGACGGATCGATGTTTGACGCGTTCGAGCCGTTGCTGGCCTGGAAGACGAAGAAAGGGGTGCCTGCCGAGGCGGTGGACGTGTCCTGGATCTATACAAATTACGAAGGCGCCGATCGTCAGGAACAGATCAAGGCGTGCATCAAGGACTACGTGGAAACGCGGGGGACGGTGTGGGTGTGTCTGGGCGGCGACGACACGATTGTCCCGGATCGGGACTGCTGGATGTCCTATGAGAACACCGTCGATATCCCCACGGACCTCTATTATGCCGGGCTGGACGATATGAATTGGGACGACGACGGGGATGGGCGTACGGCCGAGTCGAGTGACGACACCATCGACATGGGCCCGGACGTGTACGTGGGCCGGTTGCCTATACGCACCGAGGAGCAGGCCGCGGCGGTGGTGGGCAAGACGCTCGAGTACGAGAAGGCCTTCCCGTCGCACCAGTTCGCCGAGAAGATGCTGCTCATGGGGGTCGAGCTGTGGAGCACGGGGGATTCCGAGGGCAAATCCGAGCTGATGTACCGTGATTGGGTGCAACCGTATTGGAGCGGCGCCAAGTACCGCTTCTACGATACGAACACCGACTTTGCCGGGGGCGTCACGCTGATGGCGGGTCCGTACTACGACGTGAACAATCCGAACATGAGCGAGCAGATCAACAACGGGTACAACTTCCTCCACACGTCCACGCACGGCGGCCCAACCGTGTTCGGGATGGAGACCGGCGATGGATTCTCTTCGTCGGTTGCGTTGGACCTCGCGAACGCGGGCGCCTATACCAATGTGCTCACCATATCCTGCAGCACGAATGCATTTGATGAGGCGGAGCCGTGCCTGAGCGAGGGCTTTTTGCGCAATCCGAACGGCGGCGCGGTGTCGTACATAGGCGGCAGCCGCTACGGCTGGGGCACGGGCGGCACGAGCAGCCACGGGCCGTCGTTCAGGTACGACCGGATGTTCTATCAGTTCCTGTTCACAGGCGACCCGGCGGCTTACCCTCAGCAGGTGGGCGCGGTCTACACGCGCATGAAGGAGTACTGGATCGGCAGTTGCGGCTCGTCGAGCTCGACCATGCGGTGGTGCCAGTTCTCCATCAACTTGATGGGCGACCCCGAGTTCTGCCTGTACACGTATGACCCCTTGACGCTCGACCCGACGTACCCGGACGCGATCGTGGTGGGCACCCAGGTTTTGGCTGTCGAGACGGGGGTTGCGAATGCGTTGGTGTGCCTGGCCAAGGATGACGAGGTCTATGCGTACGGGCATGCAGACGGCGCCGGACTTTTCGAGGTGCAAGTCGTTCCGGAAACGACGGGGACGATGGACATCACGATCACGGCGCCGAACTACCATCCGCACGAGGGCGTGATAAGCGTGACCGGGGGCCGGGCCGGGGCGGTCTTCATTCAAGAGGCCTATTGCACGTACGGCGACACGCTCCATGTATCGGTTGTGGACAGCGACCTCGAGGGCGCGGGCACGCAAGCGGTCTCGATAGTCACGACCGGCGGCGACGCGGAAACACTGGTGCTGACCGAGACAGGCGCAAACACGGGGATCTTCGAGGGGACCATCGACACAGCGGCGTATCCCGTTACCATTGGGGACGATACGCTTCAAATCGGGCACGAAGAGACCATTACGGCGACGTATGAAGACGCGGATGACGGGACGGGTAACCCCGCGACCGTCGAGGACACGGCCAAGGTCGATTGCGAGCCGAGCAGCATCCACAACGTGCGCGTGTATGATGTGACCGGCAGCACCGCCAAGGTCGCGTTCGCGACTACGGAGCCGTCAGGATCCGCCGACTGCACCACGGCACGCGTGCGATGTGGGTTGGCCGCCGGGGGACCTTACACCATCATCGAGGAAGACAGCCTCTTCCGAGACGAACACATCCTGGTGCTTTCCGGGCTTGAGCCGGCCACGCCGTATTTTTTCGAAGTGGACGCTTGGGACCACGTGGGGAACCTGGCGACCGATGACAACGGCAGTTCCTGCTACCGGTTCGAGACGCTCGGCGTGGTCTATTGCTTCTCGATGGACAGCGATCCCGGTTGGATCGCTGAAGGCCAGTGGGAGTACGGCGTGCCTGAGGGCGGGGGCAGCTATGGCCACGACCCGACGGCCGGTCACACGGGAGACAACGTTTACGGCTACAATCTCGCGGGCGACTATGGCAACAGCATCAACCCGCCCAATTACCTGACGACCACCGCGCTGGACTTTGCGGATGCGGGGCAGGTCGTGCTCCGCTTCTGGCGGTGGCTGGGCGTGGAAACATCCTGGGCCGACCATGCGACCGTCGAGGTGAGCAATGACGGTGCGGCGTGGACGGAGGTGTGGGCGAACGGTACGACGCGGGTCTCGGATTCGGCGTGGGTCGAGTGCGTGTTCGACATTTCCGACGTGGCCGCCGGCCAGTCGTCCGTCTACGTCCGATGGGGCATGGGCACGACCGATGCCCTGGTCACGTACCCCGGCTGGAATATCGACGATGTGTGTTTCCTGCGGGAGGTGCCGGACAACCTGTCGATTTCACCCGAAACCGAAGCGGCGTTCGACGGGCCAGAGGGTGGGCCGTTTAGCCCCGCCGGCTTCGAATACGTATTGAGCAACACCGGGGCGGTATCGCTCGACTGGCGCGCCGAGGGCACGGAGGCGTGGGTCGAGATCGCGCCGAACACGGGGACACTGGCCCCGAGCGGCCCGCCTGTGACCGTCAGCGTTAGTGTGAACGCAGAAGCGGATGCGTTGGCCACCGGCACATACAGTGCCGCGGTTATGTTCACGGATCTCTCGCTGACACGACACCAGACGCGGGGCGTCTCATTGGAGGCCCGGCCCGTGGATGCGTTCGCGTGGGGGGCGATCGCGTCGCCGCAGACCGTGGGTTCCCCGTTCGCCGTGCATGTCCGGGCCGTAGACTCCCAGGGCATGACCGTGACCACCTTCGAGGAGGTCGTGCATGTGCGCGGCCTTTGCGGTATGGGCGGAGGCGTGACGATCGGAGAAGGGACGTCGACGTGGGTCTATCCTATGGCGACGTACTACCACGATGCGCGAACGCAGGTGATCTACCTGCAAAGCGAGATTGGGGCGGCGAGCGTCATAGAGGCCTTGGCCCTGGATGTCGCGACCGTTCCCGCGCAGACGATGAATAACTGGACCATCCGCATGAAGCATACCCCGCTCAGCGCGTATGCCAGCGACCTGTGGGAAGACACCGGGTGGACGGTTGTCTACCAGAACGACGAGACCGTGTCCGCGACCGGTTGGGTGACCTTCGATTTCACCGAGCCGTTTGACTACAACGGCATTGACAACCTCATGATCGATTTCAGCTACAACAACTCGTCGTACACCACGGACGGCCAGTGCCGTTACTCAAATCCTGGAGGCAACCGCTCGCTTTATTACCGCACGGACAGCGGCTACGGCGATCCATTGACGTGGGCAGGGCATACACCGGACCCGGGCATGACGAGCAATGTGCCCAATATCACGCTTTGGGGCGGTGATGAGATCCTCATGACACCTATGTCGACCGGCAGCTTGGTCAATGGCGAGTGGACCGGCGACGTGACCGTGCTGGAAGAAGCCACCGAGATGCACCTACGGGCCGACGATGGCGAAGGGCATGCCGGGGACAGCAACGCCTTTGATGTCGTCAGTGGTGAAGGCGAAGGGGAAGGGGAGGGTGAGGGCGAGGGCGAGGGTGAAGGGGAAGGCGAGGGTGAGGGTGAGGGCGAAGGCGAGGGTGAGGGTGAGGGCGAAGGCGAAGGCGAGGGCGAGGGCGAGGGCGAGGGCGAAGGTGAGGGCGAGGGCGAAGGCGAAGGTGAAGGCGAAGGGGAGGGCGAAGGTGAAGCTTGGCAGGCGGAGTATTTCCTGCAGGATGGCAACGGGTTCTGGTGGGATTTCATACGGGATGGGGCGATAGCAGACGGAAGTCCGACCATTGCCGAGGATGTGGACGCATTCGACCGCGCAATGCGCCTGAGCGTCGATGGCGTTGCGTTGCCCCGCACCTCGCTGACCACGGAATTCGGCGGCCGAACCCTCGTTACCGGCCCAGTGGCCCTCAGCGGGCTGGATGTCACGCGCAGATGCTATGTTCCCGACGCACCCGGCCAAGGCTGGGCCTGTTTACTCGAGTACCTCGATAACCCCACGGGCTCGCCGATAGCGGCCACGGTTTCGGTGTTCGGCGACCTCGGCGGCGATAAGGGTCAGCAATGCATCGACACGTCCAGCGGCGACGCGGATTTCGCGAGCGCGGATCGGTGGATGACGTGCGACGATGACGCGCCGGGCGGCGCCAGCCACGACCCGGCCCTGAACTTCAACTATTGGGGGGCCGGCGGCGGCGTGGCGCCAACGTCCGTCTATTTCCCGTATGGTCCAGACGATGCCGTAGGGCCATACAGCGTGGACTTTCCGGTCACCGTCCCGGCGAACGCGAGCGTGATCCTGATGCACTTCTGCGGCCAGCACGCCAACACCGGCCAGGCCGCCGCACTGGCGAACGCTCAATATCTCGACGGATTGCCCGCGGCCGCGCTGGTTGGGCTGAATGCCGCGCCTGCGGCACCCGTGGTCAACTGGAGTCTTGCCGGCGATATGGCGGTTGCGCCGTCGGAACCGTTCGTATCCGAAGGCCTCGAGGGCGGCGACTTTTCGACCACGTCTTCGCACGGTCCAACCGCATACACCGTAACGAACAACGGGGTTTCACCGATCGACTGGACGGTGAGCGGTGTGCCGGCCTGGCTCGACGTCGCGCCCTCGAGCGGGGTCGACCTTGCGGGCGGCGGGGGCGCCGTGGCCGTCACGGTCACGTTGGATACGGCGACGGCGGAGGGCATGGCGCCCGGGCTCTACTTCGAGAACCTGGTGTTTACCGATACGACTTCCGGCGGCTGTGTCGTGCGCGGCTGCCAGTTGACTGTCCTGCCGCGGCTCGAGGCCGCGCCAAGCGCGCCGTTTGTGGCCCAAGGCCCAGCGGGCGGGCCATTCCTGCCCGTGGGCACGAGCTATACGCTCACAAACGCCGACGCGATACCGCTGGCCTGGTCCATTACGGCACCGGCGTGGCTCGACGTGAGCCCGGCCGACTCTGCCGCGGCTGGAGGACCGCTCGCCCTAGGCCGCTCGGTCACGGTGAGCGTGTCGGTCAATGCGAACGCGAACGGGCTGCCGGAGGGTGTGCACGCCGGCGCGCTGATCTTCCATAACGATTCCTATGGCAGCGCGGTGACCCGCGAGGTCGAATTGCGCGTGAAGGACATCGTCTACGTGGACGCCTCCGCCACCGGCACGAACGACGGTACGTCGTGGGCGAATGCGTTCACGGCCCTTCAGGCCGCCATCGACAGTCTGGAATCCAAAATCCAAAATCCAAAATCCGCAATGCCCTGGGTGTGGGTAGCCGAAGGGGTCTATTACGAGCACATCGCCATGGCCGGCGGCGTCGAGGTATACGGCGGGTTCCGCTCCGGCGATACGGCGATGACAGATCGTGACCCGGAGGCGAACCTGACCATCATCGACGGGGCCAACGAGGGCACCGTGGTCAAGTTCGGGGCGATCCAGAACGCCGGGCTGGACGGCCTGACTATCAGGAACGGGTTCAGCACGTCCAACGGCGGCGGCATCTCGTGCATGGGAACCGACGCCACAAACTCCATCTCGAATTGCGTCGTGCGCGAGAACAAGACGGTTGCGCGCGGGTCCGGCATCTATCTGGGCGGGGGCAGCATGATACCCGTGACGGATTGCTGGATCATCGGCAACGTGCACGCGGGTCTTGGCGAGTTCGACGGGGGCCTGATGTGCGACGTAAACTCGAACGCCACGATCGCGCGCTGCATCATCGCCGGGAACACCGGCCGGTTCGGCGCGGGCGTCGGATGCATCCTCGCATCACCGATCCTGAACCAGTGCGTGATCAGCGGCAACATTGCCTCCACCAATGAGATCAATCCCAGCAACGGGCATCCTCACGGGTCCGGCGGCGGCGGCGTGTTTGCACACAATGAGGCGAGCCCTACGTTGAATAGCTGCATCATCAGCGGCAACTACGCAATCAACTGGGGCGCGGGCGCGCTGTATTGCCAGGGCACGTCGAATCCGAAGCTTACCAACTGCACGATCAGCAGCAACCACGCCTACAACACACAAGGCTGGAATCAACTGAGCGGGATCGTGGTCAACACGGCATCGTGCCCGACGTTGACCAACTGCATTCTCGAGCGATTGCCCTACATCGCAATCCACGAGGAACACGAAGACTCGAACGTGTATGCGATCAACTGCCTGTTCTTCAATAACGGCAGCGCGGACTTCCGGAACCGGGACGCCTCCGGCCACATCAGCTACACCGGCGGCGACGTAATCAACGACAATGTGGACGGCGCCAGCGGCAACGTGCCGGGCAACCCGAACCCGTTGTTCGTGATGGGGACGTCGGGCGTATGGCAGACCTCGCCTGTCTATGATCTGGCGACCAATCTCACGACGTTGCGCGCCTTCGGCAACCCCTTCGCTGGGACGGACCTGAAGGGCCAGCTCGTCAATGCGGACACGGCGCAAACGCGGCAAGCCCTCATCATGGGCAATACGGACAACACCGTGTACGTGCTGACGGATATATCGACCGCGACCGGACCTTACGGGTATGCGGACCAAGGAGACACGTTCCAGGTCCTCGACTACCACTTTGAGGCGGGGTCGCCCTGTCTTGAAGCCGGGGATAACAGCGCGGTAGACGCGGACGCGCTGGACCTGGATCTCAAGCCGCGGATCCTGGGCGACGTTGTGGACCTCGGCGCCTATGAGGCCTACGCCGCGCCCGTTATCGTGACGCACCCGGAAGGCGCGACCAAGTACCGCACCGAGTCGCACACGTTCAGCGTGGTGGCCTCGAACGGGTCGAGTCCGCTCTATTACCAGTGGCTGAAGGGCGGGATGGCCATCAATGGGGCCGTGAGCGCAGACCTGATCCTGGCCAACCTGGCGTTGGCCGATGCCGGGACGTATACGTGCGAGGTGTCCGACTATGCGGGCACAACGGTCGTTTCCAACCCGGCGGACCTGGTCGTGCTGGACGCGCTCCCGCCGGTTATCACGGCGCACCCGGAAAGCGCGGTCAAGTATCGCACCGAGTCGCACACCTTCAGCGTGGCCGCGGAAAACGGGCTGGGCGCCCTGCATTATCAGTGGGTAAAGGATGGCGCCGACGTGGCCGGCGCGACCGGCACGAACCTGGCCATCGATCCGATTGACTTGTTGGATGATGGAATCTACTCGTGCCGTGTGTACGATGACCTACCCACAACGTTGAATTCGAATACGGCCGCGCTCACCGTGCGGGACGCGCTGCCGATTACGATCACCTCGCACCCGGTGGGGGCGACGAAGAACGTCGGCGAGTCACATACGTTCGACATCGTGGCCGAGAACGGGCTCGGAACCCTCGCGTACCAGTGGTTCAAGGACGGCGCGCCTATCACGGACGCGACCGGCACAAGCTACAGCATTCCGAGCATCGTCCTGGCGGACGGCGCGGCGTACACGTGCGCGGTCTCGGACAGCGCAAGCACAGTCACGTCGGACAGCGCCGTGCTGGACGTCCGGGACGGCACGCCGCTGGCTATCGCGACGCATCCGGTGGGCGCGACCAAGTACCGCACCGAGTCGCACACGTTCTCGGTGGCCGTGGCCGTGGGGAGCGGCACAGGCGCGATCCACTACCAGTGGGAGAAGGACAGCACCACGAACGTGGGTACGGACGCGCCCGAGTTTACCCTCGACCCCATCACGTTGGCCGACGGCGGGACCTACACCTGCGAGGTAAGCGACGACCTCACGAGCGTGGTGTCCGATGGCGCGGTGCTGACCGTCAGGGACGCGGAGCCGCCCGCGATAACAAGCCAGCCTGTGGGCGCCACCAAGTATCGGAATGAAGCGCATACGTTCTCGGTCGCAGCGGAACACGGTTTTGGCACGCTGCACTATCAGTGGGTGAAGGCCGGAGCGGATATTGCCGAAGCGACCTTGGCCAGCCTGGTCATTGACCCGATTGGCCTGCTCGACGACGGCCCGTATGCGTGCCGCGTATACGACGCCGTGCCCACGAGCGTGCTCTCGAACACGGCCGTGCTCGAGGTGATGGACGCGCTGCCGCCTATGATTACGGGCCAGCCCGTGGGCGCCACCAAGTATTGCGCCGAGTCGTATACAGTTTCGGTGGTGGCGGAGCACGGGTTCGGCGGCCTCAACTATGAGTGGCTGAAAGACGGGGTCCCGTTGGACGCACCGAACGCGTCGATCATCACCATCCCCGCGCTCGCCCTGGCCGACGCCGGCACGTACTCGTGCCGCGTATGCGATGCCGTGCCCACAACGGTGACGTCAGCCGGCGCGGTCCTGGTCGTTCGCGACGCCACCCCGCCCACCATCGCGACGCAGCCGGTGGGCGCGACCAAGTACCGCACCGAGTCGCACACGTTCTCGGTGGTGGCGGAGAACGGTTTTGGCGCGCTCCACTACCAGTGGACGAAGGACGGGGTGGACGTTGCTCAAGCCACCTTGGCGGAACTGGGCCTTGCGTCGCTTGGGCTCGCCGATGCAGGCGCATACGCGTGCCGGGTGACGGACGACGTGCCGACAAGCGTGGTCTCCGACGCGGCCGCGTTGGTGGTCAGGGACGGCTTGCCGATTGCCATCACCGCGCAGCCCGTCGGTGCGGTCAAGTACCTCGCCGAGGCGCACGCGTTCTCGCTGACCGCCGAGGGCGGCATCGGAGCGCTGATGTACCAGTGGATGAAAGACAGCGTGCAGATCGCCG
>Ga0272441_10008921_pt1 | contig 15682 bp, 16 predicted proteins | sample SSMProp6N_FD_193582 | JGI IMG/M metagenome (GOLD analysis project Ga0272441, IMG submission 193582) | Marine sediment archaeal communities from Little Sippewissett salt marsh, Falmouth, MA, United States - SSM-Prop-6N | ecosystem: Environmental > Aquatic > Marine > Wetlands > Sediment ... | reverse complement strand
TGGATGACGCGTGCCGGGGACGCTGAACCCGTCAGGCTCAGCGCCCCCGCGTGTCTTGAAAGGAAGACTATAGCGCGGCCGCCATCACGCCCAACGCAGTGGCAACAAGCTTGTTGCAGAGGTCCTGTCCCCGCTCTTCGTAGCGCACAAACGCGACGTGGCCATCCATGTAGAGCACGTTTGAACCGCCGGGGATATGGTTAAAGAGGTCCGGCGCCGTGGCCACGTGGTCGAACATGATCGGCAGTTCGCTCTGGGCCTGCGCGCTCCCGGCTGGATTGTTGATGTCCGTGATCAGGAAGCGCTCGATGCCTTCCCGAAGCCGGTACACCGTATCCCCACCACCGTTGCCCAGGCCGGCCGTGACCTTCACGTCGCCATCCATATACTTCTGCATGGTTTCGTGGTCGTGGTTGAGGACTGCGGTCAGTAACTCGAGGGTGAACGCGGACTCGATGGTCGCCACGAGCTGCGGCGGACCGCCATCGCCCAAATCGTCAGGGATATACGCTTCTTGGTTGACCTGCTCCATGATATCGGCGATCAACTGCAACGAAGCGCCGGGCTGGGTATAGGCATACTGGTCCATCGTCCAGCCGAGGTACGTGTAGCTGGCATCGACCGCACTCGCGCACTTGTCCGGGGGATAGGTGTACTGGAGGCAGGTCTCGCCATTGTCGTCCTTGATGCCCGCCACGTGATCGCCCAGTTGGGCGTCTGACGGACAGAACATGATCATCGGGTCCGTCAGGTACTCAGGATAAAGGGCGAACAAGTTGGGCCCGAGGTCAATAATGGCTACCTGGGCACTCATGTCCCCGCGGTACGGGTACGCCCCGGCCTGCAAGGTGGGGAATCGCTCGCCGGGGGCTTCGTTCGCGTACATCTTGTAGATCAACCCCCACTGCTTGAGGTTGTTTTGGCAACTGGCACGCCGGGCCGATTCCCGGGCGCGCGCCAGAGCTGGCAGCAGAATCGCGGCCAGAATGCCAATGATCGCAATAACAACCAGAAGCTCAATTAGTGTGAATCCATGTCGTCTCATTGTCTTGACTCTCCTTTTGGGATTAGTACCTTTTGGCTCCAGTCCACACACGAGGCCCCTCGCTGGCCTGCGCTTTGCATCCGGGCCTCTTGCATTAGAAATTGTACCATGCCATAATGAATTAAACAAGCGTTCAGATCAACCGTTCAGGGGGGATCCCGTGAAGCGCCACATGACCAAGTCCATCCGGGCCGTCGAGAGCCGCGAGCGCATTCTCGAAGCCGCCCTTCGCGTGTTCGCCGAGTACGGTTACGACGGGACGACCATTCGCATGATTTGCGAATCGGCCGGCATGAGCGTCGGCGTCATCAACTACCATTGGGGCGGCAAGGAGGGACTCTGGCAATCCGTGTGCGAACTGTGTACCCAGCGCATTCTGGATATCTTGATGGAATCGGCTGACTACACGCTCCCGCCCCACGAGGCGATTCGTTCGCTGTTCGAGTCCCTGTTTGATGCCCTGCTAGCGCACCGTGAATTGCTACGCATCTTCATGTGGGCCATACTCGAGGCAGAGACGATTGACTACCATTCGACGCGCCGCCAATTCCGGCCGCTGGTTGATTTCGGTGCGGCGTATCTCAAGGAAAAGCAGGGGCAAGGCCGCATCCCGGAAACCGACGTGAAGCTCGCCCTCATGGCTGTGCGCGCGCTTTTCATCTTCGCGTTTGTAGACAGCTCCGGCCACCGCCAAACCTTCGGCAAGGACCTCAGCGATCCGGCCCACGCCGAGCGCGTGAAAGCCACCTTGATTCGGGCAAGTATGGCCATCTTGGGCCTGGAAACGCCGGGACACGCGGCGCGCCAGGCCATTGACGGAATGCCATGAAGACAACCGCACGTCCACGCACACCGTGCTGCTGCCACGCTGCCGCCCCATGCCCTCTGCGGGAAGACGCATAATGCCTATGCGCTCTGCCAAGCCATTGCGAGCCTGACGGAAGCACGCCCGAGCGCCCACCCCTTTGTCCCAAGGAGTACACCCCATGCAAAACATCACCGAAGCACAGACGCAGTCCCGCTATCTGGACATCCAGCGGCGTGTCGTCGCGCACAAGACCGTCGAGAGCTGGGTCAGCACACCGCACGCCACTCTTGACCTCGAACTCGACGTGACGGACCTCATACGCCGTGTTGAAGGCCTCAAGCGCTCCGGCGCCTTTGCGGGCGTGCGCCTGACGCTCAACTCCGTGTTGCTCAAGCTCATTGCGGAAGGGCTCAAGCAATCCCCGGAGATGAACGCGCACGTCCAATATGACCGGAGATCTGACGTGGGCCACCTGACGCTCTTCGACGCAATCAATATCGCCGTGCCTCTGCGTGGGCCGGATGGAAGAACCATCACGCCGGTCGTGACGGACGTCGGCCGCAAATCCTTACGCGACGTGTGTCTGGCCATGGATGCCCTCAAAGCCAAGGCGGCGAACACGAACATAGATCTCCTGCTGCTCGATGCAGGTCTTCAGAATTCGTTTGCCCGGCTCAAGCGGGGACACATCGGCGTGCTGCGCAGGATGTACGCGAACCTACTGGGCAAGGGCCGGTTGCCCCGCGTCCCCGGGGCCGAACGCGCGCGGTATCGGCGCACGCCTGAACACGAACGTATCACGCCCGCGAATCTGCTCAGCGCAACCGTACTGGTCTCGAATGTAGGGAGCGTCCTGCGCGGGCCGAACCTCGCCGTAGGGCTGCTCGAGATCATCCAGCCGCAAACCACGGCCATCGGGCTCGGGCCTGTCGTCCGCAAGCCCGTGGCCGTCGAAGAGGAGACCGGCCCAGAGCACATCGCTATCCGGAGCGTTCTGCCGGTGACCATCTGCTTTGAGCACCGCGCCATGGATCTCGAACACGTCAAGGGATTCATCACGGAGGTCGACACGCGCTGCCGCGCACCATGGACCCTCCTCAATGGCCCGGCGTCGGTCAAGGACAATGCGGCCCTGCCCGCACCGTGTCCCGGCTGATCACCACCGCGGGCCCCTGCGCATCTTGCGCCGATGCTTCCGTCAGGGCCGTCCGATTACAGCGCCGCCGCCATCACGCTCAACGCCGTGGCGACCTGCTTGTTGCAGAGGTCCTGGCCTTGCTCCTCGTAGCGGACGAACGCCACGTGGCCGTCCATGTAGAGGACATTGGACCCGCCAGGGATGTGGTTATACAGGTCAGGCGTGGTGGCGATGTGGTCGAACATGATCGGCAGTTCGCTCTGGGCTTGCGCGCTTCCCGCCGGATTGAAGATATCCGTGATCGAGAACCGCTCAACGCCTTCTCGAAGCCGGTACACAGTATCCCCGCCACCATTGCCCAGCCCCGCAGCCACTTTAACGTCGCCATCGATGCACTTCTCTATGGTCGTGAAGTCGCTGGTGAGGATCGCGGCAATGAATTCCGCGGTGAACGCCCCCTCGATCGTGGCCACCAGTTGCGGGGGGCCGCCGTCGCCCAGGTCGTCCGGGATATACGCCTCCTGGTTGATCTGCTGCATAATGTCCGCGATCAGTTGCAGCGACGCGCCGGGGTTGGTGTAGCCATACTTATCCATGGCCCACCCCAGGTAGGTGTAGCTCGCATCGACGGCACTCGCGCACCGGTCCTCGGGCCAGGTGTACTGGAGACAGGTCTCGCCGTTCTCGTCCTTGATGGCCTCCACGTGGTCTCCAAGATTCGCATCGGATGGGCAAAACAGGATCATCGGATCGGTCAGGTATTCGGGATACAGCGAGAACAAGTTTGGCCCCAGGTCGAAGACCAGCACGAGCGGACCCATGTCCTCGTGGTACGGAAAGCCCCCGACCTGCACTGTCGGGAAATGCTCGCCCGGCGCTTCATTGGCATACATCTTGTACACCAACCCCCACTGTTTCAGGTTGTTCTGGCAACTGGCCCGGCGCGCCGATTCCCGTGCCCGCGCCAGCGCCGGCAGCAGTATTGCGGCCAGAATGCCGATAATGGCGATCACGACCAGCAGCTCAATCAATGTGAATCCTTGCTTTTTCACAGCCTTGACCCTCCCTTTGCATTAGTGCCTTGAAAGCTGTCCCAAACTTCGCCATCGAAGAATACTATAGTATGTCAAACAAGCGTTCGACGCAAGCGTTTTCAGAACAGCGCCGCGGCAAATCACCCCCTGCTGAAACTGAGACGCGCGCAATGCGGTCTAAAGCATACGGATGGCTCGTAGGCCTTTGCGCATGCTCTTGGGGAAGGGCGTAGCGTGTTGATGCGACAGGATCTAGCGAGGAGCGACGCCATGAAGTCCAACCGAGGTTTTACGTTGATCGAACTCCTGGTGGTCATCGCGATCATCGGGGTGTTGGCCGCGATACTGCTGCCGGCCCTGGCGCGCGCGCGCGAGGCGGCGCGCCGGGCCAGTTGCCAGAACAACCTCAAGCAGATGGGGCTCGTTTTCAAGATGTACGCCAACGAATCCCCCGGCCAGAAGTTCCCCCCGATGCAGGTCGAGGCCGCTTCGCGCCATCAGGTGGACATTGCGAGCGGCCCCATGGTCGACCCCATCTATCCTGAATACATGACCGACCCGGCCATCCTCGTGTGTCCCTCCGACCCGAACAACACCGTCGAGGACCTCAAAGACGCTAACGGCACGTACAACCTGCACGAGCACAAGGACAAGGTGGACGTGAGCTATGTCTACAGCGGGTGGATGATGGACCGGTGCAACGACGCCGACCGCCAGGTCAGTATCGCCGACATCCTTGCCTCGCTCCCCGTCCACCACGACCTCATACTGGATGACGAAAATGCGGAAGGCCCCGCCCAGTTCATCGGCATCCTCTTCAGTCTGCTCTTCGAGGTCTTCGCAACCGCTCACGCGGTCGAGGAATCCGAATATCCGGCCCTGAGCTTCAAGCTTGTCGACTCGGATCGCCCGATGCGCCTGGACTACGACACCGACGGAAACGCCGGCACAGACACGGTCTATCGTCTCCGTGAAGGCATTGAGCGGTTCCTGATCACCGATATAAACAACCCAGCGGGCAGTTCAAAGGCCCAAAGCGAGATCTACGTCATGCACGACACGATCTCGAACAACGTCAAGTACTTCAACCATGTTCCCGGCGGCGCCAACGTCCTGTATATGGACGGCCATGTCGAGTTCCTCCGCTACCCGGACAAAGCCCCCGTGTCTAAGGGGATGGCCCTGTTCTTGGGCACGTTGCTCGACCGCGGCCGGAACGACTGACCGCGCATAAGGAGACCTGAAGCGTGAGCATGCACGCCAAGTGCACGATACTGCTGGTCCTCTCCTCAGCCATGGTCTACGGGTGCGGACCTTCGAAAGAAGAGCGCAAGGTCATCGAGGCCCTGAACAAAACAAAGGAACTGGCGGACCGCGAGGCTTATGTCCTCGATGTCGACTTGGACACGGACAGCGATGACGCCGTCTTCCGATTCGAGGCTGAAGTGCTCGACAAAGACGGCGACCCTATTGGCAAGATCAGCGGCCGGCGGGTCGAGAACTTCGGCACCGTGATCGCCCATCGGGCATGGTACGACGAAGTCGACCCTGAAGAAGTCAAGGATATGCGCGCCTGGGAACGCAAGGAACGCGAGAAACGCAGAGAACGTTGGCGCCAGCGCAGAGCGGAACGGGCCCGCAAAGGCGAAGACGGGCCGGGCCCGCAACCGGGAGGCGAAGAGCGACCGCGGCCGCCCTTCTCGGGGAGAAGGCGCTGAAAGGACCTGTGTCTTGCCAGCAGCATAGACAAGGTCTGCGGGCTGCCGAGGCAGAATTGGATGGAGCGCGAAAGGAGAACGACATGAGATGGACCGCGAGTTTCCTCGGTGTTGGGTGCGTACTGAGTGTGGCCTTGCTGGCGGCCTGCGCCACCGGTGGCCGGGGCCCCTCAGACGAGGAACTGATCCTGCAGCAACTGGATGCCTTTGTAAACGACCTGCTGGCCGGCAATGCGGACACCATTCTGGGCTACGTCTCGGATGATTTTTCGCACGACCAAGTACCCAACAAAGACGCCCTAGCCGGGTACATCCAGGAGGGGAAAGACTCGGGCCGCGTGGCGCAAATCCCGCAAATGGCCGAAGAGCATGGCGCCGAGATCATCCTCGACGAGGCGGAGGTCATCGTGGACGGCGACACGGCCACGGTGTATCCCATTGAGGCGAGAGCGGACGTGGGCTCGGTGACGGTCGAAATGCAGTTCAAGAAAGACCCGGACGGTGTCTGGCGCATCCTGACGTTGTACATCGAAGGCGTCTGAGCCGCAGCCGCCGACCCCGCACATTGCGAGGCCGCGCGTCCCGGGAGGGCGAGCGTCCCCGCGAGCCCTTTCCGCACCAAACGCCGCTTCGCCCGGGCCAGCATCTCTGGTGGGGCGAGCGTCCCCGCGAGCCGTCTTGGGCGTGTCGTGATCACCCGCTTCTTGACGGTGAGGCCGCTCGCCCTGAACTCACCGGAGGCGCCAGTCCCGATACTCAGACCGCTCTGTTCGCGCTGTGTGCGTGCTCCGTGCGCTCTGGGAATTCCCGGTGTCCCCCAAGAGGTTTATTCTACATAGACACCCATGAAGCCGAAGAGAACCGTACACCCCGGAGCGGTCCCGTCTGACGCGGCACACGACGCGCGGCGGCTGGCGATTGGAGGGTACGCAAATGGACTTGGCAGGAATCAGCAGAGCATTCAACCGGCACCTATTGCCGCCCGCTTCCACGCTGTTCGTTTTGCTTGCGTTGAGTTGCAGTCCACACGGAGAACCCCTCGAAATGGAGCAGAACCTTCTTCGTCCTGAAGAAGAGCGCGTCATTGTGCACAAGGGCACCGAACGTGCATTCAGCGGAAAGTACAACGACCACTATGAGGCCGGTTTCTACACGTGCAAGCGCTGTGGCGCCGTGCTTTTTGCGTCCGAGGACAAATTCAAGTCCGGGTGCGGCTGGCCGAGCTTCGATGACGCGATCCCGGAAGCGGTACGTCAACAACCCGATGCGGACGGACGCCGGACCGAGATCCTCTGCGCAAGGTGCGATGCACATCTCGGACACGTTTTCGAGGGTGAACACCTCACGCCGAAAAACACGCGCCATTGCGTGAATTCGATTTCAATGAACTTCGTGCCGGCGGAACGCACACAGCGGGCCATCTTTGCGGGCGGCTGCTTCTGGGGGGTCGAGCACTATCTGCAGCAGGTTCCCGGCGTACTCTCGACCACCGTGGGCTACGTCGGCGGTACCACGGACCAGCCCACCTACGAACAAGTGTGTGCGAAGAAGACCGGCCATGCCGAGGCCGTGCAAGTGGTCTTCGACGCAGACAAAGTCAACTACGAGGCCTTGGCCAGGCTGTTCTTCGAGATACACGATCCCACCCAGGTCAACCGCCAGGGACCCGACGTGGGCGACCAGTACCGCTCCGCTGTGTTCTACCTGGATGAGGAGCAGCGCGAGACAGCGCAGAAGCTCATCGATCTCCTGAAGGGAAAGGGGCTTAAGATCGCAACCCAGGTCGTGCCCGCGGCCCGCTTCTGGCCTGCCGAGGAGTACCACCAGGACTACTACCAGAAGACGGGCAAACAGCCGTATTGCCACGTGCGCAAGGAACGCTTCTGAGGCAGAGCCGAAGGAGCACGGCCCTCCTACTCACAGATCGCCGGGCACAATAGGAATTCTCCCTCTCCCTCTGGGAGAGGGTCAGGGTGAGGGTGCTTGCCCAGCCAAAGCGAATCCTCTCGAAGACCGCTCGTCCCACCGATGAGGACCACGAGGCGGTCTTGATTTGTTGCCCAACACCCGAAGGCTGTGCTAGGTTGCCCAAGGCATTCTAGCGGTGGGGCGATGGCGCACCCAGCATGTGCCGCGTTACTGGATAGACACACCTAGGAGGACCGAGTCATGAGCGACCCCGTGAGCCGGCGAGAGTTCCTTGGCGTCACTGCTGCAGGAGGCATCCTGTTCGCGGGAGGGCTTGGCCCCCTTTCCGCCTTTGCCGCGGCCGACCAAGGCTGGCCCAAGATGCCGCCCGTGAAGATCTACAAGGTATACGTTGGCCGGACCGGTGGCATCTATCTGTCCCGGCCGACGGACGAAATCGAAAGGTTCGAGAAGTACCTGGCCGGACTGGAACAGAGGCTGGGCGATGTCGAGTTCCTTGGGGGCGATCTGATACCGCCGGCCGGGCTCGCCGACGTGGCCGCCAAGCTGGGCGACGCCGACGGGGTGCTGCTGTTTCATCTCTCCGGCCACGGCGGTGGGGCGCCGGCACTGGGGCAACTCGTCGATGCGGGCCTGCCCACGGCCGTGTTCTCGCAGCCCTTCAGCGGGCACGGCTGGATGTATTTCCCCGCGTGGCAGAAGGCCGGCAAGAAGGTCGTACTGCTACCCACGAGCGACTGGGGCGAGATTGACCGCGTCGTCGGCCTGATGCGCGTGGCGCCGCGGATGCGGCAAACGCGGATCCTCGTCGTGCAAGGACCCCAGGGGACCGCCGCGGCGTGCTCGGCCGAGCAGGTTAAGGAACGGTTGGGCGCAGACCTGGTCCCGATCTCCGTCGAGCAGACCATCGAGGCCCACCAGGCCGTGGATCTGAAGGAGGCCGAGGCCGAAGCCGAGCAGCACTGGCTCAGCCAGGCCAAGGACATCGTCGAGCCCAGCCGGGAAGAAATCATCAATTCGGCACGCCTATACCTGGCAATGAAGAACCTGATGATCAAGGAAGGCGCGCGCGCCATCACGAGTTCGAATTGCATGGGCGGCCCGGCCAAGGGCTGCCTCACCTTCAGCAAGCTCAACGACATGGGCCTGGTCGGTGCTTGCGAAGGCGATATGGATTCGACGCTAACCATGCTCATGTTCCAGTATGCCTTCGGGATCCCCGGGTTCATCAGCGACCCGGTGTTCGATACGGCCCGGAACGCCCTGATCCACTTCCACTGCACCTGTTCAACGAAGATGGCCGGGCCCGCGAGCGAGCGGCTCCCCTTCACCATCCGCACGCAGAGCGACAGCGAACGCGGCGTATCACTCGACGTCGAAATGCCCATCGGGCAGACGGTCACATGCGCCAAGTTCGTCAACCTCGACTCCATGCTGATCTCGACCGGGAAGATCATCGAGGTAACGCATGACGAGCTCGGGTGCCGTACCCAGTTCGTCACCGAGGTGGCCGACGCCCGCAGCATGTTCCATAACTGGGGGGGCGGCATACTCGAAGGCGGCACGATGACATTGCTTCACCGCGATGTGTTCTTCGGCGACCACCTGCAGAGCATGAAGGACCTCGGCGTGCTGATGGGCTTCAAGGTCGTCGAGGAAGTGTGACTAATGCCCCGGCAAATCCGGCCTAACGCGCGCCTGACGTATCCACTTCGTCGAAGTGGCGGTTAAGCCTGTTGAAGGCGAAGATCGCCAGGCACAAGAACAGCGCGTACAACACGCCGATCTTGGCGGGCCATATCGTGATGGCGCCGACGAGCGCGATGACGGTCATGAGGTCGGCCATGCGTTCGGGGAGGCGCGCAGGCTTGAAGGGCGACTTACCCGCCCGAGAGGACCTCAGGATGCGGCGTATCGTGGCCACGGTCATGCCCAGTATCAGGATCGCGGCCGGGGCGAACAGCGCGATCCGCGCCATGGGCCACTCGTATTGGTCGAGGTCCGATGCGTCGTACAGGCCCAGCAGCACACCCGCCCTGTAGGAAGCGCCCCAGAAAAGGATGGCCACCAAGAAGAACACGCTCAGTGTAAGCGAAATGCTTCTCCGTCGCTCCAGGGTGCGCGAAGGCGCGGCGCCCGCGATGGCCACGACGAGGGGTGCGCCGTCGGGATGGTGGGTCTTGTCCACCCGGCGCGTCGCCCAGTACAAGGCGAGCGTGTAGAGCAGGCCCAGGTTGAAGCCGGCGTTGAGTTCCCACACCTTCCACCAGTCGATGTAGCCTGGCGCATACGAATACCCCAAGCACCACAGCGCGCCCAGCGTGAAACCGATCCCAAAACCGCCGCCAATCAGCGCCCCAATCACCAACGTGTGGCGGTCTCTTTGGAACGCGGCCACGAGCATCGCGCCCACCCACCATGCCACGACGACAAAGTTCTGGGTGTTGGTATACACCGTCCGCTCGAGGTGCCGGCCCAGTTCGCCCACGTACAGGTCCAGGCCATAGTTGGGAAAGAACAGCCACGGACACGCCCGAACGAACAGCCATCCGAGAAAACCGACCCCCAGGGGAACGAATAGCCGGACGAGCCACCGGCGCAGCGAGGCCCTTTCTGCAAGGGCCCAACCCAGGAAGATGCCGCCCGGCGCGCCCCAGCCTATCCCGGCAATCACAAACCAGGCGTAGCCCGTCCAGGGGGCAATGGGGATGAGTTGTTCGCCCACCTGGAACTTGCCCTGGATCCACGAGACATACTGCCCGTACCCTAACTCACCGCCGAGCGCGATCCCGAGGCCCAGCCAAAGTGGAATCCCCCGCGCGTCGATGCCCTTGCGCCAGCACAGGTAGTACCAGAGCAGCCCCCACGTCATCCCCGGCACGACCGTCCCGTCGATCCCGCCCCATCCGCCTGTGCCCCGGATCGCCCACGCGATCGCGCCCATGCTCCCGAGCAGCAGCATCGGAAGCCACAACTCGTAGAGCCTTCCGGCGCGCGCCTCGCGGTGCTGCTGATACTTCGTCTTCTCGGCCACAGTCATCATGATGCGGTGCGCTCCTCTTGCCTCCTCTTTTCAACAACCGATGAACGGTCGAGAGCCCACAGCCTAAAGGACCGTCCGTATCTGTCTATGCCCTGAAAGGGCGGCAACATGACAGCCCAAGGCAACGCCCTGGGAACACGACCGCGCCCAAGACCGTCCGCCCCGAAAGGGCGCCAACATGACAGCCCAGGGCAACGCCCTGGGAACAGGGGGACACCCGCCACAGCCCTGAAAGGGCGACACAAGCTCACTTCCTAGCATCGGGATCGAGCCAGCTACAACTCAAGCCGTAATCCGGAAACGGAAGAACAGAACGGCTCCGCTTCAGCGGTTTCCCGGCGAAATGGTGGTCGGCAAAATCCAGGATCGCGCGGAAATCCTCGGCGAGTTGGTCGTGCTGTCCCTCTCGAAAATGCATGGCGCTGTTCTGGCCCGCGCCGAGAAAATCATACACCGGCTGCACGGCGAGGTACGCGGCCTGATTGCCCAAGGGATTGGCCCATTTGTCGTCCAGCGCGTCGGTGGTCAGCAGCATGCGGGGCGCCACGAGCGCCTTGACGAAGTGTTGGTCGAACGGCAGCCGCTCTTCGTGGCCGCCGAATCGCCCAAAATCCTTCTGGAACCAACTCGCAAACCGCGACTTTCGTGTGATCATCTCGAGCGTTTCCGCCCCATCGCCCGCAATGCGGTAGCAACTCGCGCCGCCGCACCCTGAACCGTTCGGCGCGACCATGCCGAACCGCTCGTCCAGCGCGCCAGCCAAGAGCGCGGCCTTGCCGGTGCGTGAGTGCCCTGTGACGATTACCTGGTCTTCGCTCACCCAAGGGCACGTCAGCAGGTAGTCGAGCGTCCTCGATGCGCCCCACGCCCAGACCGCGATGCTGCCCCAGTCGTACTCGGGATACGCAGCCTGGGCCGGGCCTGCAACGTCATAGCCCTCAGTCTCCGGGTCCAGGTCCCGGTGCTCGAACGCCGCGAACGCATACCCTCGCTCGTTGATCTCGCCCACGATAGGACAGCCCAAGCCAACGCGCAGAATCGTCGGAAACGGCCCGGGGTGGCCGCTCGGCAGATACACGTGCAGCGTCATCGTTATCCGAGATTCCGGCCCCATCTTGAGCCGCAGTTCGCGGAACGATGTCTTGCCGTCGTTGCGGACCTCAGCAGGCGCCTCGAAATCCAGCGCGACCGCGTCATCTGCCGGTGGGATGCGGCCATACTCGTACTGCAAGAGAAGCCCTTGGATCTCCTCACGCCGCCGTCGCCAGTCCTGCTTGGTTTCGACGCGGCTCCCGTCATTCATCCGGAACGGGTCCGGCAACTCACGCATAGCGGGCAGATCCGACACCTCGCTCCCTTCGGCATGGCTCGACATAGCGGCGCCGCCTCCCATACAGACCACTGCGGCGAGCAGCAAACCCACCGGCTTCCTTTCGAACGCAGACAAAGCCACCCCTCCCGATTATGCCAACGCGCGTCCTGCGGAGAATACGCGTTCTCAGCGCCTGAGTTCCAGGCGCGCATGATGTGGGAATTGAGGGTCAGCCATGCCGGAGAAACGCACGACTTCCTTATTCCTTCAGCGCTCACGCAGACTCAGAATGAGACTCGTAGCAGGGCGATTCCGGCCATGGGTAGCAATACGACCAGCGGTGACGCCGCGACGAACGCGGCTGCAGCCTGCAGGGAGTTCTCAAGCCGATGCTTTCGGGTCACCCAGACCCAAAGCCAACTGGGAAGAACGGTTACAGCTAGAGAAAGAACCCATCCATACCAGCCCGGATGGGGCAAGCCCTTGCGCGGCTCATCAAGCGGTACATCCTCAGAGTTGGCATATATGAGGTCCATGTCCGCGATACGGTCAGTCTCTGGCGCCAGCTGGACCCACAGATGCAGCCACAAACGAGGGGATAGCTCAATGCTGACGCCATTCTGTTCAGGCCGGTCTGAAGGACCTGCAATTGGCGTCAGGTTCACCATATGATCGCCAAGAAGGCCCTTGAGCGCTTTCAGATTCGTGGGGCTTGCTTCGCGAAGCGCGGATGCAATTTCTTCTGCGAACCAGATTCGACGATAGCTCTCTCCAAGTTCGAGAGAGAAGCACACTGCGCAAAACGCATACAGCCCGGGCACTAACCATCGAATCAGAAGATGGCCTGCGTGCGGCTGACGCCTGGGTTCTTCTGGCTCAAGCCTCATCTCACGGCTCTTCTCGTCCTGAGCGCTTTCTGTCAATGCCCTTGCCTTTCAGTTCGGTTGTGCAGCTTCGGACATTATACAGCATGAAGGTTGAGTCACTGGGGGGGACAGTGTACCCAATTCGTGACTCTGGGCCTCTGTGTTGCCAATTTTCCCCTGTACCAAGGACAGCGCGTGCCGTGGCGCTGCGCCTGCCTCACCATTTCACACCGCATGGCAACGTGACAGAAGTACGAAGGATGAGGGAAGAAGTGTGCTAAGATATGGCCTGTGGAGAACAAAGGGCCGCGGGTGAGAAGCGGCTGCATCTCCGGAAGTGGACGGTACTGCGTGGCTACAGACAAGCGGAAGCTCTACTTGGAAACGACTATCGTGAGTTATCTGACCGCGCGTTCGAGCCGTGACCTGATTCACGTGGCGCGTCAGGAGATCACGCGTGAGTGGTGGGAGTCGCGACGGAGCGATTTCGATTGCTATGTTTCACAGGTGGTGGTTGATGAAGCGGGCAAAGGTGACGTGGAAGCAGCGGAACGCCGAATCGGGCTTCTTTCCGGCTTGCCGAGGCTGGAACTGAACGAGAGGGTGACGGACTTGGCAAGGGCGTTACTGGATCAACGCGCGCTGCCGCGGAAAGCGGTTGAGGACGCCCTTCATATCGCTTTGGCGTCCGTCCACGGGATGGGCTTCCTCCTAACCTGGAATTGCTCCCATATTGCCAACGCCGAAATGACAGAGGCCATCCAGACCACGATTCATTCATGCGGGTACGATAGTCCCGTGATCTGCACGCCGGAGGAGCTGCTGGGAGATTGGACATGAAAGAGGATGCCGTTGTTGCTGAGGTGCGCAGAATTCGTGACGAACATGCCGCTCGCTTTGGCTATGATCTAGACGCCATCGTCGAGGATCTCAAGAAGCGGGAGGGCAAGGACGGTTCTCCCGTGGTCTGCCTGCCTCCCAAGAGAACCCCGCTGCAACGTGCCGCGGTTCAATAGCGGAGGAATTCTGGGGAATTCTGGGGGGAATTCTGGGGACAGGGGAATTCTGGGGACACAATACTTATCTGGCTGAATCAGAGGACGCTAGCCATGTTTCCGTTGGCTTTGGGGCCGAAATGCGGTGTCGTGCCTGATGTTGCGCATTACGTCACACAACGCGGTAACGGGGACGACGCGTTCTCTTCCGATTAGGCTGGGTGCGTACACTGAGCCTGTCGCCCCTTTGTGTTTGCGCGTCCTGCCCTCACCGAGTAGAATGCGTGGCGAGGAGGTCACCGTGCGGCTGTTACGGGTTTACGCGGACACGTCTGTATATGGCGGCGTATATGACCCGGAGTTTGCTGAGCCAAGCAAGGCCTTCTTTGAGTTGGTACGCCAGGGCGTCTATCGCCTGGTCATATCGACGTCCGTTCGAGACGAGATCGAGAAGGCTCCCGAGCCCGTTCGCCTCTTGCTTACCGAACTGGCGCCGCGTTCGGAGCGAATCGAGATCTCATTGGACGCGGTGGAACTACAGGAAGCATACTTGCGCGCGCGGATTGTCTCAGAGCAAAGTCGGGCCGACGCGTTGCACGTTGCGTTGGCCAGCGTCAGTGGATGCAGCCTCATTGTGATCTGGAATTTCAAGCATATCGTCAACTTCAGGAGGATCCCTTTGTACAATGGGGTGAATCTTTCAAACGGGTATGGCATGGTGACGATATGTTCGCCGTTGGAGGTGATTGAAGATGAAGAAGCGTTTTGACTGCGTTGCGATGAAGCGGGCTGCGCAAGAGGAAACACAGAAACATCTGACGGGGAAGTCGGCCGAGGAGCAGTTCGCGTATTGGGAAAGCCGGAATGCCAAGTTCCGTAAGTGGCAGAACACCCTGGAAACACCGCAGGCCCATGCGGAGGAAACAGCCGGAAAACGGCCGTAGACGATGAATCCTGCCGCGATCCTGCGAGGAGTATGCCGGCATACCGTTTGAGCCATTGCGGCAAGAAGTAAACATGCATCCGGAGCGCAGGGCTCGCTGGTCTTCAATGCGCATCAAAGCGCAGTTTGCGGCCGGGGTCGTGGATTGACAGATAGAGCTGCCAGTTGGCGCCCAGGTTTTCCACTTTCACGAGCACGGGGTTGGCGCCCGCTTTGAGGTTGACCGTGAACTCATCCTGATGGGGCGACGCGGTGCGGCCGCCGTCGGGCACGCTGCACCACGAGAACACTTCGGCGCCGTTCACCCATACCTTGGCCCCGTCGTTGCTGCCGAGGCTCATTCTCACTTCCATATCCTCGGGCGCGTGGATCCGGCATCGCGCATACGCGATCGTGTTCTCTGTGCTGGCGAACAGGGGCAGGAAGTCCAGCAATCCCGAAAGGTCGCCCCCGGCGGGCGTCCACCGTGTCGGGCCGTCCATGCTGTCGAAGACGGCGGTGAGGTCGTCGGTTTGCTCAGGCGCGTACGCGCGGTCAAAACCGGCCGGGATCTTGTCGGTGAATTCCTCGTCCCATTCCAGCGGGAACGGCCCCGCAACCCTCCAACTCATGATGAAGCGCCACGGGTCGTCCGGCGACGGCGCCTGGCCGAGCCCGCGGATGTTGTGGAGTCCGTAAGGGCTGAGCAGGAATTTCCGTTGCTGAGGGGGGATGAGCGCCTGGCGGGACTCCGCGTAGTGCATCGTGTCGTCGAGGATTCTTCGACACTGGCGTAGCGTCTCGCGCCATGCCACGAAGGCCTCGACGGACTTCTGCGCAGCCACGGCGTCCGCGCACCGTTCGACACTCCG
>Ga0272441_10008920_pt1 | contig 15684 bp, 14 predicted proteins | sample SSMProp6N_FD_193582 | JGI IMG/M metagenome (GOLD analysis project Ga0272441, IMG submission 193582) | Marine sediment archaeal communities from Little Sippewissett salt marsh, Falmouth, MA, United States - SSM-Prop-6N | ecosystem: Environmental > Aquatic > Marine > Wetlands > Sediment ... | reverse complement strand
AGCGGCTCCTGGCCCAGCAATTCGATGAGTCGCCTCTGATAATGCTCGCCCGCCCATGACCAGATGTGCAGATAGCCGATCTTGACGCCATCCTGCTCGCGGACGGCCACGCTTTCATTCATCGCCCGCAGGAACATCTCGGTCGGCTGGACCATTTCGCGATCGAGCTGGATATTCTGCCGCGAGGCCGGATCGGGCGTCCGCTGGATCTGGAACGTCAGGGTCGGACCTTGCTTGCGGCGTGCGCCGGCGCGCGGCTCATAGGGCCTGCCATTGATGGAGACGATCTCATCGCCCACGCGCAGCCCCGCCCGATCGGCGGGCATGCCGTCGATGATGCCCTTGATGAAGATCTTTCCTTCGATCTCTTCGGCGACGATCCCCGTGCCGGCGTAGCGCACCTCGCCATCCGGAAAGATCTTGCGGACCTCCGCGCTTCCGCGGCTGTGGCTGAAGACATCCAGCAACTGGTAATACGCCGGATCGCGCTTCGTGAAGTAAGTCGTGTGGGAGGTCTCGAGCTCGGCGAGCATGTCGTTGATGACGACGGCCAGCTCGGCGTCGGTCTCCGCCTGCCGGGCCGCGGGCGCGTAACGATCGAGCATCGCCGGCCAGTCGGCGCCGTTGAAGTGCGGATCGAAGAAGTGCTCATCGACGATCCGCCAGACCTCCTCGAGCAGGGCGAGGTTCTTCTCCGCGCGCTCGCCGGGCGTGGGAGGCGCTTGCAGTTGGCCGGCGGCGGGGATGCTCATCGCCATGCACAGGGCGGACAGGACGATCGCGCGAAGAGGCAGGCAACGGGCCAGGTGCGTCGTTCGATACGCCATGAACATGGCAGCGCCTCCTGAAAGGTGTTGCATATGCACTGTTCATCATGGATACCGGCGAGTGAGGGCGGCGGTTTCACGCGCCCGGCTCAGTCGGGCCGGTGAAGCGAGCGCAGCCGCGCGATTTCCTCCACGAACGTCTCCCACCAGCCAGCGGTGGGGAAGCGCCAGATCAGGACCAGCAGCGGGACGGCGATGAGGATCAGGTCCCGTCGATCGCCGCTGAGAAGGAGGATCACGCCGCCGAAGAGGGCGATCGCTTCCACCAGGGCGCCGGGGGCGCCGGCGATCAGTGCGCCAGCGCTGACGCGTCATCGGCCTCGCGGGCGGTGATGATCGCTCGGACGATGCGGCCATCCTGCATGACCGGGCTGAGGCGGCTGTGATAGCGGCGCATCGCGCCGTCGTGACCCCTGCCGCGCACGACGTATTCCTGTTCCGTGCCGTCCGTGAAAACCGCCTCGAGCGCCTGGCGCATCCTTGCGTGGTCTTCCGACGGGGTGTACTCGAATATGCTCCGGCCAATGAGTTGTTCGGGGCTGTATCCGGTGATCGTGTTGTTGATGAAGTGGATGACGCCCTCGCGGTCCACCTGGAGGATGCGATCCGGCGCGCTCTGGAGGATTGTCTGGAGCTGCTCGGCTAATTCAGTCTGCGCCGGGCGATCGGCGGCGGGGGCGGCCGGGGGATCCGCCCGGGCGACCGCCCCCAGGCAGCGGGCCAGCAGTTCGCCGCGGCTGGAGACGCCGAAGGCCTGATAAACCGCTTTGACGTGGTTATGGACCGTATGGGGGCTGATGTGCAGCGCGAAGGCGATCTCCTTCTTGCTCCGGCCGGTGAGCAGGCTTTCCAGTACCTGCTGTTGTCGAGGTGTGAGCTTCGCGGCCGCGACCGAGGAGTACATTTGCAAGTCCTTCGTACACAATGACTTAGTATGGACGGCCGATCATCAATGACCGCCCTTGCCAGCGCGCGGAACTCCGCTGGCCAGACGCAAAGAGCTGCCAATCACGCGCGGACCCCGAAAACGCCCTGGACCCCGAAAGAATGACCCGTTAAGGCTATCACGAATGGCCCCGGAATGCCAGATATACCTACATCGGCACACCGGAAGCCCTTCTGTGGGGATTTGACCTCACTCAGAGCCGTATATCCGTGGGACGGCTCTGTTTGTTTTGGGGCACCGAACGATTGCCCCCGTGAAGCCGCCGATGGCATCGGCGGTCTTCTCACACGGAAGGCTCCCGGCAGCACCATCAGCCTCAGACCACTTCGATCGTGGATGGCGGTTTGGGGGCAATGTTGTACGTCACGCTCACGATGCCCGGGACCTTCCGGATCACGTCCTCGGCGATCTGCTCGAGCGTATCGAACGGCAACCGCGTCGGCGTGGCGGTCCGCGCATCGATGCTGTCCCAGCAGCGGACCTCGATCTGCCGGCCGAAATCGCGCGCCCCGTCGCGCATCCCGGTCACGCGGTCCTCGTGAAGGATTGCCATGTACTGGAAGGCGCCGGTGTCCCTGAGCAGTTGCTCGACGATGACCGTCGCCTGGCGAACCGTTTCGATGCGCTCTTCGTCGACCGGCCCGATCACGCGGGCGGCCAGAGCCGGGCCGGGGAACGGGATGCGGCCAAACAGCTCGGCGGGAAGCCCCAGCGCCCGGCCGACACTCCGCACGCCGTCCTTGCGCAGCTCGATGAGCGGCTCGATGATCCGATAGCCGAACGCCTCCCGGGGGTCGATGCCCAATTGCTCGAAGACATTGTGCTGGCGCTTGATGCCCGCAACGGTCTCATCCACATCGGTCAGGATCGTCCCCTGGAGCAGGTATCTGGCGCCGCTCTCCTTGACCATGCGCCCGAACACATCGCGGTAGAAGGTCTGGGTGATGGCTTCGCGCTTCTCCTCCGGGTCGGCGATGCCCTTCAAGGCGGCGAAGAACTCGCCGCGCGCATCGACGACCTCGACGGTGACGCCGAGCGTGCGGAACAGGACGACGACCTGCTCGGCCTCGCCGGCGCGCATGAGGCCGTTCTCGATGAACACGGTCCGGAGCCGCTCGCCCAGGGCGCGATGGCCGAGCATGGTAACGACGGACGAGTCCACGCCCCCCGAGAGGGCGTTGATCGCCACGCCCTCGCCCACGGCGTGGCGGATCTGCGCGACCTTGTCCTTGATGAACTGCTCGGTATTGAGCTCTTGCTCGGTGATTTCGGTGATCATGTGGTGAATCCCTTCCATGTCTGCGACAACGATGCGGGCGGATCATAACCGACCATCCCCGATGAAACCGCCGATACCAACGGCGATGCCCGGGCGGCGAATCGGGCACCCGAGGTGGGATCGGCTGTCCGGTGTATAGCCGCGGATGTCATCCGCGGTCCTCGCACACGGACGGTGCCGGGGCGCGGCGGCTCGGGGGCCCGGGCGGCGCCGATTGTGCGCGCATTTGCGGACGCGCGGCCCAGGGTGGAAGGAGCTCATTCCACCATGACCGCCGAACGCAATCGTCTGCAGGCGATGATGCGGCTCGCCGACCTGCGTCTGCGTGATGCCGTGGCGCTCGCCCGGCGCCTGGATCTGGATGGTAAACCTCCGTCCTGGCCGGACTTACCGGACTGGCGGGGGATCGACACCGCCGGCTTCCGCGAGCTGATGAAGATGGAGATGGCCCGGCCGGACCACCCGCTGAACTGGCACCGCCAGGCCGTCACCGAGGCCCTGGGCCGGCCCCGCGCGCGCAACCTGTACTTCGCCATCCGCCGCACGATCTGGAATTCAAAAGAATTTTTGCGCCTCACGGAGAAGGCCCGCCTGATCCTCGAGATTGTCATCGAGCTGGCCTGCGAGGAGGCCTTTCCGTGGTTCGTCAACGCCCAGGCCCGCCAGGTGATGCGGCTGGCCCGCCTCAACCACGCCTCGATGGCCATGCGGCTGCGCGAGCTCGAATGTTTCGCGATCACGCGTCCGACGCGGCGGGTCCGCCTCGTCCGCGGCCGCGGCGACCTGCCGGATTGGCCCAGCGCATCCAACGGCTGGGGCGTGGATGAATCGCAGGAGCCGCAGGAGATCGCCCAGTGGGTGGTGCGGTACCGGCGGGGCATCCCCTGGAACGCCGCGAGGGCGGCGTGGTGGCTCAATTACGACCTGCTCTGCGGCACCGGACGCGTCCTGCCCTGCTTCGAGGTTTCGGTGAACACGCTGCCGCAGCCGTACGAGGCCCGCAATCGCCACTACGGCCCGCGCCCGGGCGTGGAGAATGATGAGCAGTTCGCGGCGATGGTTCGCATGCTGGCCGAGCGCGGCCCGGTCTCGCCGGTCGGCATGCGGGCAGCGCTGTGGGACGGGATGAGTGAGGAGTGAGGAGTGATAAGTGATAAGTGATAAGTGATGAAGATCCGCCTGACGCACGTCCAACCTGCTCGCCCATCCCGCTTGCCTTTTCGCGCCTGCATTGCCTGAAAAACCCACCTGAGGACATCCTACAGGCCCAGCTCCTCACCCGCGATCACCACGGTGATGACCGGCCCGTACTTCTCGTTGTCGTACTGCCTTTCGACGATGATCGTCTTGTTGCAGATCCGCCAGGGCGAGTCGCAATCGCTGCACACGCCGGTTTCGCCGCACGGCGGCATGGGATCGAACTCCGGATGGCGCTTCACGTTCAGGGGAGCGGCCACCTCCCGGATTCTCTCCAGGGCGGCATCGAGGTCCGCGACGATCTTGTTGACTCCCACCACGATGATGACCTTGCCGGGTCCGAACAGCATCGCCGCCGTGCGGTTGCCGTGCCCATCGACGTTGACGATCCGGCCGTCCATGGTCAGTGCGTTCGTGCCGGTGACGAACACATCCGAAGTCAGGGCCCGTCTCTTGATCGCGATGTTCTCCTCGACGCTGTTGCCTGCCTTCCACGGGTTGAGGAACGTGTAATTCCCGTTCTCCAGCGCATCGATCAGTCCTATCTGTCTCAACGTGAGCGAGTCGCCGAACCCGACGACGCTGCCCTCGGGAATCATGGACAAGACTGTTTCGAGCGCCTCGGCCCCGCTCGCCGCGTAGAAGGCTGGAATGTTGTTGGCGCCCAGTCTTTCGATCAGATGCCCGATCATCTCCGGCGCGCGTGGTGATGCCTTTTGAGGGTTCATGGGGGTATCGTACCTTCAGCGACCCTCGGGAGTCGCCCGTCACGCTTGAGCAACCCCATTGAACCTCCGCCCCATCCTTCGCCCCCATACCGCTTGCCTCTTCGCGCCCCCCACACGATGTCCACCTATCATGCCCGCGATGTCCTTCAGATCGCGCCTGGCGCGATGGGGGATTGATGAACACATCGCCCGAACCAACTCAGCGCACCCATCAGCGCATCATCATCGCACACCATCTCATCATCCACGGCTACGGCCACTGGATCTCCAACGATCCGCGCGGCAGCGGGTCCGATGAGCTGCGCCAGGACAAGCTCAAAGACCTCGGGCCGGTTCACAAGGGGCGCAAGCCCGATCAACCATCACGCGAAGAGCTGCGGAAGTTCTATCGCGAAGCATCGCAGCGCCTGGACTTTGAGCATGTCTGGTTCGACAGCGCGAAGAGGCAAGCAGTTGCGGAAGCGTTCGGTGAGACGATCGCTTCACAGCGCTACACGGTGTGGGCGTGCGCTGTTCTGCGCAACCACGCGCACATCTGCATCAGGCGTCATCGCGATGATGCGTTGACAATGTGGCACAAACTCGCCCGAAGCGCCCGCGATCGGCTTCGCCTCTTCGCGGATATTGCTGATGGCCATCCCATCTGGTCGGACCGCCCGTACAAGGTGTTTCTTTACAGGCCCGATGACGTCTGGCGCGTTGTGCGCTACATCGAGGGCAACCCCGCCAGGCACGGCCTTCCCGCCCAAGCCTGGCCCTTCGTCAAACCCTACGACAACTGGCCCCATCGGAGGAGGAAGTGATGAGTGATGAGGGATGAGTGATGAGGGATGCGCGACAATCTCCGCCCCGCGCTCCCCAGCCTGCACCCCTCACCACGCCCCCATCCCGCTTGCCTCTTCGCGCCTCTACCACCACAAAAGCACACAACCCTCGCGCCCTCTCGGCGGTCCTCTGCGGCCCTCCGCGTTTCAGAATCTCCGCTTCCCCCTACTCCGCGGCCTTAGTGATCTGCCAGTATTCCAGTTCGATGGGGGCCTGGCGGCCGAAGATGGTCACCAGCACGCGGACCAGGCCCTTGTCGGGCAGGACCTCATCGACCGTGCCCTCGTAGTTCTCGAACGGGCCTTCCTGGATGGTGACCGAATCGCCCTTCTCGAACTCCATGCGAACCTCGGGCATCTCCTCGGGTCGGCGGGAGTCGAAGAGCATCTTCTCGACCTCGTGGGCGGCCATGGGCGTGGGACGGCCGGCGGTGCCGACGAAATCGCCCACCCCGGTCGTCTCCTTGATGAGGAAGAAGACATCCTGGGGGATGCGGCCATCGTCCTCGAGCTTCATCTCGACGAAGACATAGCCGGGATAGAGCTTGGTCTCGGTGACCTTGGTCTTGCCGCCCTTGAGGGTCTTGGTCTTCTCGGTGGGGACCATGATGCGTCCGACGCGCGTGTCCAGGCCCTCGATCTGGACCTTGCGGAGAAGCGTCTCGCGGACGTAGTTCTCCTTGTTGGAGGCGACGCGGAGGACGAACCAGTTCATTCCCTCTCGATAGGCGGGCAGGTCGGCGGCGGGATCGAAGGGATGATCATCGTCGTCGGCCTTGGCGGCCTTGGGCGCCGGTGGCGCGGGGCGCGCGGAGGGCTCTGGGGGCGCCGGGGGCGCCGGGGGCGCCGGGGGCGCCGGGGGCTCGGCGGGCTGGTCAGGCTGCTGTTGCGTGGTCGGCTCTTCCGGGGTCATGGTGGGATCCGAGGCTTGCATCTGCCGTGGTCACGACCGGCGGGGGAAGCGCAAGGGGGACCGCCGGCGTCTGATCAGGTGGTTTCGAGCACGTCGATCCATTGGAAGAGGAGCTGGAAGATGCGGTCGTAGGCGAAGCAGAGGATGGCGATGATGATGGTGAGGGCAATGACGATCCAGGTGGAGCCGAGGATCTCGCGGCGACTGGACCAGTTGACCTTCTTCATCTCGCCCTCGGTGGCGATCATGAAGTCGACGACGCCGGGCTTGCGGGCGAGGAGGTAGAAGCCGAGATAGCCGAAGACGCCGAGGACGATCACGGCGCCGGCGGCCTGGACGTAGACGGTCTGGATGGCGCCGACGCGGGCGGTGGCGAGCAGATCCCACAGCCAAACGACGCCCATAAGCACGATCAAGCCCAGAGCGATGGCGGACATGAGGCGCGTCCAGTAGCCCTGACCTTTCTTGTAGATGCCTGCGGCCATGATCTGCGGTCCTTTCCGGACGCCGCGACTCTCGTGGGCGGCGTCCGACAAACGCCCGGTTGGTGCCTTGGAACACGCCAGGAGTGACTCGAACACTCAACCTGCGGATTTGGAATCCGCTGCTCTGCCAATTGAGCTACTGGCGTCTGGGATCGACCGCGACCGGGCGGCCTTTTGTATGTTAGCGATTACTTGCGCTTGATCTTGTGCAGCGTGTGTTTTCGCAGACGCGGGCTGTACTTCATCAGCCCGCTCTTGAGCTTCTCGGCGATGCCGCCTTTGACACGGATGCTGGTGCGGTAATTCAGGTCACCGGTCTCCGTGCACTGCAGCCAGACGAATTCACGATCAGCAGCTTTCTTGGCCATGGTAGGAAGCCTTCACCTCTTCTTTCGGCGGGGCCGGGAGTCTCTTTCCGACCGGGGCCGGCAGTCGAGCGGCGTTGTTGAAGGCTGACCCGCCAGGCAGGGCGGGTCAGCCGGTCGCCCTGGTCATTCGATGATCTTGGTCACCACGCCGGAGCCGACGGTGCGCCCACCCTCGCGGACGGCGAAGCGCAGGCCCTCTTCCATGGCGATGGGCTTACTCTCCAGGTCGATGGCCATTTGGATGTTGTCGCCGGGCATGCACATCTCGGCACCACCGAGCAGATCCAGCTTTCCGGTGACATCGGTGGTCCGGAAGTAGAACTGCGGCTTATAGCCGGAGAAGAAGGGCGTATGCCGCCCGCCCTCTTCCTTGGTGAGGACGTAGACCTCGGCCTCGAACTTGGTGTGGGGCGTGATGGAGCCGGGCTTGCAGATCACCTGGCCGCGTTCCACCTCATCCTTTTCGATGCCGCGCAGGAGGGTGCCGACGTTGTCCCCGGCCTGACCTTCCTCAAGGATCTTGTTGAACATCTCCACGCCGGTGACCACGGTCTTGCGCGGCTTCTCCGCGAGGCCGACGATCTCGATTTCGTCGCCGACGTGAACCACGCCGCGCTCGATACGGCCGGTGACGACGGTGCCGCGGCCCTTGATGGAGAAGACGTCCTCGACGGGCATGAGGAAGGGCTTGTCGGTTTCCCGCATCGGCTCGGGGATGTAGCTGTCGCACGCCTCCAGAAGCTCATCGACGCACTTGCACGCCTCATCGTCCTTGCCCTCCGACTCCATGGCCTTGAGGGCCGAGCCGCGGATGAGGGGGATTTCATCGCCGGGGAACTCGTACTGCGTGAGCAGCTCGCGGATCTCAAGCTCCACCAGCTCCAGCAGCTCCTCGTCATCGACCATATCGATCTTATTGAGGAAGACGATCATGGCGGGGACGCCGACCTGCCGGGCCAGGAGGATGTGCTCGCGGGTCTGGGGCATGGGGCCATCGTCAGCCCCGACGACGAGGATCGCGCCATCCATCTGGGCCGCGCCGGTGATCATGTTCTTGATGTAGTCGGCGTGCCCGGGGCAGTCCACATGGGCGTAGTGACGCTTTTCCGTCTGGTACTCCTGGTGGCTGGTGGCAATCGTGATGCCGCGTGACTTCTCTTCCGGGGCATTGTCGATGTCCTCGAACTTCCGCACTTTTGCCAAGCCCCTCAGCGATTGGCGCATGGTGATCGCAGCCGTCAAGGTCGTCTTGCCGTGGTCGATGTGGCCGATGGTGCCGACGTTGACGTGCGGCTTGTCACGAACAAAAGTTTCCTTAGCCATTTGGGAAAACTCCAACCAAGCAGTTTGCGGGTCCGTCGCCTACTTCGACGGCGCTCGTTGAGGAATCCGCCAACCATGGACCTCCCACAGTCGACGAGGCGATCGTGAATTGTCGGGCGAGCCCCGGTTGGCCGGGTCTCGCGGAAGCCACCGACGGGACTTGAACCCGTGACCTCACCCTTACCAAGGGTGTGCTCTACCAACTGAGCTACGGTGGCCTGACGGTCATTGTCCGACGCGACCAGGCGTCCGACCCGCCCCACCCGTGAAGAAAAAAACGCCCCGAGCCATCGCGGAGCAGTGCGACAGTCTAGCCTTTTTCACCCGCCTGACAAGACCTATCGGCAAGAATATTGGCCTGATTTGACCCGTCCCCAAGCCGACGGCCAAGAGCCCTTCACCCCCGCCGCAGGGCCTCTCCCAGGCGGTGAGATGACCAGACGGCCCCCCTGGCCGCCCGATCAGCGGCTGGTGAGGTTGCTGACCCGGACGCTCCGCCGCTCCAGGTCCGGCAGATCCTGCCAGGGGCCCTGCTGACCGATGTGGCCATCCAGGAACAGGATCAGGCACAGGTCGCCGTAACGGAAATCGACCTCATAATCCGGCCGGCCGTCGCCGTCGTTGTCGGCGGAGTCGAAAGGCGCCAGATCGTCCTCGATCGTCTCACCGGCGTAGGAATCGACCAGATACAGCGATTGATCGGGGAATTTGATCTGGCCGGTGGTGAACCACCCGTTGCCTCCATCCGCCGGGTCACGGCTGTCGAAGAAGTTATTGGCGGCGAAGAAGCCGGGCAGCCCGATCTCCTGGGCACCGTCGCCGAAGGGAGTCGGGCCCGTGCCGCCTCGAACCGCCCTCAAGTTCGAGACGCTCGAACGGAGGGGATTGGAGATGTCCGCCACGGGCAGGAAGCCGTAAAGGGCCTGGTCCGGCGCGTTAAAGCGATAGGCCGAGACGGGATCCCCGCTGTCAAGACTGACCGGGTTCCCACCGCCGTCCACTTCGGCCAGCGACAGAAGCTCATTGACGGTCCAGATGATGTCGGCCCAGGTCCCCTGGTTCAGTTGACCCTCGGAAACCGCGACGGAACACACCTTCCCCCTGTAGCAGTCGGGGCAGCCGGGGTAGGTATAGTCGAATCGGCTGGGGAGGATATATTCGCTGTTGTCCGAGGAATACTGCTGCATCCAGAGGGCGATCTGCCGCAGGTTGTTCATCGATTTGGTCATCTCCGCGCTCCTCCAGACCCCGCTGAGGGCGGGTACGAGCAGGCCGATGAGCACGACGATCACGGCAATGACGATGAGCAGCTCGATGATGGTAAAGCCCATGCGGGATCGTGCCTGGCGCGACATGTCTGAGGCTCCTTCGCCGGCGACGGGACTCACGGAGGGGCGTTTCCCGTCCTGATAACACCATATCCCTGTTTCTGAGCCTTGCCAATAAACTGCGACAATACAAGGGTTTCTGATCGACCGGAGGGATCGCGGCCCTTTCGCTGTCGCCGCCGACGGCTCCTCCGGGCCCGGCTCGCCAGGACATTGTTCGCCGGCCCGGTCAGCTCAGATTCATCGTCATGAGGAACTCGGCGTTGGAGTTGGTCTTGGCCAGGCGGCCGCGGAGCAGCTCCATGGCCTCAACCACGCTCATATCGCTGACGACCTTGCGGAGCCGGACCACCAGCTCCAGTTCCTTGGGGTCCAGCAGCAGCTCCTCGCGGCGGGTGCCGGAGGCGGCGATGTCGATGGCCGGCCAGATCCGCTTCTCCACCAGCTTGCGGGTCAGGTGCAGCTCGCTGTTGCCGGTGCCCTTGAACTCCTCGAAGATGACCTCATCGGCCTTGGAGCCGGTGTCGATGAGGGCGGTGGCGATGATGGTCAGCGACCCGCCGTTCTCGATGTTCCTCGCCGAGCCGAAGAACTTCTTGGGCTTGATGAGGGCCTGGCTGTCCACGCCGCCGGTCCCGATCTTGCCCGTGTTGGGCATGGCGTTGTTGTAGCCGCGAGCGAGGCGGGTGATCGAGTCCAGCAGGATAACCACGTGCTCGCCGTACTCGACCAATCGGCGGGACTTCTCGGTGACCATCTCGGCCACCTGGATGTGACGAATGGCCTGCTCGTCGAAGGTGGAGGCCACGACCTCCACCGAATCAGGCGTGTTGCGACGGAAGTCCGTCACCTCCTCGGGTCGCTCGTCGATGAGCAGAACGATCACGTGCACATCGGGGTGATTCGCCGCGATGGCGTTCGTGAGGCGCTGGAGGATGATCGTCTTGCCCGTGCGGGGCGGGGCGACGATCAGGGCGCGCTGGCCGAAGCCCAGCGGCGCCACCAGGTCGATCACGCGGGTCTCGATCCCGCCCTTCTCCGCCTCGAGGTGGATGCGGTCATCCGGGTGCAGGGGCGTGAGGTTCTCGAAGGTCGGCAGGTCGTGGAGCAACTGCGGATCCCGGCCGTTGACCTGCTCCACGCGAAGCAGGGCGAAATAGGTCTCCGTTTCCTTGGGCGGGCGGATGAGGCCGCGGATGACCTGCCCCTTGCGGAGGCCGAAGCGGCGGATCTGGGAGGGGCCGACATACACGTCGTCGGGCGAGGCCAGATAGGAATACTCGGGGCTCCGGAGGAAGCCGTAGCCGTCCGGCATGACCTCCAGCGTGCCCTCCCCGATCATCAGGCCCTGCTTGCGGGCCCGCGACTTGAGGATTTCGAAGACGAGCTTCTGCTTGGAGAGGGTGGCGAAGTCGGTGATCTTCTCCTTCTTGGCGACCTTGCCGAGCTGCTCGGTGCTCATGTGCTGGAGCGCGGTGAGATTGAGATCGTCTTTCTTCGCCAGGTCGTACTTGCCCTGCGTCTCCTCCTCCAGAGCCGCGGCTTCGGCTTCCAACTCTTCGTCGGTGGGAACCTCGCCCGGCTGGAGGAAGATGGCGTAGGCGGAACTCGAGCCCGAACCGGAGCGTTTGCGGCGACGACGGGACTTCTTGGTGGCCATTGCGGGTACTGACTCCTGAATCATCTCAACACGGCGCACACCGACAGCTTCCTAGGTCCAGAGCGCGTTGCTGCCGTCTTAAGCATCCCTCTGCAGGTGGCGAAACGCGTTCACGGAAGCGGGTGGAAAGAACAGGGGCAAAAAGGGCGGTAAATATCGCTACGGTCAGCGCTCTCGAGCGTGCCCGATCGCCGTGAACAGCACCCGCCCAAAATCATCCATTTGCCCGTTGGCCTTTCATCGCCCGCTCAGTGACACATCGCCCGTAAGACAAGGACGGTTCACAACCGGCGGGATGCCACAATTTCGCTGAGGGTGGAACGGACCTGAACGACCAAGTCGCTCAGATCACCGTCGTTCTGTATGACATAATCGGCTCTGGATCGCTTCACGTCAAGCGGAAGCTGGGAATCTTCTCGCCGCCTCAGGTCCTCCTCCTGCCAGCCCCGCCCCGATCGAAGGCGGTTCAGCCGGGTCTGGCGCGGCGCATCGACAAAAATCACTGCATCACACTTTTTGTCCAGATCGGCCTCGAAGAGGAGGGGTGCGTCGATCACCAGGGCCGGCGCCTCGGGCGGAGCGGCCGCGAACTGCGTTGCTCGCTTCGCCTCGATCCAGGGATGCGTCAGCGCCTCCAGGCGGCGGCGCTGGGCCGGGTCGGCGAAGACGATCGCCGCCACCGCCGAGCGGTCGATCTCGCCGGCTCCGTCGAGGATCGTCTCGCCCCACCACGCCACAAGCTCATCGCGGATGGCCGGGTCGCGCAGGGCCGCCCGACCCACCTCATCGGAGTGGGCCACCACGCAGCCGAGCTGCTCGAGGATGTCCGCCACGGCACTCTTGCCCGAGCCAATCCCCCCGGCCAATCCGATCACGGGCTTGGAGGGTCGCTCACTCATGCGCCGCGTCCGTCACTTTCTCAGCCATGGTCATTCGATCACCAGTTCCGGCAAGCCGGGCCGTCCTCGGGGCCCCGGGTGCTTGGGGCAAGCCGGGCCGTCCTCGGCCCCGGGTGCTTGGGGACGCGCGACGCACCCAATGCACGAAGATGACAAGTTCAGGTCCAGTGTACCCGGGCTCGAGGACGAGCCGGCTTGCTGTGGCTCGAGGACGAGCCGGCTTGCCGTCATGCTGTTCACTTGACAATCCGACTCCACGTCGTCCCGCCGGCGCTGTCCTTGATCGCGATGCCCAGCTCGGCGAGCTCGTCGCGGATGGCATCGGCGGCGGCCCAGTCTTTGGCGGCTCGCGCGGCGTTGCGATCGACGATCTTCTGCTCGATGAGCGGCACGTCCACCCCCCCGGCATCCTCCCGCGCCTCGTGCTCCAGCGTCAACACGCCGAGCACGACATCCATCGCCTCCAGTGCCTCCAGCTCGCCGGCATACGTGGGACTGCCCGCCGAACCGGCCGGCAGGGGCGCATCGAGGTCGTACCAGCCGATCGCTTCGTTTAATACGCCGATCGCGCCGGCGATGTTCACATCGTTGGCCAGCAACCCCCGGAAAGCGTCCAGGGCCGCCGCGAGCGGGCCGGGATCGGCCTGCGGCATCGGCTCATCGCGCGCGGCCTGGAGCATCGATTGCAGCTTCTTCCAGCGCTCGATCTGCCGCTGCGAATCGCGCAGTCCCTGGAAGGTGAAGTTCGCGTTGGAGCGGTAGTGCGTCTTGATGAGCTCCAGGCGTATGGCGGCGGGCGAGGCGCCCTTCTTCAGCAGGTCGCCCAGCGTGTAGGTATTGCCCTTGCTCTTGGACATCTTCTCGCCCTCGACGATCAGATGCCTCCCATGCAGCCAGAAGCGGGCGAAGTAGTCGGCCCCGGTCGCGCCGCGGGCCTGGGCGATCTCGCACTCGTGGTGCGGGAAGAGGTTGTCCTCGCCGCCGGAGTGAATGTCGATCTGGCCGTTGGTGTCCCGGCCCAGCAGGGACTGGGCCATGACCGAGCATTCCAGGTGCCAGCCGGGATATCCCTCGCCCCAGGGGCTGGGCCATTTCATGATGTGACTCGGATCGGGCTTCCACAGGAGGAAGTCGGCGGGGTGCTTCTTGAAGGCCTGCGTGACCTGGCACACTCGCCCGCCCCCACCGCTGCGGATTGAATCGAGAGTGTTGCCCGACAACTGGCCGTAGTCCGGGAATGACTGGACATCGAAATAAACCGCTCCGTCGTCGGCGACGTAGGCATGCCCCTTGTCGATGAGCGCCTTGACCAGGTCGACCATTGGCTCGATGTAGCGCGTCGGGCGGGGCATCAGCTCCGGATGCTCCGGCTGCTCGAGGGCGACCTTCAGCCCCAGCGCGCGGGCATCTGAGAGAAACTCATCGGCGTAGAAATCGGCCACCGCGTACGGGTCGTTGGGGTCGATCTCCACGCCGGGCGGGAGCTTGCCGCTCTTCTTGGCTTCCTGGATCCGCCGTGCCGCGACCTGCATCTTGTCTTCGCCCGCCCCGTCGGCGATCTCGTCATCGGTCATGTGCCCCACGTCCGTGATGTTCATCACGTGCGTGACGTCATAGCCGAGCAACTCAAGCGTCCGCCGAAGGACGTCGGCGACGAGGAACGACCGGAAGTTGCCGATGTGGGCGTAGTCGTAGACGGTCGGCCCGCAGGAGTAGAACGTCACCCGCCTGCCCGCCGGATCCAGCGGCGTGAAACTCTCTTCCCGGTTCGTCAGCGTGTTGTAGAGGCGCAGGGTCATGACCCAAAACCGTACGAGCGGGCCGGGCGAGGGGCAAGCGGGGCCGGGCACATGGCCGGCCGGACATCCCCCCACTGCCGGCAGCCGCGGCCGCGATCGCTACAGTAGGGCCATGATCGACGAGGCGCGACTGGAGGCGGCGGTCGGCGGCGCGGCCATCCTCATCACCGGCGGCGCAGGGTTCATCGGCTCGCACCTGGCCCGGCGACTGGTGGAGCTGGGGGCCGCCGTCCGGGTCATCGATGACCTGTCCACCGGCCGGGCCGAGAATCTCCCCCTGCAGTCGGTGGAACTGATCGAGGCGTCGATCCTCGATGTCCCCGCCCTGCACCGGGCCATGGACGGCTGCCGGCTCCTCTTCCACGAGGCGGCGATGGTCTCCGTGCCCCGCAGTGTCCGGGAACCGCTGAAGTGCGCGGAGATCAACATCACGGGAACCGAGCGGCTTCTCGAGGCGGCGCGGGACGCGGGGGTGCGGCGCGTCGTTTTCGCCTCGTCGGCGGCGGTATACGGCGATGAGCCGAAGCTGCCCAGCCACGAGGACGATCCGATCGTGTGTTGCTCGCCCTATGCCGCGAGCAAGGCGGCGGGTGAGGCGCTGATGACCGCCTTCAGCCGATGCTACGGCCTCTCGACCGTCAGCCTGCGCTACTTCAACATCTTCGGCCCCAGACAGGATCCCAACTCGCCCTACGCCGCGGCGATCGCCGCGTTCGTCGAGGCGCTGACCGGCGGGCGCCGGCTCACGATCTTCGGCGACGGCCGGCAAACGCGCGACTTCACGCCGGTGGCGAACGTGGTATGGGCCAATCTGCTGGCGGCGGTATGCGAGGATGAGCTTCGCGGCGAGGTGCTGAACATCGGCACCGGCCGTCCCATCAACCTGCTGGAAGTCCTTGCCGAGATGGGGCGGCAGCTGGGCGTGAAGCCGTCCCCTCGCCGCGCGCCGCCGCGGGCCGGTGATGTACGCGACTCGACCGCCGACATCACCAGGGCCCGGGCCGTGATCGGCTACGAGCCGCAGATTGACTTCCCGACCGGGCTTGCCGAGCTTCTGGAGGCGGGTCGATAGCGGGCCGCGGGGCGCCCGGGCCGGCTGTTTTCAACG
>Ga0272441_10008919_pt1 | contig 15685 bp, 10 predicted proteins | sample SSMProp6N_FD_193582 | JGI IMG/M metagenome (GOLD analysis project Ga0272441, IMG submission 193582) | Marine sediment archaeal communities from Little Sippewissett salt marsh, Falmouth, MA, United States - SSM-Prop-6N | ecosystem: Environmental > Aquatic > Marine > Wetlands > Sediment ... | reverse complement strand
CTCGATGGCGCAGTGCAGGCGACTCAGGCCCTCGTCGAATACCTGTATGTCGGCCTTGAGGCCGCGGCCGATCGTGATGCGCACTCCCTCGCCGAGGGGATACTCCTTCCCCTTGCTCTTGCCGTGTTTGACTATCAGCTTCGCGTCCAAGACAACCTCCCGACGATGATCCTAGCCATGCCCCGAGCCCTTGTCAATCTCGGCGCGTCATCGTCCATTCGGCGAAGGCGGAGGCGCGCCCCGAACTCGCGATGTCCGTCGCGGCTCGCTGGTCTTGTAGATATACCGGCTGATCGTCAAGCCGATGAGCAAGCCGGTGATCGTGACGGTGGCGCGCCCTGCTCCGCAAGACGAAAGCCCTTGCGGGTAGACCCCAGCAAAATATGATCGCATGGCACGCGCGGCCAGACGGGCCCGGAAACACCGGGCAACTGACGCTGCTCAAGGGGCCATGGATGTACCAGAAGTGGGAAGACCACTGGGAGACGAGTGGGCGTCTCAGGAACGCCCATCCCGCCTACAATGCGGCGATCCTGCGCGATGCGGTGAGGGATGAGCCGGAGGCGGCCGTCTTCTGGCTGTTGCTCGGCCATGAACTGACTTCTCTCCGGCGAATTGACGAAGCCGAGAAGGCGCTGAAGCGATGCCTGGCGCTCACACCCCCCGCCCAACAACGAGACGTCTTCTCAGCCTTCGGGCATCTCGCCGATGTTGCGGGTAACCTCGCGTTGGCAGAGCAATGGTACAGGAGGGCCATCGAGGCCGATCCGGATGACGCTTCAGGCCATATCTATCTTGGCGCACTCTACGCTGGCATGTGCAGATTGAAGGACGCCGAAAACGCTCATGCAAAGGCCACGAAGTGCTCGAAGGGCTGCGTTGATGAGGCCTACTACAACCTTGGACTTGTCCTTCGAGCCCAGGGCAGGTTGGGCGAGTCTAAGAAGTGCTTTGACAAAGCCATTGAACTGGATCCCGATTACGAGGACGCATTGATAGACCTCTTCGGACGTCGAGAAGGCGCTGGCGTATCTCGCGGAAGGGCATGGGCCACGCTTGCATACGGACGCGCCCGTCGAGGGCAAAGGCGGTAACGAGTAGGCGATGGATGCGGCGACGGGGCAGCGCGCGGCGTCGCGCGCCAATCGGAGGGCGGACCGGATGGCCGGACGCGCGCCCAACATCGTCTTCGTCCTGGCCGACCAGCTGCGCTATGCGTCCTGCGGATATGCCGGCGACACCCGCGCCAGGACCCCTAACATCGACCGCCTCCGCGGGGGCGGCGCGAGCTTCACGAACGCCGTCGCCTCGATGCCCGTCTGCAGCGCGTACCGGGCGTCGCTTTTCACCGGCAAGCACGTCACCTCGACCGGCATGGTCATAAACGAACTCCGCCTGAACCCCGGCCACCACCCGAGAACGCTCGCGCGGTGCCTGGGCGAGGGCGGGTACGACCTCGGCTACATCGGCAAGTGGCACCTCTGGGCCAACGAACTGGGGAACCACTACGACCCGAGGAACTCATTCGTCCCGCCGGGGCCCTACCGGCTCGGATTCGACGGCCTCTTCGCGGCGTACAACTTCCACCACCAGTACTACGGGGAGAACGCCTACTATCACCTCGACACCCCCGAGAAGATCCGCTACGGCGAGGGGGCATACGAGCCCGACGCGCAGACGGACATGGCCATCGAGTTTCTGAACGCGCGCGCCGGAGCGGACGCGCCCTTCGCCCTCTTCCTGTCGGTCGGGACTCCGCACGACCCGTGGGTGCGCTCTAACTGCCCGGAGGAGGACTACGCCGCGTTCGAGGGTGTGAGGTTCGACGTCCCGCCCAACTACCGGCCCGAGACCGACGCGCCCTACGGCGACGCGTGGTCGGACATCGACAAGAGCCCGGAGAAGAGCGACGAGTGGATGCGCGTCTACTACGCGATGGTCTCGAACCTCGACCGGAACGTCGGCCGCCTGAGGCGGGCGATCAGGGAGCTCGGCATCGAGCGCGACACGGTTCTCGTCTTCACGTCGGACCACGGGGAGTGCTTCGGCGCCCACGGTCGGATGAAGAAGAACATCTTCTACGACGAGGCCGCGCGCGTGCCTATGCTCCTCGAATGGCCCGGGCGGATCCCCGAAGGCCACGCGAGCGAGGCATGCATGAGCTCGGTGGACGTCATGCCGACGCTCCTGGGTCTCTCGGGGTTGGGCGTCCCCGAAGAGGCCGAGGGGATGGACCTGAGCCACTGCGCCCTGGGGCAGGCCGGGCCCGAGCCGGAGTTCGCGTTCCTCCAGAATACCGGCGCCTGCGCCTCGTGGGAGGACGGCCACGAGTGGCGGGCCGTCCGGACCAGGGGCCACACCTACGCGAGATACCGCGTCGACGGCCGCGAGCTCCTCTTCGACAACCTGGCTGACCCGTACCAGATGACGGACCTCGCAGGGCCGGACGAGCACCGCGAGCTCCTGGAGTGCCTCCGGGGGAAGCTCGCCGACAAGATGGCGGACCTCGGCGACGGCTTCGAGGCATCGTCGTTCTACCGCGAGAACTGGGTCTCCGACGGCCGCGTCATCCTGAAAACCGTCACCGCGCCTCTCGCGGAGCCGCCTCCACCGTGAGGGGGAGGGCGCATCGAACGCGGCACGTTCACGCCGCGCGGCGCGTCGGAGACTTGCCGCCGAAACCTTTGTCCGTGACACTTGCGGCGAGCGGCACATCGGACCGTCGCGCGGGGATTCGACACGCCGGAGGCGCCGGATTGAAATCGACCGTCACATTGAGAAAGCTGCAGGAGACGCTCGTCCCCCCCGAGTCGACCCGGATCGTCGACGGGGACGCGCTCCTCGTCGACTTCGGCAGGGCCGTCTTCGGGACGATGGCCTTCGCGCCTCCCGCGGGGGCCGAGAAGGTCGTCGTGCACCTGGGCGAGAAGCTCGACGAGTCGGGGCGCATCGACCGCGACCCCGGGGCCACCATCCGCTACAGGCGCGTCGAGCAGGAAGTCGGGCCCGGCGCGACCTCATGCCGCCTGGTCATCCCGCCCGACGAGCGGAACACCAGGCCCGGCGCCATCCCGATGCCCGACCGCGTCGGCGAGGTGCTGCCCTTCCGCTACGCGGAGATCGAGCGCGGCGCGAAGGTCGACCCCGACGCGATCCGGCAGGTCTTCGTCCACTACCCCTTCGACGATGACGCGGCCTCCTTCGAGTGCTCCAGCCCCGTGCTCAATGGGGTGTGGGACCTCTGCAAGCACACGATCAAGGCCTCCACCTTCTGCGGGGTCTACGTGGACGGCGACCGCGAGCGCATCCCCTACGAGGGTGACGCCTACATCAACCAGCTCGGCCACTACCGCATGGACCGCGAGTACGACTTCGCCCGCCGCTCGCACGAGTACATGGTCCGGAATCCGACCTGGTGCACCGAGTGGCACATGCACTCGGTGATGATGGCCTGGATGGACGCGCTCTACTCCGGCGAGACCGCGTCGCTCGAGGCCTTCTACGACGAGCTCCGGGTCAAGACGCTCATGGGCTTCGCCCGCGAGGATGGGTTGATCGGCGTGGACCCCGCGCTTCGCACGCCCGAGATGGAGGAGAGGCTCAGGCCCCACTTCGAGAGCGGCGTCATCAAGAGCAACATAAGGGACGTCCTTGACTGGCCCCCGGGATCGTTCACAGACGGGGGCACGGGCGAGCGGGACAACCACGAGATGGTCCCCATAAACACCGTGACCAACGCCTTTCATTGCCACGCCCTCGCTCTGATGGCGAGGATCGCGGGGCTCCTCGGCCGCGACGGGGACCGTGCGTTCTTCGCCGGGCGCGCCGCGCGGGTCGCGACGAGGATCAACGAGCTGCTCTTCGACGATGCTCGGGGGATCTACGTCGACGGCGAGGCCTCGACGCATTCATCGCTCCACAGCAACATGTTCATGCTCGCCTTCGACCTGGTGCCCGAGGTACGGAAGCAGTCGGTGGTCGCCTTCGTCAAGTCTCGGGGCATGGCCTGCAGCGTTTACGGCGCCCAGCATCTGCTGGAGGGACTATACCGCAACAGTGAAGGCCAATACGCCCTCGAGCTCATGACGGCCGAGCACGACCGCGGCTGGTGGAACATGATCCGGGTCGGGTCGACCATGACGATGGAGGCCTGGGACGTGAAGTACAAGAGGAACCTGGACTGGAACCACGCCTGGGGCGCCGCGCCCGCCAACATCGTCGGACGCCACCTGCTGGGGGTCCGTCCCCTGGAGCCGGGCTTCGTCCGGACCGTGATCCGGCCCCAACCGGGGGCGCTGGAACACGCCGCCGGGACCGTGCCCACCGCGCTCGGGCCGGTCGACGTTGAACTGAGGAACGACCCCGGCGGTCCCTTCGAGCTGACGGTGGAGACCCCCCCGGGCATGTCCGCGAGAGTTGGAATCCCGATCAGGGACGGGGGCCCGGACAGGCTGGTCCTGGAGGACGGCGAGACGGACGCCGAGCGGTTGGGCGGCGCCCTCTTCGTCGACCCCCTGGGCGCGGGCAGGCATGTCCTGCGAAGCACGTGATCGCGCGGGACCCGCAGACATCGCCGCGGCCGTCCGGGCGCACTACCCTCGCGCGAAGGGGCGGGGGAGTTCGACGTCCGCGACCGTGAGCCCCAGCGCCTCCAGCGCGTCCGACGGGGCGTAGCTCGTGGGGAGACCCGCCACCGCGTGGAAGTCGCTCCCGAGCGAGAAGCGCGCGCCCGCGTCGCGAAGCATGGTCAAGGCCTCCCGCGCCGCGCGGAGCATCCGCTCGTCCTTGGAGAAGTGCCAGTAGCTCGCGAAGTTGACCTCGGCGACGGCGCCCGCGTTCCTCAGGGCCTCGACGACGACGCGCGCGTCCGCCTCCGTGAGGCCCCCCGCGAACGGGAAGGGCCCTCGACCCTCGCGCGCGAGGTCCAGGAGCCGCCACCTGATCGGATGGTTAAGGACGAGCCCCAGCGTGCGCCCGCCGAGGAGCGCCCTCGCCTTCCGGAGGAGCCCGGCGAGGTGCCCGCCCCAGTCGGCCCCGTCGCGCGGCTGCGAGGTGCATATGCCCATGAAGTCCGCCCCGTCGAGCCAGTCCGGGTCTATCCTGCCGAGGTAGTCGCCGGAGACCTCCAGACCCACCCCCACGCGGAGGCCCTGTCCCGAGCCCCGCGCCGCCGCCCGCGCCTCGCGGTAGAAGACGTCCGGGCCCCTGAGGCGCTTGCGGTAGAGGTCGACGATCCCGGCCCGCTCCGCGCGCTTCGCGGCCTCGGCGAGACCAAGCGCCGCCCAGCGCGGGGGCTCCTCGACGTAGAGCTCGGCGTGGTCCACCAGGCCGACGATCTCGCGGCCGTCCGCGACGAGGTACTCGAAGACCTCGTCGAACGTCTCTCGGCGTTCGAGCCCGGCGTGCAGGTGGCAGTCGGCGGATTCGGGGACAAGGGCTGTGTCGGCGGGGGGCACGCGAGGCTCCGCTGCTGGTTGGACTCCGGGATGCTCTCTGCTTGTCGAACTCCGGCATTTTTTCTGCTTGTCGAGCTCCGGCATCGTTTCTACTTGTCGAGCTCCGGCATCGTTTCTACTTGTCGAGCTCCGGCATCTTTTCTACTTGTCGAGCTCCGGCATCTCGACGGGCTGCTCGCGCGGCTTGCAGACGCCGCACCAGAGGGCGTCCTCAGCGACGAGGGCGCACAGGGGGCCGGGCTCGCCGTCCTTGCCCTTGCGGGGGCTGGCGCGGTAGACCGCGATGAAGTTCGGCATCGTCTTCGCGTGTTCCTTGCACACGCCCCGCCCGCAGAGCGAGCAGACGCCGTGCGCCGGACGGTCGCACTGCCAGCAGTTCATTGCCCCACCCTTCCCCTCTAACGAAATCATGTCCGCGCGGCCACGGGCGGTCAAGCGGCCGTTCCGCCCGGCGCGCGGCGGACGGCTTCCGGACGCCCGGGCGACGCGCCGGTGGCCCGAGCTGAAGGAGGGGCACCGTGAGGATGATGGTCCCACGGAGGCTCGCGCCGCTCGTCGGGATCGATCGCGGTGGAGGATCCGGCGGCGGGGAGATGGCTGTTTCATCTCCGGGCTGTATCTCAAGAAGCGGCACAAGGAGAGGAAGGCGGCGGCATGACCGACGCCTCCCCCTCGCCCTTCCGCCGCCCGGCCGGTCTCACTCGCCCGCGCCCGCGCGCGAGGCCTCGCGCAGCATCGCGCGGACATCCACCCGCTCGTCGCGGAAGCGCTCGAAGGATAGCTTCCGCCCGATCCGCATGAGGTGCGCAAGCGACATGAACTCCAGGCTCCTCCCCGCCCCGCAGACGGCCCTCATCTCGCCATTGGCGTAGTAACCGGCGAGGAAGTCCCCCTCCTCGACCCGCCCCCTCACGGCCACGCGTTCCCACTCGGGGGCGTACCCCGCGTACTGGATCGAGACGCCGAACTGCCTCGTCCAGAAGAACGGGACCTCTTCGTAGGGGACGTCCGACCCGAGCATCGACCGCGCCGCGTGGGCGCCCTGGCGCTCGGCGACGACCCAGTGCTCGATGCGCCGAAGCTCGCGCGTCATATGGTCGGGGACCACGGCCACGTCGCCGGCCGCGTAGATCCCGGGGACGCGGGTCCGGAGCCGCTCGTCGACAGGGATCGCGCCCTTCTCAACGAGCCCGGCCCCCGCGAGGAAGTCGACCGCCGGCTGGACGCCGATGCCCACCACGACCATGTCGCACTCGACACGGCCGCCGTCGCCGAGAACGACCTCGCGGGCGCGTCCGTCCCCTCTGATCTCCACCGGCGCCCGGCCGAGGTGGAAGCGGACGCCGTTGCGTTCGTGGAGCGCCTCCAGCCACCTGCCGACGCGCTCGCCGAAGATCTTGAGCATCGGCACCCGCTCGGGCGCGATGACGTCGACGCCGAGCCCCCGCGTCCTCAGGGACGCCGCGACCTCCATCCCGACGAACCCCGCGCCTACCACGGCGACGCGGCCGATCCCACGGGATGCCTCAAAGATCTCGATGGCGTCCCGCATGCTCCTGAGGCTGTACACGCCCTCCAGTTCGGCCCCCGGGACGGCGAGCCGCCTGGGCCTCGCGCCCGTGGCGACAAGCAGCTTGTCGTAGGGGATGCTGTTGCCCGAGTCGAGGGCCACGTACTGCTGCCTGGGGTCGATGCCCGTCACGCGGCGCCGCGTGAGAACGGTTATCGCCCGCTCGCTGTAGTAGCCCTCGGGGCGGAGCGGCACCTCATCGAGCGGGACGGAGCCGTTCATGTAGCCCTTCGACAGCGAGGTCCTGTCGTACGGCAGCTCCGACTCCTCGGTGATCATGACGATGCGGCCGCGGAACCCCTCGCGCCTGAGGGTCTCGGCGCACGCGTTCCCCGCGCCGCCGGCGCCGATGATCACGTATATCTCCCGCTGCGTCGACTCCAGCGACGGGGACTCGGGCTCTATGGCCGGGCCGATGTAGACCTGACCACGCTCGATCTTCACCTTGCAGCTGCAGAGGTCGTCCATGGCGGGCGGGGCCTCTAGGCTCCCGGTCTTGATATCGAAACGCGCCGAGTGCCACGGACACACGAGCGCGTGGTCGGTCACCAGCCCCTCCTCCAACGGCGCCCCCTTGTGCGGGCACTTTCCCCCGCAGGCGTGGATGCGCCCGTTCAGCTTGACGACGACGATGTCCTTGTCGCCCAGCTTCACGCCGAAGGGCACGCCCTCCTCGAGTTCGTCCTCGCGCGCCACCCTGGTCCATTCTTTCACGATCATGCTGTCGCCCCCCGCCGAAGTTGCCGTCGTTCGCCGTGCAATAGGGGGGCCACGTTGGGCGAGGCAGCATGGGGGGGCGACTACGCGCTCAGTGCGAGTCATGGCCGGGGCAAGGACGAGCATCTCGCCGAGGGGGAGTCAGGGGCTGCAGACTGAGTATCGGAGGCCCGTTGGGCGGAGGTCCATAGCCCAAGGCTATCGACCTCGCATACGCCTACCCGTGGCCGTAGCCCTTGTCGAAGGCGTCGAGGTCGCGGAGGTAGAGCTTGAGCACGGATTGGAACGTCGCGTCCTTCACGCGCCACTCCGGTTCGTCGGAGGTATACGTATTGCAGTGGTCGGTGAAGAGGCGGTAAAGAAACTTGAACAGGTGCCGCGGGACGCGGAGGTGGTCGAGGGAGTTGATGATCTCGGACGTCCTGAGGTCCTCGTCGATCACGTCCCTGAGCGTGAGCTTCCCGCCGTCGGCGCGCTTCTCGTCGGGGAGGCTCGCCGTCAGGCGCTCGGAGGCCATGTCGTAGAGCGCCTGCCCCGACCATTCCAGCGACCGCACGGTATTCTGCTTGTCGAGGCGCGAGCGCTCGTAGAACTCCTTCGACTCCTTGGGCAGGAAGTAGGAGAGCTCGATCGGCAAGAGCAGCTTGAACCCGAGCCCCTGGTGCTTCAGGAGCTTGTTGTCGAGGAGCGGCCACACGAAGTCGCGCATCGCCTCGGGCGCGCCGTTCACGAGCTGCGGCTCGTCAACCCGGTCCATGAGGACGAGTATCCCCCCGAAGCCCAGCGATCTCAGTATCGCCTGGAACTTGGCCAGGAGCTGGTAGCGGACGTCGGCGAGACCCGAGGTGGGCATCGGCTGGTCGTGGATCGCGGACTCCCAGAAACACGAGAGCGCGGTCGAGAGCTCCCTCGGGTGGCGCGGGACGACGGCCACGTTCCTGGTGATGCGTTTGGCCACGCCGCCGACGTGCCACTGCTTCTTGAGGCTCATGAACCACGAGGCGCCGAGGAGGGCTGCCATCCCTGCCCAGAAGGCGGGTCCTCCCAGCGTGGCCCAGTCGCCCTGAAGCAGTTCTCTGACGACCAGAAAGCCGACGAGCGCGGTCCCCGCCCAGCCGACCAGGCTCGGCCACCGCGCGAGCGCCACGCCGTACCGCAGGCGCCCCGCGAGCTGCATCCAGCGCTCGAGGAAAGGCGACTGTGCCGAGCGGTCGTAGAAGGCCGAAAGAAGCAGCAGGTCGCGCTTCTGCTGCGAGGACATCCGCGAGGCGCGCCGCAGGTCGACGGCGAACGGATCGTCGGGCCCGAGCCTCCCCGTCGTCGTCAGGCGGTCGACGAGCGTCGACACCCCCAGCGACAGTATCGAGTCCATGTGGTCCCAGACGGTCCAGTGTTTCAGGGCCTCGCGTCCCCCGCCGCCCTTCGACTCGTTGAACCGGTCGAGGAGCGGGTTGAAGTCGTCGTACTGTATGACGAAGATGCGCGAGTCGGGGTTCTCGAGGTTGTGCTTCTCGACGTGCTCCTGGATCTGGAGACGGAGGGCGGTCTTGCCGCTGCCCTTCTCGCCGAAGACTATCGCGGTGCTCACGTCCTCTGCGCGGCCGTAAATCTTGTCCCACGCCGGGTGGAAGACCGCACTCGACATCACCTGCTTGAAGACGGGGTCCGACTGCGCGTCCTCGTCGGCGAACGGGTTCCGCTTGAGACCGTGGTGGTCGAAGAATTCCTGCATCCGCATGTGGCGCGATCTCCGCTCTCGCCCGGCACGCGGTGCCGGACCGTACGTTCGACGCCTGCGCGTCCGAGGATGATCTTACGCAGGCGAGCGGAGGAATCAACACGAAAAAGCGGAAGGGCCGAGACTGCGGGGGCGGTCGGGAATGCCGGGCATGGAAGGACGACCGGCGCCGCTCGGGAGATCAGAAGCCCTCGCGCAGGATCAGCCACTCGCCCGCCTCCCGGACGAACTGCATCGTCGCGCGCTCGCGCGAGGGGGCGCCGGCCCGGGACTTGAGTGCGACGACCACGTCCACCTCCGCGGCCTCTCTCGCGCCCTCGGCCCTGGGGGCGAGGATTACGCGGATGCGCCCGATCGAGATCGCCACGGTCCCGGCCGACTCGTCCATCTGCCTCTGGAGAACGCGCCTTTGCGCCTCCCCTGAGGCGTAGCGCTTGCGGAGCCGGCTCTTGCGGCTGTAGCACAGGATGCACCGCGCGGCGTCCCGCGCGTTCCATGCGCCCTGCCACTCCGCCACCGTCGCCTGGATCGTCGTCAGCCGCCCCCTACGCGGCCCGATCGCCTCGAGGACAATATGCTTGGTCTCGGCGTCGGCCGCGTCGCCCGACAGCCGCAGATGCTCGATGACCTTGAAGCCCCCGCCGGAGCGGCTTCCCGCGACGAAAAGCACGTATCGGCCGGGCTGCAAAGCCGCGCCCGCGGACGCGAAGCGCACGGAGATCGGCGCCTTGAACTCCCCGTATCCGAGGAGCGCCTCCTTGACCGCGAAGCTCCCGACGACGTTCGATCCGGCGCCCCCCTCGGGACCGACGGCCTTGAGCGTCCCGACAAGGACCGAGTCGGACGCGGCGGCGGACCTCTGATAGGGGTTTCTGATTGGCATTGCGCTCCGCCGCGCGACGGCGGCCGGGCGGCGCCTCGCCGGCTTCCCCCGCATCCAGCCGCGCACGGCCTTGCGCGCCGCGTCCGTCGCGGGAAGAATACTTCCATGGTAGGTGGCGAGCTCGTGCCGGGCGGCTCGCGGTTTGCCGGCATCACCGGTCGGAGCGTCGGCCGACGGGGCATCAAGCGCCACGAGGCAGAGGATCCTCGACTCGCCCTCCCTCGGCCACCTGCCGTTGGGGGCCTTCTCCATGCGGACAGCGAGGCAATTCCCTGGGGCCTCGCCCTTCAGGACAGACGTGACCCGGATCTCGATGTTCGGACCCGGCGGGAGGACCCGCCCTGCGACGGCCTCCACGATGAGCCCCGCCCTCCGCACGGCGGGCCCGCACTCTCCGAGGAGCCGCGGGTCGTCGGAATCAAGGCTTGTCGCCGCCGACGCGGCGCCCGCCAGGGCGATCACGGACGCGACGCAGCACGTCGGCAGGAAGTGCCTCGGCGACATCTGTCCACCTCTCCTTCCGTGCGGCCTCACCACCGCCACCTTCTCACGGTACATTGCCGCCCGAGGCGCGTCAAAGCGAATTCGATTCGCGGCCCTGCTACGAAGACCCGGCCCCGCCCCCCGAGAGCGCCTTTGAGGCCTCCTCCCAGCTTCGCACGTCCTCCGGCTTCGCGGGGGTCCGCCATCTCCTGTGCCGCCACAGCCACTGGGCGGGATGCTCGAGGATGGCCTTCTCAAGCGCCTTGTTGCAGTTCCGCGTCGTGAGGAGGACGTCTCGGGCCTCGTCTCCCGTCTCGGCGATCTCGATCTCGGGGCCCACGCGCAGCCTGTGGAAGGCCCGCGAGCGGTCCCGGTAGCTCGTCACCGGGACGAGCTTGGCGCCGGTCCTGCGAGCGATGTGCGCCGCGATGGAGAGGGTGCTCCCGATCCTCCCGAAGAAGGGGACGAAGATGCCGACGCCGCTGCCGTCCTGGTCCATCATCAATCCAACCGTCTCGTGCTCCCTGACGGCGCGGATCATCGTGCGCGCGCCGGCCTGCTTCTCGTGGACGAGCATGCCGCTCTCCCGGCGCAGGCGGCGGAGGAGGCGGTCGAGGTAGGGGTTCTTGAGGGCCTTGTATACCGCGTGCAGCGCCACGCCGTTTCTCGCGAGGCACTGACCGCAGAGCTCCCAGTTGCCGATGTGCCCCGTGATGCAGAGCGCCCCCCCCGGCGACGCCAGCGCCTCCTTCAGCCGCTCGATCCCGTCGGGCGCGATGCGGTCGGTGAAGTCGTGCCTGCCGGGCCGCCATATCCGCGCGAACTCCACCACTAGCAGCCCGATGTGCTCGTAGTATCTGGGCAGAAGGGCCCTCGCGCGCTCGGGGCCGAGGGCCTGTGTCATGTTTCGGAGGATCAGCCCCCGCCCGCGGGTGTTGTCGAAGAGCGAGATCCCCATCCCCAGAAGGCACCCCACGGCCGCCGACCCCCGGGCGCCGAGGGCTCCGCATGCGAAGGAGAACGCCCTGAAGAGGATGTATGCCAGAAGGTCAAGCACGTATTCGGTACTCCCCATGAATGGACGCGAGACGCGCGCCGGCCCGCGGCGCCGTCTCCTGACGCGTCGCGACCGCCGACACGCGCGCACAAATGTGAACCGCAGCCGGGACGGCAGTCAAATGGCTTTCGGCCCGGGTGGGCGGCGGGTACCGCGGCTTGACGCCGAAAGCGCATCCGGTATTCTCGAAGCGTCGCCCGCGGGACACGCCCCTGTCGCCCCTCTCGTCCCGAGACATCCTTACTGGAAGGGAACGCGGCGGAATGGCCTTCTACACCCCGAAACAGGACGCCGACGCCCCGGCGCCCGGACGCCCCGACGGCAGTGGCCTGCCGGACGTGCTTCTGATCGGCGACTCGATCTCTCAAGGGTATACCGGGCCGGTGAGAGAGATCCTGAAGGACGTCTGCGACGTGCAGAGGCCCAGGGCCAACTGCGGCGACACGAGGAGCGGCCTTGAGAACATCGACGCGTGGCTGGGCGGGCGGCGGTGGGACCTGGTGCACTTCAACTGGGGTCTCCACGACATCTGCTACCGCCATCCAGATTCGAAGGTCTACGGAAACCGGGACAAGGTCAACGGGACGCTCTCCGTGGCGCCCGAGGACTACGCGGCGGACCTCGAGCGCCTCGTCCTGCGCCTGAAGGAGAGCGCCGAGCGCCTCGTGTGGGCGAGCACGACCTTCGTCCCCGAGGGCGAGGCCGGCCGGCACCAGGGCGACGAGGCCCGCTACAACGAGCTGGCCGCCGGGGTCATGGAGCGCCACGGCGTCCCGACCGACGACCTCCACCGCCTCACGCGGGCGTTTCCGGCGTCGATGTTCACATGTCCGGGGGACGTCCACTACACTCCCGAGGGCTACGCCGAGATCGCCAGGGCCGTCGCGGCGTGCATCCGCGAGCGGCTGACGTAGGCTATTTTTCCTTGAGAATGCGTCCAAGCGCCCGCCTGGCCGCGTCGCGGACGCGCTCGTCCGAGTGATCGAGGAGCTTCTCGATCTCCGGCACGGCCTCGCGCGCCGCGGGGCCGATCTCCCCGAGTTCGCGCAGGGCATAGTCGAAGCACCACAGCTCTTCCTTCGGCGTCGGCGAACGGATCATCGCGAGGCACGCCCGCATCTTGAGCGCGGGGCTCGCGATGTCATCGGCACGCCACCCTCTATCCTGCGCAGAGCGGGAGGGCTCACCCACGAGCGCGACGAGCGCCGTGTCGAACTCGCGCTCCCACGGATTCCCGGGGAAACGCTCGCGGAGCCGATCCATGGCCCAGGCGGCATTGTTGCTCATGCCCTCGTCCGGCGAGGCAACGATCTCGATCAATCTCCGCGCCACCCGCTCGTCATTGAAATTTCCGAGGGCTGCCACCGCTCGTCTGCCCAGGATACTGTCCGCCTCGCGCGTTAGGACCAGCAACGCGTCGAGCGCCTTCGCGTCGCCGGTATTGCCCAGGCCCTCAATCAGCATCCACCGCGACATTTGACTGTTCCGTTTGTCTCGCAGCTTGGCCAGGAAGAATTCCGTGTTGCGCGCATCGGCAGCGTCTCCGAGGGCCGCAATTGCCGCGAAGGCGACATCCGGAACGGGATCGTCCGCCGCCTCGCGCAGCAGTGTCTGCACGTCCTCTCGCCGGAGGACGCCACGTGCCTTTGCCCGCTCCTCGTCGCTGTCGCTCCAGCCACCCATCATCATGAACCGCGCCGCAAGGTAGCGCACCTGCGCGTCCGGGTGGGACAGGAGTTCCACGAGCGCCTCGGTCCTCGGCCCCGGCGGGACATCGGGCACAAGCCTTGCCTCGCACATAAGGCCGAGAGGAGTGTTCAGCCGCGCGACGTACTTCACGAGGAAGCGCACGCGGTAGCGCGGAAACATCACGAGCGCGAGGATACATATGACCAGGAGCGCACCCAGCGCGGCGCTCGTCCACTTGAGAATGCGTTTGTTCAGGATCGCTTGGTACACGTGCCTAGCCGCGCGCCGCCACTCGACCGCGCGCAGCCGCTCGCGATATCGCCAGAGCGCGATCCCGGCCCCGCCCGCCAGGGCAAACATGACCAAGGCAGTCGCGAGCGCCCCGTAGGGGAAGCCGCGCGGGGCGGGGCGGTTGAGCGCGTTCAGTCCCGCGAGGAGCGAAGGCGCATCGTCATATTCATCACACAGCGCCCGCCACTCGTCGCGCGTGAGGGGCGCGGCGCCCGGTCGCTCGAACTCGGCGAAGACGTCGGTCGCGAGGTAGTAGCGAGTCGGGACGAAGACGGGCTCCACGCGGCCGCCGACGCGCGGTTCGTCCTTGTACTCGTAGACGACGCGCTCCAGGCGCACGCCCGCAGTCCCCCAGAAGCGCGTCGGGCCGCCGGGACTCATGAGGGCTATCGGCACGGCCACGCGCGTGTCGCGGGCGAGGTCTGTGTCCTTGGATATTGACTCCAGCCACCGCGCGGCTGTCGCCTTCGCCTCCGCGACCTCGTCCGCCGATATCTCGTCCTTCAGATACTCGGGCCGCTGCCCGACCTCGACGGAGAGCATCTCGTAGATTCCGTAGAGCCTGAGCGCCGAGGCGCGCAGTTCCCTATCAAGCGGGACATCGCATAGGGAACCGTCCTCGTTCATGCGCCGGAGCCCGGAGAGCGCGTCCTCCCCGAGCACCGCGCCGAGCGCGTTGGCGAGGAAGCGGTATCCCCGCGCGAGGCGGAGGTAGACGGTCACGGTCGGCTCGACGGAGAACTCCGGCCCGATCTCGACCACAGGCGGTTCGCCGAGTTCTTCGCCCAGGCACTCCATCAATCTGGGCAGGCGCTTGATGTGGGTCTCGCGCTGCTTCGTGAGGATGGTCGCGAAGGCGTTCTTCAGGCGCTCGCGGTAGCCGTCGGAAAGATCCAGCTTCGCCGACTCGCGCCCGCGCTCGGGCAGGAGGAGCGTCTCGAGGGCGTGCTGCTGGTAGTCGTACCACCCCGCGCCCGGTCGGGGCTCAAGCGACAGCCGCCCCGACCTCACGGCCTCGATCAGGGTCTCCATCTTCCCCGCCATGCGCGCGCCTTCGCCCCCCAGGGCCGCGCGCCTGAGGAGGTCGTACTCCTTCGACTCGGAATACGCCACGAGGGCGAAGCCGGAACGCTCGCCGAATTGCTTCGCAAGCTCGGCCGACACGCGGGCCAGCATCTCAGGAGCGAGGGCGTCACTCACCGAAGCCCCCTCGGGGACGAGCGCCGCCACCGCCTCGAACGGGACGCAGGCGCGCTCGGGCGCGAGGACCTCGTCCGTGTCGATCCAGGTGGGCGGATTCGTGAGCCTCGCGCCGAAGTCGCGGAGGCGGGCGAAAGTCGCGGCGACCTTGGCATCGCGCGCGACGGCGAGAGAGATGGCGACGACCGCGCCCGCCTCGTCGGGCAGGGCGAACCCTTGCGACAGGAAGCGGTCCTGCCGGAACACGCGCCCGAGTTCCTCGGACCACGTCCAGAAGCCGATGGGCTTCGCGAGGTCGGGGCGCGTGAGGAACTCGGCCTTCGCGGCCGCCACCTTCGGCGCGAGGTCGGCCGGCGTAGCGGGCGTGTCCCCGCCGAGGGCGAGCGCCGTCAGGACGTGAACCAGCGCCTTCTCGACACGCGGACGCGAGTCCGCATCGGCCTCCGCGCGCATCCCCACCAGCCGCTCCGCGCGCGCCGCGAGCGCCGCGCGCTTGCCCGTGAGGCCCTCTCCGGGCAGACCCCGTTCAATTGCGAGTTCGAGCGCCGCGACTAGCCCGTCGTCGAACTGCTTGAGCTTGCCCTGGACGAGCTGGACGGAC
>Ga0272441_10008918_pt1 | contig 15685 bp, 9 predicted proteins | sample SSMProp6N_FD_193582 | JGI IMG/M metagenome (GOLD analysis project Ga0272441, IMG submission 193582) | Marine sediment archaeal communities from Little Sippewissett salt marsh, Falmouth, MA, United States - SSM-Prop-6N | ecosystem: Environmental > Aquatic > Marine > Wetlands > Sediment ... | reverse complement strand
CAAATGTTTCCAAATTTGGTCGTGCGGCTGTATGGCATTATTGACGTGAACCAGAAGCTGCGCACCGGCTCCTTTCAACTGTGCCCATGGCTCCGAATATATAATTTCCCGGCATATCTGAATCCCGACGGGAATACTGGCGACCAAGTATGGCCCAAGAACATTTCCTGCATCAAAATGCCTTTGCTCAAGCGGATGCAGTCTGATTTTATGATAATGATACGACTCGCCGGAAGCACCCTCAATGATAGCCGTATTGTACCAGGCGCCATTCTCGAAGGTAGCACTGCCATATATGCACGTACATTGTGCGTGTCGGATTGCCTGGTTAATTTCTTGTATCGCAACGTTCACAGCCTCAGGGGCAGTATCCTGCAAATATTTTTTGTCTCTGGGGAAATAACCGGTCAGTGCGCATTCCGGAAACACGATCCAATCGCCAGATCCGGCCGAATCTATAACAGAGAGTATTTTCTCCTTGTTCTGGGAAATATTTCGCTCTACGCATAGTTGAGCAAGTGTTATTTTCATCAGTTGCTCTTTCATTGTTGTGTTTCGACGCTTCGTTCCCGTAATGCGAAAAATGATACGGAATCAGCAAAAAAATCGAGTGCCTGTTTTGATTAAAATTGAGATTTCTCATTTAGGTACTGAAAACACTATTTTCTTCCCAAGACATCAGTATCTTAATAATGTACCCTGCTGTTAGGTCAAGATAGTTCTTCCCGTTTTCATAATATTCCGTTCCGCCCAGTTTTTGCTCAGCACTCTTCGACCTTATTGTGATTATTTACGACCAAGAGACTTCATATACTTCTTGGATTTCTTAAGTCCCATCCTGGATGCTTTCTTCTTCACGGTATCGGTTGATCGCCCCAACTTCGCAGCTACTTGGGCTGTAGGATCACCTGGGAAGAGTTTTTTGAGTAAAGCAACTTCGCTCTTTGACCATAGGCCTTTGACGAGTTTCTTTTTTGCCATCGTATGAGTCCTTTTCGAAATGATATTTAGCTCAATTCAATTCTTGTCCCTTGTCACGACAAATATCGCAACTACAATTAAATGGACAAATATCACTTTGATGAAATTACTTCTTTTTCCAAATCGGTCCTCCAGTGTATCTTTGACCGATAGGATAACGTTCGCTCGCCTTCACAGCTGTTTGCATAATCGTTTCTATGTGCTGAATGACCTCAGGGTGCTTATTCGCCACATCGGTCTCCTCACTTACATCCGTGCTCAGATCGTATAGTTGAATCTTGTTTTGTTGTCCCAAGCGTATCCCTTTCCAGTTGCCCAAGCGGACAGCCTGGTCGTAACGATCGCGGCAATGCCCGTAATCCCAATACAGGCATTTGTGTGGATTTTTTACCTTACCACCCAGCAGAGCATTTACAACTGAAATACCATCGATATTGTTGGGACAATTAACGCCGGCAAGTTCGGCAAAGGTCGGCATCATGTCTTGAAAGGCGATGATTTCATGGCTGGATTCACCCGCCGGCACTTTCCCCGGCCACCGAGCAATAAAGGGTACCCGGATACCCCCTTCTGTCAGGTTACGTTTGTACCCACGAAACGGACCATTGGTATTGAACTCTTTCCAAACTGTTTTGTGACCTCCATTATCACTGGTGAAAATAATCAATGTTTTCTCCTTCAGACCCAGCGCGTCCACAAGTTTGGCGATGCGGCCCACATCACGGTCAAGCATGTGGATCATTGCTGCGTATTTCTTTGATCTTTCATCCCAGTCTTTGTGGGTGTAGGGATCGGTAGAAGGAACTGTTAGTCCGTGTTCGTCCTCCATTTTTGACGAAAAGTGCGGCAGGGTGAATGCTGCATAAAAAAAGAACGGTTCGGCCTTCGATTCTTCGATAAACCGAAGGGCACGCTCTGTCATTAAATCATGACTGTAATATTTCCTTGATTTCGTATTGCCCTTAAGTTCAAGCCGATCCTCATTGTCATCCAGATATTCGGTATAATAATAGTGGGCATGATCCTGATTTAGGTATCCGAACCACATGTTAAATCCTTGATTGGTAGCGCGGCCGACTGTACCGGCATCCCCTAACGACCATTTGCCCACACCACCGCAACGATACCCAGCCTGTGTTAGGATTTTGGCAATTGTGATATCCTCATTCTGAAGATATGTATGATAGTGCGGAATATTGTCGCGAGCAGGAGTGTGGCCGTTGTGCAAGCCTGTCATAAGGACACTACGCGAAGGTGTGCAAACCGGACCACCGGCATACGCCTGTGTGAAACACAAACCCTCGCTCGCCAATTTGTCTATATTTGGGGTCTTTATAAGTTTTTGGTCATAACATCCTAAATCACCATACCCGAGATCATCTGCCAATATAAATATAATATTGGGCTTGGATTTTTGGGATGACCGTTTCGCCCAAATTGGCCCTGCAACTGAAAACGTAGGAAGTAGTGTGGATAGATTTTTTAGAAATTTTCTTCTATTCATGTAGGCTTCTGTGTAACAAAAAGATAACCGCCTAACTCTTTTGTCATTGGGCGCTTCAAATTAGGGCGCTATCGGCGCCGTTAAAATAGGTCGGTCACATTTCCTTTGTATAGCTTTTATCTGCTTGTAGTTCAAGCGGATTTCCACCTAAACATGCATTTTTATCATTTCGTTTCCGATTCTGTAAGGTCTGTATCGGTCGGATCGGCGGCGCGGCGAGAACAGGCTGTTCTTGAGGTGTTGCGAAAGACGGTCTGTCCAGAAAAGTGCATTATCAACTTTTTTGAGAGCATTTGTGAACAATTCAGCCTGACGGTATAGCATCACTGACCCATTTGAAATATGACATTCATCTCGATTTGTAGGCAACTCGCCACTCTTTGGATTTTTCTGGTTTGTCTCAGGCTTCGTAGAGGTCGATCAGGTTGTGCCATGACTCCGAAGTATGAGCCTATACCGGACTACACTTTGACGAACCCACCCCTGGACATTTGTTTCCATCGGCCCCGATGATAGCTGAGAAGTTTGGATAAACGGAGAAGACACTTGGGTAATGTCTTATTAAGGCGGCTGGCACTGTCAAAGTCAAAGTCAGTGAAGAAGTAGTCGTTGTGAGCACTGGATGAGAAGCTGATCAAGATCAGAGCCAAAGTGGTCAGGCATTTGCAGTACGTTCTTTTTCAGATAGCAGAAGTGGCTGTTCCGCGGACAGTTTATTGTGAAATCCTTGCCCGGATCATGTAGTTGCGTTTTCTGACAGCAACTGTGAGGCCCGGATGATGTGGTGAATTACGAACAACAACTTCTATTTTCGTGGAATTTGCTGCGTTACAGAATGCAATTGAAAAAGAAGATTTTCGAGGCCAGACACATTGTAATGAACAGGCGAAAAAAATATAATAGGTGAAGGGCATTTGCCCGGTTTGTGACAAGCGTTGACATCTTTGTTAACTTACGACTAATATGTCTTCTGAATTATGTATCCGAGGAGGTGTTGGATATTTGATATTTGGGCCGTATGGCTACAGCCGTCAAAGTACCCTCTGCACGTTTACCAGCAAGGAAAGGACATTCTCATGCACAGGCGAACAGCGTTTACTCTGATAGAATTGTTGGTGGTAATCGCCATCATTGCATTATTGCTGGCGATACTCATGCCGGCACTAAACCGGGTCAAGAAACAGGCCAGGGCGGTGGTTTGCCAGTCGAACCTGTCACAATGGGGGCTGATCTGGTCGATGTACGCGGACCACTACGACGGCTACTTCTGCAGCGGCTATAATATGTATGCGTCCAATCCGACCGAGGGATGCCGTTCGCAGTGGATCGGTGCGCTGGCGCCGTTCGGGGATACAAAGGGAAAAATACGCTTCTGCCCGACGGCTACGAAGGTTGGAAGCCTGGATGGACAGATCAAGGGACAGGCACATCCGCCGACGGCCTGGCGGTTCCAGTTCAATGAATGGAACGAGTGCGGCAGCTATGGGGCGAATGCCTGGATCTATAATCCGCCGCCGGGGATAACCAGCGTACAAGGACGTGCGACGGAGAGTCACTGGAGGCGCGCGTACGTTAAAGGTGCGTCTAATGTCCCACTCTTTTTGGATTCGCTGTGGCCGGGAGGAGGTCCTTCGCAGACGGACGAGCCGCCGGCCTATGACGGCGCGCCTTGGGACAATCGGGAGATGACGTGGTTCTGTACAGACCGGCACGAGGCGTCCGTGAACGGCGTCTTTTTGGATTTCTCCGTCAGGAAGATAGGGATCAAGGAATTGTGGGCGTTGAGGTGGCACAGGAACTACGACGTGAACGGGCCCTGGACGATAGCCGGCGGATGTCGACCGACGTATTGGCCGGAATGGATGAAAAGCTTCAAAGATTATTAGAGGTTGTGTGTTTGATATTGGGTGTGTGGCTCGATTTTGTAGGAGTCTCCATGAAACGACTACATTTAAGGAACGGAAAGATGAAAAGCAGAGTGATGTTGTGGTGTGTGGTTTGTCTTTGTTTTGGAACGTTGGCGAAAGCGGACATGATCTCGCTGTATGACTTTGAAGGGCCGAATCCGTTTGACGACAAGGTCAGTGGAGTGGTTGCGGCTGTTGGTATGAACGTCACCATCGTCTCGGACACTCCTCTCGGAAATGCTGCGTCGATTCCCGACGGCTCCAATACGGCGACCAATGATAGTGATATTGTCGTGGCGCAAGCTGATGCGCCGGTGATCGGCTTGAGTGATTTCACCGTCGCTGCCTGGGTTAAACGCACTAACGGATCCAAGGTTGATGGGATCTGCGACATGGTCACCAGTACGACGGAAGGCGGCTTTCAGTTCCTGTTCGGCGCAGAAGACTTCCGCCTGGGAGTCGGGGGCCCGGGAGATGCATGGATGCTCTATACGTCGGTCAAATCGGTTAACGACACCGCCTGGCATCATTTGGCAGTGTCGGTAGATCGTGACAATCCGACGGGACTGACTATGTATATCGATGGTGTCCAAGACTCAAGTGGCGATCCGACGGGATTTGCGTCTGTCTCAATGGCGGCCAATCAAGACTACCATATCGGCTCGATGAATCAGAACCTTTTGGACGGCTTACTGGATGAGCTGGCGATCTTCAACACCGCCCTCAGTGCAGGGGAGATTCAGAAGGCGATGAAAGGCATCAGGTTGCGTCCGGAATTAGCCGCCAATCCCAGCCCTGCCGACACGGCCACCGACGTGCGGCGCGACGCCCTGCTGAGCTGGTCGCCGGCAGAATCCGCCACGGCGCACGATGTCTACTTCGGAACGGTGTTCAGCGACGTCAACGAAGCCAGCAGGACGAATCCCATGAACGTACTGGCGAGCCAGGGACAGGATACCAACACGTATGATCCTCCGGCCGTTCTCGACTTCGGCCGGACCTATTTTTGGCGAGTAGACGAGGTTAGTTCAACGATCTCGAAGGGCGACGTCTGGAGCTTCACGGTTGAGCCATTTTCCTTTGCGCTGGACGCCAACAGCATCACGGCCACCGCATCTAGCTCGAACAAGGCCGCGGAAGGACCCGGCAACACGATCAACGGATCCGGACTGGATGCTAATGATCTGCACTCGATAGCAAGTACGGACATGTGGCTCAGCGATGTCGCCGGACCGCAGCCGACGTGGATCCAGTACGAGTTCGACAAGCCTTACAAGCTGGATCAGGTGTGGGTTTGGAACTATAATAGCTCCGTTGAGCCTGTGGTCGGTTTCGGCATCAAGGAGGCCATCATCGAGTACTCGGTCGATGGAGTCGCGTGGGCGACACTAGGCACAACGCATGGATTTGCCCAGGGTTCCGGGGAGCCTGATTATGCTCCCAATACCACCGTCGATCTGGGCGGCGTGGCCGCGAAATACGTCAAGATCACGGCCAACAGCAACTGGGGAGGCATCGTGCCCCAGTACGGCCTCAGTGAAGTCCGCTTCTTCTACGTGCCCGTCAGTGCCAGAGAGCCCAATCCGACTCCCGGGGCAACGGGCATAAGCGTTGAGCCGACCCTGAACTGGAGAGCGGGACGAGGGGCCGTGAGCCACCAGGTCTACGTGAGCACCGATGAGCAAGCAGTGATAGATGGAACCGCCCCTGTCGTAACCGTGACCTCGTCCAGCTATACGCCCTCTCTGGATTTGGCCAGCACCTACTTCTGGCGAGTTGACGAGGTTAACGACGCCGAGACGCCGACAACCTGGCAAGGCGACATCTGGAGCCTCTCGACGCAAGAGTATCTCGTGGTCGACGATTTTGAATCTTACAACGATATTGAAACCGGGACAGAAGGCAGCAAGCTGATCTATGAGACGTGGATCGATGGCTTTGGAACCACAACGAACGGCTCGACCATAGGCTACACGGAAGCGTATCAGCCGTCAATGGAGAAGACGGTGGTTTATGACGGCCAGCAGACGGTGCCCCTTTTCTATGACAACACGACGGCGAGCGTTTCAGAAGTGACAGCGAACGCAGTGGATCTGCAGGCCGGCCAGGATTGGACCAAATATGCCATCAAAGGCTTGACACTGCGGTTCTACGGGGATCCGAACAGCGTGCCGCAGCAGATGTACGTGAAGATCAACGGCGTCAAGGTTGTGTACGACGGTGATCCTGAGGACCTGACCCGAGCGAGGTGGCAGATGTGGTACGTTGATCCGGCCTCGGCTGGTGTGAACCTGAGCAACGTCACCGAGCTGACCATTGGTTTCGAACGCATCGGAACGCTCACGGGTCAGGGAAAGGTTCTGGTCGATGGGATCAGGCTGTATCCCTACGACCGCCAGTTGATAGCGCCTGTGGCGCCGAACAGCGCCGGCTTGACGGCCCTCTACGAATTCGAAGGGACCTTCGACGACAGCTCGGGCCACAAGCATACCGGCGTTCCGGCCGGCATTGTCACTTTCGTGCCCGGCAAAATCGGCCAGGCCATCACCCTTGGCGGCAGGGAGGACTACATCGAGATACCCGACTACAGCGGCGTCACCGGCGTTCAGTCCCGAACCTGCGGCTCATGGATCAAGACCATCAAGGGAGGTGCGGAGATCCTTTCCTGGGGCCAGAACGTGGCCACTCAAAAATGGGTTTTCCGAACCGACGGAACCGGCGGCATACGTGCCGAGGTCAACGGCGGCTATATCATCGGGTCTACCGATTTGCGCGACGATAGCTGGCACTACGTAGCGGCGGTCTTCGAGACTGACGAGACGCCCGATGTCACCGACGTCAAGCTTTACGTAGACGGCGCGCAGGAGACCGTGAGTGCGCAACTGGCCAAGGCGATTGATACGGCTCCTGACGGCGTCGTCAGAATCGGAAAATCACCTTGGAGCGGCAGTTCCCTCTATTTCGAGGGTCTGCTTGACGACGTGTCCATCTATGACTACGCTCTCTCGCCTGCTGAGGCGGCCTCACTGGCGGGACGGACTCAGCCTTTTGACATGGCGTTTTGAGAGGTATCGAGAGGGTCTGTGCTATGGCGCCCTAATGGATTTTTGCCTTGGTGGGCAGTTGTGGCCAGAGTAATTGAATGAGCATCGCTGACGTGGCTCGGGAAGTCAAGAGGGTTGCTCGTACGACATGGGTTCGGGGCCTATGTGGAAGGTTTTAACATAGGCCCCGTTTGTTAAGGATTAGCTGGGTTAATGTTGGATCCGTTATTCGGCACGCCCAAGTTACCCGCGAACGGTTAAATTCAAACGGAGTATGAGGACATCATGAAGAAGGCAATAAAACGACGCGACTTTTTGAAACAGGCGGTGTCCGTGGGAACCGTATCTTTGTGTTTTAATCCGTCTGCAGGTTTTACCGTCGACAAGGCGACCAAGCCGGATATGCTTTTGATCATGCCCGATCAAATGCGCGGTGATTGCCTGGCCATTCTCGGACATCCGGCTGTACGCACCCCTTGTTTGGACGAGCTCGCCAGGCAAGGCGCGTTGTTCAGGCGAGCCTACACTCCAGTAGCATCCTGCATCCCGGCGCGTTTTGCCCTGTTGAGCGGCCTGTATCCCCAGACGAGCGGTGTCGTTGGGTACAAAGCCAAACCCTTCTTTACGCCGACCCTGCCGGAATTGTTGAGCAAGGCCGGTTATTTCGCTGTCCTAGTCGGCCGGAACATGCACCAGGTTCCAGCCAGCAAGTCGTGCGGGTACCAGAAACAAATCCTTGGGTCCACGTATGTGGCCAACGATGAATATGACAAATTCCTCAAACGCTCGGCGCCGGAAACGGGGGGTATAAGGAAGCTTGTCGAAGATTTAGGAGTAACGTACAACCACTGGCAGGCCAAGCCGTGGCCGCTAGCAGACGATTTGCACCCCACAGCATGGATCGTGCGCCAGTCGCGCAAGATCGTAGCGGAAGCGGACCCGGACCAACCGCTCTTCCTGACCACGTCGTTCTACGCCCCGCACCCGCCGCTGTTCCCTCCCAAGGAGTACTTTAACACTTACCTGGAGCAGGACTTGCCGGCTACCGCACACGGCGATTGGGTGGATTGGCAGGCACTGTCCACCAAAGGCAACCGGAACGGTCACCGAATCCTGCTGAAAGGCGAAACTCTGCGCGCAGTCCAGACCGGTTATTTCGGACTCATCGAACATCTGGACAATCAGATCTCGTCACTGGTCCGCGACTTCAGGGCGCGAAGCGAGAAAGCCGGACGCCCTTGGATCATCGTCTTCACGACGGACCACGGCGAGATGCTGGGTGACCATGGCTATTTCCGCAAGTGCGAGCCGTTCGAAGGCTCCGCAAATATCCCATTTATCATTTGCGGTTCGTCTTCCCTGGGGTTCAGGTCCGGTTTGCAAATCACAAGACCTGTTTGTCTGGAAGATGTTATGCCGACCCTTTTATCGCTGGCTGGCATGAAGATCCCAGCCTGTGTTGACGGCGTTAACCTTGTACCTGTCCTGAGAGGACAAAGAAGTCGGATTCGCGATTGGCTTCACTTCGAGCACGCGCCTTGTTATAGCCAGGAGCAGGCCTATCATGCGTTGACCGATGGCCGTTTCAAATACATCTGGCGCCCTGCAAATGGCAGGGAGTTTCTATTCGACCTGGAGAAGGATCCACGGGAAGAACATGACCTTTCAAAGGTCGCGTCTTATCTATCTGTCCTTGAAACATGGCGTAAGCTTCTGGTTCAGCGCCTGGCAAAGCGGCCGGAAGGATTTTCAGAGAATGGCAAGCTGATCCCGGGGCGCCCCTACAATGCACTAAACGACGGCACGCTGGCGGTGAAGATAGAGAGTTAAAGAATTTAGTCCTTGAGTCCAAGTGCAATGGACGTCAATGGGCATGCGAGCCGGGGGATCTGATGGCATGGCCGAGTAGAAAAGGCCGGGCGATGTGGCTCGGCCTAATTGGGATTTAAGTGGAAGTTGTCGGATATATGTTTATGTGAGCATTCAATATCGTCAAGGTCTGGTAGTTTGCATGAATTTTTAGATTTTCCTCTTTCTAGCGAAGTTCATTGAAGACTCTCTATGAAGCCCGATAATTGAACTCCCAAAGGTAAACCACTGGTTCGACCAGCCATTTTTTGGGGCTAGTCCAAGTTCCGCAGTTGAGGGGTAAAATCATTGTTTTTGGCTCGAAATCGCCGAAAGCTTTCACTACATCTCGTTCATTTTCTTCTCCATATATGGGCAAATGAGATGGTAACATAAGCCCCAAGTGTTGTAGTAAGATCGCCTGATGATCTGTTGGTTTTGTGACACAGCGGCGACGCAAGGTAATACCATTCCTGGTCGGCAAAATAACATCCACCACTTGGATACGTTTGAGCTCGTCCAGGACGCGACGTGGTTCGTTGCCCAGGCCACCTCGCCGGCATAACTGCCCCAAAGTCTTCCACAACACATAGGCTAAAAAGCACACCAAAATGTGGGCCTCGACACGCCCTTGCTTCTGATGCCAAATCGGTCGAATACGCATGTCGCTCTTGTGAATTCGAAAGGCCGCCTCCGCTTCGGTCAACTGCATATACGCCTGCCAAAGTTCCTCGCCCGTCCAATCATTGTGCATTGAAATACCACCGAAATATGCTGTGGCATCGACTATAGGCTTTATCAAAGGCGAGAGTGCTATTGCTATTGCTCGTCAGTTCAATGGCAAGGAACAGAACTTGTGGTGTCTTTTTGGAGACACGCGCTGTCAAGGAAATCTGACGCAATTTGGGCTAAAACGATAAGGCCATTTATATGGTTATATGTCACTCTCTAAAATCTTCCATATGTGCAAGGGTTGCTCGCCATTCTTTGGCCTCTTCAGGTTTGTTCCAGGCTTCGTAGAGGGCGATGAGATGGTTCCACGACTCCATTGTGTGTGGGTGTTCTGGCGCGAGTATCGCAATCGCTGACAAACTAAGGAACCTCCGTCGATGGTGAGAGCTGCTTGAGCTCCTCGAACCAGTTGGTCACGACATGGAGTTCCCTTATCTGGGAGTCATCGCATTGAGGTGGAAGGACCAGGAAGCGTTGGCCATCGGGCGCGACATCGTACGACAGACCTGCAACATTCAAATAGGATCCTTCAAAAACCACCTGAGGTGTCCCCGGTTTGAACTCGGGTTCGGTGGAGATAGACACGGCCATCCATTTGCTGCGATTACGGTAGAAAAGCTTATCGCCGCTGACCGACCAAACGGGTTCTTCTCCGAAATCACGAGAAATCTTCCAAAATCTGCCTATGGCCGGGTACGACTCCACATAGATCCTAAACCTGCCGTCTCTGTTTGAACTGTAGGCAATCCAACGACCGTCAGGCGAAAACGCCGGATTGAATTCGATGGCCTGCGTTTGGGCAAAAGGCTCAAGTTTGGGTTCGCCTTCGAGCGACAGGACCCAGATGTCGCCATGTTCATAATAATCATAAACCGCCAGCAGCTTGCCGTCTGGCGACCATGAATATGGTGCCAACAGGGTTGGGCCCGAATGAAGCAACTCCGCTTTGCCACTGCCATCTGCGGGCGCCCACAAAAGGCTCCAATCCTTTTCTCCCTCTTTGCGACAACAGTACACCACCCGTTTGCTATCCGGGGTCCAGATTGGAAAATAGTTATCGCTTCCCAGGGTTAGATTGGTTTCCATACCTGTGGCGATATCATAAACATGGACGTTGGATTGAAGCTCATGCACAAGTATCGCCAGCCGTTTACCATCGGGTGAGAGCCTGAGTGTTCCGTAGATGCGCGCCGGCATGGGAAGCGGCTCGAGGTTACCTTGGTGATCTAACCAGGTTGGGATACTCCTGCGTATGTCACTGCCCGGAGCGTAGACAAGTAAACCATTGTCAGAGAAGGCCAACTGCGCCACGCCTGGGGTGACCAACTGCAGCACGCCGGTTCCAGAGTCCAGCAAGACCCCTTCCAGGATCGGCATACGACGACCGGTCACTTCAAGTGTTGCCAGATTGAAGGGCACCGCCTCAATGACTCCCGCCCGCGCGTAAACGAGGTGGCCCGTTGACACGTATTGTGCGTGCTGACCGCCTCGGACGAGAATTCTCTTGTCTCCGGTTTCCATTGAGAAGACCATGGAATCGCCCCCCGAAGAGATGAGGATGGCCTTGCCGCCCGGTAGGACCTGCGGGTAAACTCCGCTAACAGGCCCGGATTCGGTCTCCAGAGGCTCCGCGTTGCCACCGGCGGCCGGCACTCGTGAGAGTCTGCCGTGATCTGAGAAGTAAATCATGCCGTCACTGCCCCAGCTTCCACCGCCATAGTCTCTGGTGGAGCAGAGATCTACGGGCTCACCGCCCAAAAGCGAAACTATCTTTAACTTGTCTTCGGCAAAGAAGCCCACAGATTGACCTTCTGGAGAGAAGAACGGGAAAGAAGATCCTTCCGTGCCGACGATGGGCCTGACATCAAACTGGTTCATCAGACGTTCAAACAACTGTGTCGTCCCGCCAACGTGCGCGACGTAGACAAGCCGCGATCCGTCGGGAGACAAAGCGAATGCGGGCTGACGCCGAGCGAAAGTAGTGGAGTGAAAAATACCGAGCACTTGATTCTCAGGAAGCCTGATGGCCGTTCGGCGCGTGGGCACAGCCGCTACCGTGGTGGGCGACGGGCCGGCAGGCTTGACTAAGAATATGCTTGCAGCCATGAGGCCGACGACTATGCCGGCCACGCCACATACGATTCCCAGCCACCATAACCGACGGCGGACTACCTCGACCACGGGTTCGCCGAAAATAGGTCCGTCCGCGGGCACGTTCAGGGTTTCATCAATCTCGATGACGACGTCACCCATGTGTTGTAGTCGCCGGTGGGGCTCTTTCGCCAGGCATCGCCGCAACAAAACCTGAATGTTCGTTGGTGTGGTCTGGGGTAGAGCCTGCCAGTGGGGTTCTGTTTGTAGAATATTGGCCAGCGTGTCGGAAACTGTCTCACCTTCGAAGGGAATTGTAGCCGTCAACATTTCGTACAGCACACAGCCAAATGACCAGATGTCACTGCGCTTACCAGTCGGTTTGCCGCGGGCCTGCTCCGGGCTTATATAAGCCGGCGTGCCTATTACACAGCCAGGCTGAGTGATAGTGGTTGGTTTCTCTGAGAGCTCACCGCCAACCGTCTTGGCCAGGCCGAAGTCCAGCACCTTGACTCTGCCCTCAGGTGTGATTTTGATATTGCCGGGCTTGAGATCCCGGTGGACTACACCATGCTCGTGAGCTGCCGCCACGGCCTCAGCGATCTGCAAAGCGATCGTTAATGCCTCTTGAAGCTTAAGTGGCCCCTTCGCTATTCGTTCAGCTAATGTCTGGCCGGGGACGTATTCGAGAACCAAGTAGCCGGACTCTTCTTCTATAATATCATGGATTACAGCGATATTCGGATGATTCAACGAGGCCAATAGTTCAGCCTCACGCCTGAAACGCGCTCGGGCAGTCGAGTCGGCAGCCAGAGCGGCAGGGATGCTCTTGATGCCAACAGAACGCTTGAGCTTGGTGTCATGCGCCAAATAGACGACTCCCATGCCCCCTCGGCCGATCATTTCCGCGATCTTAAAATTCCCTATTTTCTGGCCGACAAGACTGCCACTCTCATCTTCAGTGTCAGAGTCATCCTCCTCCGAGTGAGTAAGGCTCGCAAACAGCGCATTGATTTTGCGTACATTTTGTATCCTCTGCCTGATCTGATGCTCAAACTCAGGGTATTTCTTCACAAATTCATCCAGGTCAGGCTGTTGGCCCTCTATCTGCGCATCAACGAATTGCTGCACGGCATCCTTGATGAATCTTTCCTGATTGTCGTCATTCTGCTCAGCCATCAGACATTCTCAAAAATACTTGCCAGCTCAACTATTGCGCGCGAAACGAGCATCTTCACCGCACCAGCACTCTTGCCTAATCGTTCCCCTATCTGGCTGTAGGAGAGTTCTTCGATTTTTGCAAGCAGAATCACTTTACTGTATTCGGGTCTCAATTTATCTATGGCTTCCTCAAGTCTGGCCAAATCTTCTCTCTTCGACATTATAGCGCTCGGCGTAATGGCATCAATGGGTCCAGGAGCGCCGAAAAACCTTCCACCAGTGGTTGGCCCGTCGCCACCAAGACGCCGTTCCTTCCGAATATCACGCTTATCAGCGTGTAGCTTGTCTAAATTGTCCCGAAATGCGTTCTCGGCTATTTTGGACAGCCATCGGACAAAATCCCCCTCGTTCTCATATGTGAAGTCTCCCAAACCATCTAAGGCGTGAATAAAAACCTCTTGAACCAAGTCCATCGATTCCAGCTTCGAGCGGAGCTTCTTGCTAATGCGAAGGCGCACCATCCATCGTACTCGCTCGGCATAGTCATGACACAGTTGGTCCAACGCAGACGCATCGCCACCCTTCGCAAGAGTAACTAATTGTCGGGTCCTGTGGTTGCCAATATACGTCATGCTTCGCTAACCTCCACGATTTAAAGATATTAAAAATTTTACTAATTTTTGAAGAAAATCTCGACAAAAATCGTGCCCTTGCTCCTTTTTTTCCGTTTGTAAGAGCAGTGCCAACAAGTCCGAAAAGCCGGTTTTTCAGAAAAAGAACTGCTCTGAACAAAGCTGCACACCGTGTGCAGCGTGAAAGTATTAACCCTTTTTGAAAGGGAAAAAAGATGAAAATGACAAGAACCTCAGCAATTTCAGTTTTGGTATTGGTGGTGGGTTTGCCTGCTGGCGTCGCGAAGGCGGATTTTGTCTTCGGTGAACGCGTATATCTTGGGCCGGTCGTTAACAGCCCGTACGGGGACTATGAACCCTTTATCGCGCCTGACGGTCTTTCCCTGTACTTTAGCTCGACACGGCCAGGTGGGCTTGGAAACGAGGACATTTGGGTTTCCACAAAACAAACGTCAGAAAGTAATCCAGAGGGTTACTGGGGACCACCATTGAATCTCGGAGAACCCGTTAACAGCGAATACCGCGAGGGCCTACCAACCATTACTGCCGACGGGCTAACACTCGTTTTCTCTTCTAATAGGCCCGGCGGGCTTGGCGAGTATGATATCTGGCTATCCACCAGGCCGACGAAAGAAGACCCGTGGAGTCAGCCGGTGAATCTGGGTGCTCCCGTCAACTCCGCGGGCATCGAGTATTGTGGTTGTATTTCGCCAGACGGCTGTTCGCTTTACTTCTCCACTGGGCTTTCCGTCGGCGATGATGGTTTTGTTTATGGGGGGGACATATACAAAACGACGCGAGCGACAAGGGATAGCCCTTGGGAAATGCCAGTGAAGTTGGAGCTGATGCCATCTCGCAATGGGTCTGGGAATTGGCAACCAAGCATATCGGCCGATGGCCTGGCCCTCTTTTTTTGCTCTGATTACGTTGATGTGTCCCTTTTACCGGATATATGGTTAGCGACACGGACCAGCGACGACAGCAGCTGGGGGACTCCCATACTCCTTGGACCGGAGATCAACACTTTAGATGGAGAGGACACGCCCAGCATCTCCGCCGATGGTTCTACTCTCTACTGGTGTTCCGGACCGGGAACTGATTTCAACCAGTACGATCTGTGGCAATCGACCATCTCTCCCGTCGTTGATCTGAACGCTGATGGTATCGTCGATGCTGAAGATATGTGCATAATCGTTGACCACTGGGGTACTGACAATTCGCTATGTGATATTGGCCCGATGCCCTGGGGCGACGGCATTGTCGATGTCCAGGACCTGATCGTTCTGGCCGAGCACTTGTTCGAGGAAGTTCCTCCGGTTCAATAGGTTGCAGATTGGAAGCAGAGGACCGTCTTAGTTGGAAATAGAACGCCCAATATCGTCGAAGAGCTTACAGCCTGAACCAGTTGTGAGCTCTTCCTTTTTTGATGAGTCCATTGAAGACGTGGACGCCCGATAAATTTTTTCAAAATTTGTCCTTGGCCGAATATCCGACCTTTTTGGGGACGCGAATTGGAAAAATCAGTGCCAGTGGAGACAAAATGGTGTCACGATGTCACTAGGTCTTGGTGGCGATATTCAGCCCCTGAATGAAGCGACTTTGAGTATGTTCTGTCACTCTTCAAAATCTTCAATTTGTACCAGTTTTGCTCGTCACTCTTTGGCTTCTTCGGACTCAGACGGTATTTTTTCCCTTTTCGGAGCACCAGAGGATTATTATCACTGCGTGGTTGAAAGATCAAAAAACTTATTTGTTGTTGTCTCCCTTGACTAACGAGTACTCTTT
>Ga0272441_10008917_pt1 | contig 15685 bp, 14 predicted proteins | sample SSMProp6N_FD_193582 | JGI IMG/M metagenome (GOLD analysis project Ga0272441, IMG submission 193582) | Marine sediment archaeal communities from Little Sippewissett salt marsh, Falmouth, MA, United States - SSM-Prop-6N | ecosystem: Environmental > Aquatic > Marine > Wetlands > Sediment ... | reverse complement strand
CGACGGCGACCAACCTAGAAGACGAGGTGATCATTCTCGACCTCGACGACGAGATTGAACCGCTGGCGGACGCCGTGGAATCCGCCACGGCAGCGGGCGTTGAGGATGCGGCGGTGGTCATTGACCTCGATGCCGCGGTCGGGCAGGCCCCCCGGGACGAGCCGGCGCCGGACGATCCATTGGAGTCCGTCGAGCCGAAGGCCGAGGCCGAGCCCGAGAAGGTTGCCGCGCCCGAAGCGGACGAGGTGCTTCCCTTCCAGGAGGATCTCGCACAGCTCGATCTCTTCATCGATCAGGACCTCCACCAGGATGCCATCCGGTTGCTGGGTCAGCTCGAGGGCGACTACGCGGATCACCCGGAGATCATGGACCGCCGGACCCAGCTGAAGGCGAAGGGCGTTCTCCTGGAGGAGGTCGTCGCGGTGGTCAATCAGGGCCCCGAACAGCTTTTTGCCGACGAAGAGGAGTCCTTTGTCGATCTGGCGAAAGAACTCGAGGAGGAGCTGGCCGAGGAAGAGGCCATGGTCGAAGAGGCCACCGGCCAGGGCAAGGAAGAGGCCATCCTCGAGGAGGTTTTCCGCGAGTTTCAGAAGGGCGTCCAGGAACAGCTTTCGGAAGAAGATTCAGACACCCATTTCAACCTCGGCATCGCCTACAAGGAGATGGGGCTTCTGCCGGAGGCGATTCGGGAGTTTCAGGTGTCGTCCCGCAATCCGGAGCTCTTTGTCGAGTGCTGCTCGATGATCGGCGTGTGTTTCATGGAGCAGGGGATGTGGACCCAGGCGGCCGAGTGGTACGAGAAAGCCCTGGGAGCTCCGAATCTCGCCCCGGAGGCGGAACTTGCCCTGCGGTACGATCTGGCGGCGTCCTTCGAGTCCGCCGGCGAACTGGAGCGCGCTGTGGACGTCTACCAGGAGGTCGTTGCGCTGAATCCTGGATACCGGGATGTCTCCAGCCGACTCGATGTCCTGTCGCAGGGCGGTTGAGTCCCGTCCGTCCGACCCAATCGAAGAACGAAAAACGAAGAGTCCCACACCAGGCCGCAAACTGGAGTGCTCCGGGCGGGTGGGGATCTCCGTTGTTCGTGGATTGATCTCAGATCGGGCCCTTGGGAGCTCGTCACCTGTGCCGGGTGACCCCGATGCGCGGACAATGGTCATCCAGTGGACAACCGGTGCACTTTGGTGACGTCGGGTGGCAGCGGTTTTGTCCGAAGGTCACAAGGAGATCGTTGATGGGGATCCACACGTCGCGTGGCAAGACGTCTTTCAAGGCCCGTTCGGTGCCGTCGGGGGACGTCGTGGCGACCAGTCCAAGCCGGTTCGAGATCCGGTGGACGTGGGTGTCGACACAGATCGCCGGGGTGCCGAAGCCGAGACCGAGCACCAGATTCGCCGTTTTCCGCCCCACGCCGGGCAGGGCGAGGAGTTCCTCTTCAGAATCGGGCACATGGCCGTGGTGCCGGTCGCGGATGATCCGGCCGATGGCGCGCAGTTGTCGTGCCTTGGTGTTGTAGAAACCCGCCGGATAAATCGCCTCCGCGATGGTCGGTTCGGGGAGGGCGGCGAGGTCCGCAGGAGACGAAGCGAGCGCCAGCAGCCGGCCGCTCGCGTGATGGGTGACCTCGTCCTTGGTCCGCAACGAGATCACGCAGGAGACAAGCAGCCGAAAGGGCGAACGGGAGGCGTGCTGGACCTCGACCAGAGTCGTGGGCCGGCAGGTTGCGCGAAAATCTTCGAGCTGTGCAACCAGGTCACGAACGGCAGCTTCGTCCCACACGGTGACGCGACCGGTCATGGTTGCCGCATCGGTGGCGCACCGCCCGGTTCGGCCGCCGCGAACCACCGCACAAAACGCTTTCGGTCCGCATCTTCTTCGGATGGCGCCCACGCCGCGAAGTCCTTGTCCGAGACCGGACTGTAGGGCCCGGGCTTGAGCTCAAACAGCACGGTTCCGGACTCAAGGGCCGTGACCGTGTGCCAGGACCCACCGGCGATTTCCACCGCGATGTCGGGTCCACGAGGCGAGATTTCGGATCGCTGGATGACCCCGCCCCGGCGATCGAATTCGAGGACCGCGGCTCGGCCGGAGATTCCCACAAAAACCTCCCACCGGGGCGGATCGGTATGGCGGTGGGGGCGGACGTAGCTGCCGGGTTCCATGACGTTGAAGAAACGCTGGATGGGGTCATCCAGGCTGGGGTGGAGGTTGTGGTTGATCCGGCCCCGTGCGTGGTCCGCCGATTGGGTGGCCAGACCGGCGAGAAATTCCGCTGAAACGGTCTTCATGAATCAGTCATACCAGATCCGGGCGGGGATGCCCATCGAGGCTCGATCTCATTTGACGGGTTCCCGACCGCGAGGTAATCTTGCCAGCCGCAAGGAGGGTTGCATGGCGCCCAACGGAACACATGTCTTCACGTCGGAATCGGTCACCGAGGGTCATCCCGACAAGATCGCGGACCAGATCTCCGATGCCATCCTGGATGCGGTGTTGACGGACGATCCCAACGGTCGTGTGGCCTGCGAAACCCTGGTGACCACGGGATTGGCCTTTATCGCCGGCGAGATCAGCACCGTGACCTACGTCGACTTCCCGGCGTTGGTCCGGGAAACGATTCGCGAGATCGGGTATACGAGAGCAAAATTCGGATTCGACTCCGAGACCTGTGCCGTGATCTCGTCCATCGATCCGCAATCCCCGGACATCGCGCAGGGGGTGAACACCGGTGGGGCCGGTGATCAGGGTCTGATGTTCGGCTACGCCACACGGGAGACCGCCGAGCTGATGCCCATGCCGGTGATGCTCGCGCACAAGCTCACCATGCGGCTCTCCGAGGTCAGACGGCAGGGCAAGATCGACTGGCTGCGTCCGGACGGCAAGAGCCAGGTCTCGGTGGAGTACGAGGGGCCGACGCCCCGCCGCATCGAGGCGATCGTGATCTCGTGCCAGCACGCCGACGATGTCACGACCGAAGACCTCCGGGCCGTGGTTCGGGAGGAGATCATCGACAACGTGATGCCTCGGGATCTCATGGATGACGCAACCAAGATCTACATCAACCCCACGGGGAGATTCGTGATCGGGGGGCCGCAAGGTGACTGCGGCCTGACAGGCCGCAAGATCATCGTCGACACCTACGGCGGTGTGGGCTCCCATGGCGGCGGTGCATTCTCCGGTAAGGACCCTTCGAAGGTCGATCGCTCGGCCTCATACATGGCGCGCCACGTGGCGAAAAACATCGTGGCGGCCGAGCTTGCGGACCGAGTGGAGGTCCAGCTCGCATATGCCATAGGCGTGGTGGATCCGGTTTCCGTGATGGTCGACACCCTCGGCACCGGGCGGGTTGCAGATGACACAATCACCAGAGCCGTCCGCGAGGTGTTTCCGCTCTCACCCAACGGAATCATCCAGGACCTCGATCTGCTGCGGCCGATCTTCAAGAAGACGGCGGCGTTTGGCCACTTCGGCCGCATGGACCCCGATTTCACGTGGGAACGGATCCATCGGGTCGCCGACCTGCGCTCCGCCAGCGGAGTTTGACCCGGGAACGGCGCAAAGGACATCGTTTTGGCATCAACGGTCTCCAGGGTGCTTGGCGAGCCGGGCTCGCTGCAGCGTCAGTACTCGCTCGCCACGGCGCTGTTCGCGGTCATGGTGCTGGCGATCATCATGCTCTACGGTCATTTCATTGCGCAGTCCCTGTCTCGGAGGTATCTGGAAGACGTGCTGATCACCGGCCGCGCGGAGGCGGAACGGATCGCCGACGAACTGGGTGGAGAGAGCGCAACCGAGCTTCTCGACGTGGTGGAACGGCGGCGAGAGATCCTCAGACGGACGCTCGAGGGTCTTCCCCAGCGTGAAATCTACGAGACCGTCGAGGTGCGAGACGCCAGCGGCGAGGTCAGGTACTCCTCCCAGTTTCGCGCCACCGAGGACCTCCCCGATGACGTCGCCACCGACTTCGAGCTCGGTGGAACGTTGTCGGATCAGGAGGTCACCGAAACGGAGAACAGCTATCAGTTGGCGGTGCCCCTCGGCGAGGTCGGAGAGGTGGTAGTGAGCGTGTCGAAGGCGCGGGTGGCGGAACGGGTCGGCCGGCTGCGCACCGAGCTTCTGTCCAAGACCGTGGCGGCGGCGGCCCTCACCGTGTTGACGCTGGTGGTGGCCTTTGTCTTGGTGTGGCATCTGATTCAGAGAACCCGGCGCCTCGAGGTCAGAAACAGAGAGGCGCAGGATCTTGCCGCGTTGGGGACGCTGGCCGCGAATCTGGCCCACGAAATCCGAAATCCCCTGAATTCCATCAATCTGAATCTGGAATTGCTGGAGGAGGACGTGGAGGGTCAGGGGGAGGAGATTGCCGCATCGCTGGCGACCACCCGTCGAGAGGTCGGACGGTTGGCCCGTCTGGTGAGTGATTTTCTCTCGTATGCGCGGCCCTCCGAGGTTGATCTGGTGGAAGTTCGTGTCGCCGCGATCCTCGAAGAAGTTCTCGCATTCCTGCGAGCGGAGGCGGCGAGCCTGGGTGTCCATCTTCGGCTCGCCCCCGATACGGTGGATGACACCATCGTGACCGACGACGGGCAGCTTCGCCAGGTCCTGCTCAACCTGGTTCTCAACGCTGTTCAGGCCGTGGCGGGGCTCGAAGCGGATCGGAGAGTCGTGGAGCTGGAATCGGTGCGAACCGAGCCGGGATGGATCGACCTGGTGGTTCGCGACCGTGGCGATGGGGTGCCCGAGGAGGACCTGCCACGGGTGCGGGCCGCCTTCTACACGCGACGACGTGGGGGCACGGGGCTGGGCCTCGCCATCGCGGAACGTTTTGTGAACTCCCAGGGGGGACGCATCGACCTGGTGAACCTGGAACCGCGGGGTTTCGAGGCCCGGGTTGTCTTGCCGGACGACCCGCGCGATGTCAATATGAGCGAGTGACGGCCCCGTCTCGGCTGTCGTAACGGAGGTTTGAATGTCGACACCTTCAAGGTGTTTCGGGTTGTTGATTGCTGTGGTTCTGGCCGCCGTACCGGCGGCGGCGTCGTGGCAGGCCGCGGAATTGATCTATGTACCGGCGGTTGCCCAGACCGAGGGCGCCGGGAGCAGTGATTGGCGGACCGACCTGTATATCACCAACATGGACGATGTGGACATCGATGTCGCCATGGTCTACCTGCCGTCCGGGCTGGTCGACAACGGCTTCCGGGTGTCCGATAGGAGCACCTGGCTCGGCCCCAGGGAGGGCGAGGGATTTGGCTGGGTCAACGAAAACCTGGCCGACATCCCACCCAATGGAACCGTCGTTCTTCGCGACGTGGTGGGAGAGTACTGGGTCGACCAGGCGGGCCTCAACGGTCTCGGCGCCATGATCGTCTTCGCCTATGAGGCCGGCACGCTCGAGGACGACGGGTCACGGGTCGATGCCCTGGCCATCGCCAACGCGAGGATCTTCAACGACACCATCGTGTGGATCCCCAACCCCAACGGCCACGGTTTCATCGAGCAGGATGCGACGTACGGCCAATCCATGCCCGGCGTCGCTTGGTATAACCTCGCCGACCCCGCGGCGGTGACCGACGAGTTGGACTACTCGTACATGGTTTTGGTGGCGGGGGAACAGAGCCCCGGCTACCGATACAACCTGGGGTTACTCAACGGCTCCGATCCGCAGACCACGATCACGATTTCAATCCAGCCTTTTCAACCCGACGGCGAGCCGTACCTGGATGAGAACGACAACCCGCTGATCACCGTGCAAACCGTGCCGCCCCTGGCCCACCTCCAATTCTTCCGGATCTTCAATGCGGCGTGGGGTCTCGAGATGGTCGAAGGCTCCATGATCAAGGTGTCTTTCCTGGCGTGGGCGTCCAACAGCCCGGACCCGGTGCCGGGGTTCACGACCTATGGCTCGTTGATCGACGAAGCCTCAGGTGATCCGACCACCTTCATGGGTTCCTTCGCCATGCCCTACGACGTGGACTGCGTATGGCCCGAGGGGGTTGAGGCGACAGCCACCATGGTTGCGCCGGAGCGCCGGGCGAAATATCCGGTGCAGTTCCCGCCAAGATGACCCGGGACTTCGCGAACAAATTGACAAGGTTTGTGCCTGTGGTAGCATCTGCCGAACGACGCGGCCGGGCGTCCGACCGTGAAAGAAAGGGAGAACAGGTCCATGGCAGATGTTGACGACAAACTCGAAGACAACGTAGCAGGCAAATACTACGTCGACTCCAGCTGCATCGACTGCGATGTGTGCCGTACCACCGCCCCAAATAACTTTGCGGCCAATGAAGACGAGGGCTATTCCTACGTGAGCAAGCAGCCCGAGAACGACGACGAGGTTGCTCAGGTCGAAGAGGCCATCGAGAGCTGTCCCGTGGAGGCGATCGGCGACGACGGCTGAGCTGGCGACCAAAGAGAATATATACGGCCGGCGGCAACGCCGGCCGTTATGTTTTGATCGAAGAACGAAGAACGAAGAACGAAGAACACCTCCCACTCGGATCTCGAGAGGTCGTCGCCCGCAGTGCGGGCGGGCGGATCGTTGTTCTGTGTTCGCGCTTTTTTGTTCGGGTGGGCGGGAGGCGGCGTCTGCTATCATCCGCCCGCTACAGGGAGGCCTTCTATGCGCGTTCTCTCGGGCGTTCAGCCGTCTGGTGCGCTGCACATTGGAAACTACTTCGGTGCCATTCGACAGTTCATCGAGCTCCAGCGGGAGCACGAGTGTTACTACTTCATCGCCGACCTTCACGCTCTGACCACCGTCCACGACGCCGAGCTCATGTCCGGGCTGGTGCGCGATGTGGCTGCGGGTTTCTTGGCCCTCGGACTCGATCCGAAGCGCAGCGTGCTCTACCGGCAGTCGGATCTGCCGGAGATCCCGGAGCTGACCTGGTATCTGTCCACCGTCACGTCCATGGGCCTGCTCCAGCGGTGTCACTCGTTCAAGGACAAGGTTGCTCAGGGCGTGATCCCAAACCACGGCCTCTTCGCCTACCCGGTGCTCATGGCTGCGGACATTCTGATCGTCCGCTCGGACCTGGTGCCTGTGGGGAGGGATCAGAAACAACACCTCGAGGTCACCCGCGACATCGCGCTGTCGTTTCACGCCACGTACGGCAAGGAGGTCTTCACACTGCCCGAGCCCATCATCAAGGACGAGGTGGCGGTGGTGCCCGGCCTCGACGGCCGCAAGATGAGCAAGAGCTATGGCAATACCGTCGAGCTCTTTGGTCCCGAGAAGGCTGTCCGCAAAAGGATCATGTCCATCACCACCGACTCGACACCGGTCTCCGACCCCAAACCAAAGGAAGATAGCGGCCTGTACGAGTTGCTCAAGCTCTTTGCTCCGGCCGGGGAGAGAGAGTGGGTGGAACGGGCATTCGACGAGGGCGGCACCGGTTATGGCGACATGAAGAAGAAGCTCTTCGAGTTCTACATGGAGACGTTCGGAGCTGCCCGGCAGCGGTTCGAAGAACTCCAGGCTGACCCCGGCGAGGTCGAGCGAATTCTCACCGAGGGCGCCGCCACGGCACGCGAAACCGCAGCCCCTCTGATGGACGACGTGCGGGCCGCGGTGGGCCTGGGCTGAAGCGTTACACGTTAAACGTTGAATGTTAAACGTTTAACATGCAACGTTTAACGTGGCCTCTGCACTGCGGCGAGCATGGCCTCCTTGGGCGGCAGCCGGGTGGTGAAGGCCGCGAACTGGGCGAAACCCTGGTGGGCCAATACGCTGCGGCCGTCGATGCAGGTCACGCCGGCGTCACCGGCCGTCGCCTCCAGGGTCGTGGGATTCTCGGCGTAGACCATGTCGACCACGGCGGCGGCCCGGACCACCTGACCGGTGGTGAACGGACTCTCGTCATACGGATTGGAGCCGAGTGGGGTGGCGTTGACGAGAACGGCTCCGTCGGGGATCGGGTCGCCGGTCGCCAGTGGTGACACGCCGATGGCCCGCGCGGTGTGGGCGGCATGTTCGTCGTCACGGCCCCTGAGATGCACCGTGGCGCCGGCCAGATGGAGCCCCACGGCCGCGGCACGGCCGGCGCCTCCCGTTCCCTGGACCACCGCTGTCAGGCCTTCGGGATCGACACCCGCTGCCATCAACGAACCCACCACGCCATCGGCGTCGGTGGTGTCGGCGGCCAGCGAGGCGGCGCGGAGCACCAGGGTGTTGGCCGCACGGCAGCGCTCCACCCGCGGCGCTCGAAGCGTGGCCACCGCCGCCGCCGCATCCTTGAATGGCGTGGTCACGGCCCAGCCTGCGGCGGATAGACCGACGCGATCGAAGAGCGTCTCACCGGCGGGGGTGAACAGCAGGCGGAGGTCCTCGGCGTCAGGCACGTTCACCGGTACGAAGAGATAGGGGAGGTCCAGTTCACGGTAGCCGGCGGCGTGCATCACCGGGCTCAGGCTCGAGGTGACATCGTGACCCACCACGCCGAACAGACGTTGGGGTGGTGCGGCGAGGTGACCCGCGATGGCGATCATGCTCTCGATCGGCAACTGGCCCGGAGCAGCCAGGGCGTCTTCGCGCCAGGCTGCAAAGGTGACGGGCGAGCCCAGCAACGGCCCGATGATCCTGGTGGGCATACCCACCGCACCCATGGCAAAGGTGATCAACCGGCGCGTACTGCGCCCGGCGACGGTGAAGAGACGGAGTACAGCTTCCACCTCGGCCAGGCGGTGAGCGGTTGGAACGATTTTGACGTGACCCGCCGGGGTGGCCAGCATCGCGGCTGCCGTGACGGCGAGATCTTCTGGGGTTCCATCGCAATCGTGCCACGACAAGACCGTCTGCTCCGGCGCGATGCCGAGCCGCTGCGCCGCCTCCCGGTCGCGGGCAAACTCGACGTCCACGAGCGCTGCACCGGAGTCTCGCGCCGAGCCGAGAACCGCGGCACGTGCCGCGGGATCTCGAGGGCCCGACCCACCCTCGGCTTCGGATCTGCAGGTCACCAGCACCGGCAGCGGGCAGGCCGCCACCGCCGCGCGGAGATCGAGGTCGGCAAGGAGGTCGGCCCTGATCTCGACAACGGCTGCCCCCTCCGGCGGTCTGGCGAGTGCGGCCAGCGGATCATCGGCCACCTCGGGCGTCAGTGTGACGATGGCTTCCATGGGCGCAGGGTAGCAGATGGAGCGACCCACCCACCGGCCCGCGATTTCGAAATTCGGAATTCGAAATTCGACATGGGGTGGGCGGGAGGCGGCAAAAAAAATTGGCTCCGGGGCGGGAGCCAAAAAAGGAGGAGTGTGATGAAGGTCGTTTTTGCTGGTCCGGCGTTGGCGCCGGTACTCGTGCCTTCAAGGATGTATACGGTTGGAACACGTGATTGGTTACACCTTCGTCAGCAGATTGCAGATTGCAGGTTTCCGCCGCCGGAATCCGGGCCCTCGCGTTCGCCTCGATAGCCTGACTTCGACGCGCCCATCTCCCGACCGCGCTCCCCGCGGTTGCCACCCTTGACATTGTTCGGACCCCTGTTTCGGATCCTTCAGCGACGAGGATCCGAACAATGTCAAAAGTGGCACGCCCGCCCGTCGCGCCTCCTCATGATCCGGGAAAAAGGGTGGGGACTTTCAACTTTTCACTTTGGACTTTCGACACTCTCGGACGGTACGCCCGCCTGTTGCGCCCACCTCGCTCCGGGTGGGTGGGTGTTTTCGTTGTTCGTGCTTGGTTCTTCGTTCGGCGACGGTAACGGGCTCGGGTTCGCGATGAAGATGAAGATGAGGCGGGCCTCGCAACCCGGAACCCGGAACAACTTACTCGTCGTCTCGAGGCGGCTCGAACGCCGGAATCCCGGTGAGGTAGTTGCCCAGCACCAGGGTGTGGATGTCGTGGGTGCCCTCGTACGTCACCACGGTCTCCAGGTTCATGAGATGCCGCATGATGGGGTACTCATTGACGATGCCGTTGGCGCCGTGGATCTCGCGAGCGGTCCTGGCGCACTCGCGGGCCACCCAGACGTTGTTGCGCTTGGCCAATGAGACCGCCTCGTGGCCGGCGTGGCCGCGCTCCTTGAGTCGGCCGAGTTGGAGCACCAGCAGCTGTCCCTTGACGATTTCGGAGTACATGTCGGCCAGCTTCTGCTGCTGGATCTGGTGTGCCGCGATGGGTTGTCCCGAGAACTGGATCCGGCTGGTGGCGTAGTCCAGCGCTGCGGAAAAGGTGGCCATGGCCGAGCCGAGGGCGCCCCAGGCGATGCCGTAGCGGGCCTGGTTGAGGCACATGAGCGCGTTCTTGAGCCCGGTGGTGCCCGGTAGGAGGTTCTCCGCCGGGATCCGGCAGTCTTCAAAGACCAACTGCGAGGTGACCGAGGCTCGCAGCGAGTACTTGCCCTTGTGCTCCACGGTGGAGAAGCCCGCGCGTTCCTTCTCGACCAGGAAACCGCGGATCCCGTCCGGAGTTCTGGCCCAGACCACCGCGACATCGGCGATGGATCCGTTGGTGATCCATGCCTTCTCCCCGTTGAGCAGCCAGCCGTCGCCGTCGGGTTCGGCGCGGGTACGCATGCCGCCCGGGTTGGAACCGAAGTCGGGTTCGGTGAGCCCGAAACAACCCACCGCCTCACCGCCGGCGAGAGCCGGGATCCAGCGGTCCCGTTGACAGTCGCTGCCCCACTGGAGGATCGGAAACATCACCAAGCTGGTCTGGACCGAGACGAAGGAGCGCAGGGCCGAATCGCCGCGTTCGAGCTCCTGGTTGATCAGGCCGTAGGCGACGGGCCCCAGACCGGGGAGGTCATACGCATCGTAGGGCGCGCCGAGAAGGTCGAGAGATGCCATGTCGGTGACCAGTTCCCGAGGGAAAACACAGTCCCATGCCCATTGTTCGATGTGCGGCAGAATGCGCTGCTCGACCCAGTTTCGGACTGCGTCTCGAACCCGGCGCTCGTCGTCCGTCAGCAGATCGTCAACGTGATACAAGTCGAAGTCGTCATAGCGCTGCATGAGATCTCCCCGGTACGCTCAACGATCATCGATGGCGTGAGATTTCGTCAGCCGGGCCGATCGAGGTAACATCAATCTGTGGAACGATTCTGGACCGCGGCCGGAGGATGGTACCACGCAATCCTACTGGCGGCCCTTCCCTGGTGCGCGGCACTGCGGCCGGAGTGGGCTCCGGCGATCGTGGGGCTGCTCGCGGCCCTGATTCTCATCACCGGACGGCCGCGTGGCGAGGGCCCCTGGCCGTCGACCTTGGTCGCGGCGTCATCCGTTGTTTTCATCGTTTCGAACAGCGACTGGAGAATAGCCGCAGGTTGGCTGCTGTTGGCCGCGGCGGTGGCAGGGCTGACCTGGATCATTTCGACGCGGTCCTGGATGGATTCGACAGCCGCACCCCTGGTTGGACTCGCCACCTGGGCGATGGCTTTCGTGGTCAAACCCGACCTTCTGATCCAGGGGGGGTGGCTGGCACCGGCCATTCTGCTCTTGGCGGTGCAACGAATGGTGGTGGCCACGGCGGGGGGCCGCGCGGCTGCGGGAATCCTCCAACCGCCGAGCCGAGAGGTCCGCGGCACCCTCAGTCTCAGGTCGGTGGTGGCCACCGGCGCAGACGGACTCCCCAGGACCGTGCCCCTCGAACTGGAACTTCGCGCCGGCAGGTCACTCGCGGTACTCTGTGATTCGGTCCACGACGGCGAGGTGCTTCTCGCGGTCCTGTCGGGCCGCCGTCAGCCCGCGGCGGGTTCGGTTGCCGTGGACGGGACAGCACTGGGCTCCGGCGATCGACTGGTGGCGGTGGCGGCCCCGGGGGAGCCCTTTGTCGCCGGCGATCTGGAGATGAATCTGTCGGTGCTGTGCGATGTGTTTCCGGACCGCGATACCATTGTCGCTGTGATGGACGCCTGTTCCCTGGCCGAGGCCGCGGATCATCTGGGGCGAGGCACCATGGCGGAGGACGGGGCTCCTCTGACCACTCCGGAACGACTCCACGTGGCCGCAGCGCGAATCCTGCCGTCAAACTACCGGATCATGGTCGTGTTGGATCCCATGCCGTGGTCCAATGCCGTCCGCGGCGAGCTCTGGAGATCCACCGTGGTCCGAGCCTCCCTGGGACGGACGGCGGTGTGGATTACGGCGGATCGTGACCTGGCGGGGCGGGCCGACGACGTGTTGGTCTTCCGCAACGGAGCCCTCCGCGCGCCCGACCGCACCATCGGAGACCGTGTGTAGTGTAGGATAAAGAGACAGAACGAGCCATCGGAAGATGTTGGAGGGGATACGTTTATGGGCCAGTACATGGGGGGATCGGCACCCGCGATGGCGAGACAGATCTGTGACGGATACATCCTGCTGTCTCCGGTCATCCTGAAGCGCCTCGACGTCAACCAGATGGAACAGCTGCAGTTCGAGATGGACAAACGTCTCCGCGAGACTCGCGCCGAGGCGATGGACCTCGAGGACCAGGAGGGGTTGCAGCAGCGCAATCGAAGACTCTCCCGCATCGAAGGGGGGCTGCGTACCCTGCGCCACGCGATGCAACAGAAGCGCATGGGCCGTCTGTGACTCGGCCCACCAGCTGCAGCAGCGGCTGGGAGGCGCTTCGCGGAGACCCCCTGCCGTGGCTGTTGGACGAGCATCGACCCCACCTGCATTGGCGCGTATTGGTGGAGTTGTTCGACCGTCCGGTGGACAGCCCGGCGGTGCGTCGGGCCCGGGGGGGCGCCAGCGCCGCGCAGCCGGTGGCGACGTTGCTGGAGGATCTTCAGCCCGACGGGTCGTGGTCGACGAATGAAAATTCTTGGCGGCGATATCGGGGTCCGGGATGGCGATTCGTAGCCGCCGTGGCCTGGGGCGCGGATCCAAACGATCCCAGGCTCGAAACCGCGGCGAGGCGATTTCTGAGCGAGTCGCTCGGCGAGGGAGGTTTTGCGGTAGGACGCGGTCAGTCGCCGTCTCCGATCGTGACGGCTCGTTTGGTGCAGGCCCTGGTGGCGATCGGTTTCGGTCATCACCTCAGGGTTCAGGAAGCGTTGGCCTGGTTTGAAGAAGAACCGTCGGCATGGCCGGATCGCGGGTCTGTCAGAGCGGTGGTGGCCTCGTCGCTGGTGCCGGTGGTGAAAGCCGCCGGACCACGTCGCCCCGGCCTCGAACGGCGTCTGGTTTCCGAAGTCAGGACCGCCGTTGGGTGTGGGTCCGGAACATCGTCCGTCCTCGGTTTTCCGAATTTGGCCCGCACCGACATCGGTGAGTTGTTGGCCGCTCTGGCGTTGGGCGGAGTTCCCTATGCGCGCTGGATGCGGGAGCCGATGTCGGCTCTCCAGGATCTCCAGCGAGATGGCGGCCGGTGGCCGCGTCTGAGCCCACGACCGGCCTCCTTGCCGATGCCCTCCGGAACACGTGGTCGACCGGGGAGGTCGTGCCGATGGGTGACCTTGCGTGCCGTCGTCGCCATGAATTCCTACGCTGTGGATGCCGGATTACCCCGGCTGTTCCCTGACAAACCGACGTAAGGACTATCGTCGAAATTCGAAATTCGAAATTCGAAATTCGAAATTCGAGAGGCGATCGTTGGCGGGAATGCCGGCCGGGGGCTGCGCTACAATTTTCTTAAGATCGGCGTGATCGAAGGGTGATGAAAACATGTCTGATTCCAGTCACATCGTGTGTCCCCACTGTGACGCCGTCAATCGGGTCGCCAGCGATCGGATGACCGACGATCCGCGTTGCGGCGCCTGTCACACGAGCCTTTTTGTGGGCCGTCCGGTGGTCTTGAGCGAGGCCAACTTCGCCAAACAGACCGGGCGCAGCGACATCCCGGTGGTGGTGGATTTCTGGGCGGAGTGGTGCGGCCCGTGCAAGATGATGGCGCCGGCATTCCAGGCTGCGGCTGCGCAGCTCGAACCGGCGGTGCGACTGGCGAAGGCAAATACCGAGGAGATGCAGCGGGTATCGTCCCAATTCAACATCCAGAGCATCCCGACCCTGGTGCTGTTCAAGAACGGTCGGGAGGTGGCGCGTCAATCCGGAGCCATGAGCCAGCCGCAACTCGTGCAGTGGATTCAGTCGCGGACCTGAGTCATTCAGCGATGGGAGGACTCGACGTCATCGGTCGGCTGCGAGTCGCGGCCTGACACCGCGGTGGTGATCCTCAAAATGGCGCCGATCAACAGCGCAGCACCCACCCACTGCCACCCGCCGAGAACCGACCGATTGACGAGATAGTCGAACACGACCGCCGAGAGCGGAAGACTGAGTTCACAGATGGCGGCCACGCTGGCCTTGACGCGGGTGAGACCGTAGTAATAGAGAAAGAGAGCCCCACTGCCGGTGGTCAGCGAGATCACCAGAACGATGATCCATTCTGTCGCGGTGACCTCCGCAAAGGGCAGACCCGCACCGCTGACGAGGGTGTAGCCGAGGGCCATCACTGCGGTCATCCCATAGCGACCGAAGGTCGCGTCCCTGAAGTCAAGCGATCCGAGCAGTTGTTTTCCGAAGACCGTGGCCGACCCGAAGGCCGCGGCCGCGATCAGGGCAAGGGTCGCTGCCGCGATGGTGTTGTCGCCGGCCGTCACATCGGGCACCGCCAACCCGAAGGCCAACAGGTAGGCACCGCCGAGAGCGGCGGCGGCCCAGCCGAGAAAACGACGTGTGATCCTCTCCTTGAGTAGTGCCGCCGCCATGGAAATCGCGAACAAAGGTTGCAGCTTCTGCAGCAGAACCACAACGCTGAGCTGATCGAAGTTCACCAGGAAGAGCGCCTTGACGATGGCCAGGGTGCCCACCAGACCACCGGTGAGCGAGACCAGCGCGAGAACCCACCATCCCCGACGCTCCATGGCGCCGAGCGCCTTCCAGCTGCCCCTCATGAGCGGCAGCATGATGGCGAAGGGAACGGCGTGAAGGAGGAGGACCACGAACGGCACCGGCAGTTGGTAGAGCCGCGGCGTCAGAACCACACCATCGAGACCCCAGGCAATGGCGGACAGACAGATCAGCAGCCCGCCCATGGTCTGGAAACGTTGGGTGGGCTGTGTCACGGGAAGGGAACCGACCGGTTCACAGTTCGACGCCGAGTGGACCCTTCAGCGCCACCGCGATCACCATGGTGAGCACGAAGAAGACCACCATCCAGGCATAGGAGTTCTGGACGCTCCACCCGCCGAGCGAGACCGTGCCCTCCGGATATCCAAGGTTGATCTCCTTGATTGACGTGGTGCTCGCCAGCGGCGGCTCGGACGGCCACTCGAGCTGGCCGAAGAACCCCCGGTCGGGACGGGTAGGGGACAGCCGAACGATGGAGTCGGTGACCGTCAGCGTCTTGCTGACGACCTCGTCGTCGAGGTGAAGGGCGAGCTCGTAGTCGCCCCAGTCATCGGCTGCGATCTGCCAGCTGAACTCGCCCAGCTCCGGAACCCATACGGCTGGAGTGACGGCGTGCAGCCCGTCAGGCAATTCGAGCCGGATGGGCGGGCGATCGCCGTCCCACCGATCGCGCCAGTCGGAGCCCATGACCGTCGTCAACATGGCTTCGCCGCCGGGCGCGATACCGCTGAAGCCGTAAAAGCTGTGCAGCTGGACCATCACCAGGACCAGCGGCGGCAGGATGAAGATCATGGGGATCAGCGCCAGACCCTGGTAGTGCAGCACGTGACGGAGGATCTCGCCCTGAGCCCTGATGATCGCCCGGATATCGTCGTTGAAGAGTCTGATCTCGAACAGGCAGGCGTGGATCTTG
>Ga0272441_10008916_pt1 | contig 15686 bp, 12 predicted proteins | sample SSMProp6N_FD_193582 | JGI IMG/M metagenome (GOLD analysis project Ga0272441, IMG submission 193582) | Marine sediment archaeal communities from Little Sippewissett salt marsh, Falmouth, MA, United States - SSM-Prop-6N | ecosystem: Environmental > Aquatic > Marine > Wetlands > Sediment ... | reverse complement strand
CCACCGCCGCCTGACGGCGGCACCTCCCCCTTCAAGGGGGAGGGGTCTTGTCTGCTTGTCGCAGACCTGGCCACAACAGCCACTCATAATCGGTCGCCGCGCCGCCCCGGGCGCCACGGCCTTTTGCGGCGCGGGCCGTTGACCGCGGCGGCCCGGGCGCGTATCATAGCTGCCCGTATGCGGTTCCTTCCCGCGAGCCTTGTTGCAGCGCTGGTCGCCGTGGCCACCGGATTGCCTCCGGCGGGCTGCGTCGAGGACCAGGGTCCGTCCGGCCGGCCGGCGCCGCTGTTCAGCGCGGGCGGCAACGGGACCCCCGCGCCGCGCGGCCCGGGCGACCTGTACCGGCTCCAGGTGCTCTACCTGACGGAGCGCACCGGGCCCGGCGCCGAGGCGGTGGACTTCTGGCGGTTCCTCGACGAGACGGTGCTGCCGCCGTCGGCGCGGTCGTTGCTGGCGGCCAACGGGCTGCGCATGGCCGTGGGCGGCGAGATGGCCCGCGAGCAGCTCGACCGGGCCGTCGCCGCCAACGCCAACGTCTCGGTCGAGCGCGCCGGCGACATCTTCGCCTACGAGGGCTACGCGCTCGACGTGCCGCACGGCGCCGCCCAGGATGACATCGCCCTGCTGTACGCGCGTCGCGACGGCACCGTCGGCGGCGGCGACCTCGGCGACGCCTCCGCGATCCTTCGCTTCCAGTGCCTGGCCGCAGCGCAGCCCGACACCACCGACGTCTACGTCTCCGAGTGGATCCTCCACGGCCGCAAACAGCCGCGCTACCGCAGGACGCCCACCGGATGGGTCGAGGGCCAGGAGCGGCCCAGGTTCTGGTTCGACGACCTGAAGACGACGGTGCCGCTCAGGGAAGGGCAGATCCTCGTGGTCGGCCTGGAGCCGGGTCACCCCCTGAGCATCGGCGACCACCTGTTCGCCGCCCGCGCCGAGCCGTACACGGTGGTGACGACGATCGTTCTTGCGCCGCAACTGGTGGCGCCCGGCGCGGTGCCGCCCGGGGCGCGGGTGGTCGGTCAGCCGGACGCCGGCGACGCCGGAACGCCCGGGCCGAGCGGCGCGAATCCGTAACCCATGCCCAGCGACTCGCTGGAACACTTTCGCGCGACGTTGTTCGACCAGGCGGGCCTGCCCATGGCGGTGCTCGATCCGCGCGGCCGGATTCTGGACTGGAACCGCGCGGCGGAGCGGATCCTCGGCTTCAGCCGCGACCAGGCCGTCGGGCAGTCGGCATTGCTGGTCCGTCGTCCCGACGACGCGCGGCGGCTGGAGCTGCTCCTGAGGCGCACCACCCGCGAGCGGCGCATGGCCGACTTCCAGACCTTCGTCACGCGGCGCGACGGCAGCGAGATTCCGGTGACGATGAGCGTCTGCCCGCTGGCCGACGCCGCCGGCCGCGTCACCGCGGTGGGCGTGGTCCTGCGGGACCTGAGGCGCCAGAAGGTGCTGGAGCGCCGCCTGGCAGCGCACGAACGCATGGTCGCCATCGGGCGCCTGGCCGGCGGCCTGAGCCACCACATCAACAACATCCTGGCCGCCGTCTCCGCACGAGTCGAGCTGGCCCTGGCCACGGGCGACCCGGCGTCGGCCCGGCAGGCGCTGCGGCTGACGGCCGACAGCGTCGACCGCCTGACCAACATCACGTGGAACCTGCTGCTCTATAGCGGGGCCGAGCAGCGCCCACCCGCGCCGTCGCGACCCGGCGCGGTGGCCCGGCGCGTCGCCGACCGCCTGCGCGACGAGCTGGCCGGCGGGCCCGTCGCGCTGGAGGCCGACATTGCCGACACGCCGCCGGTGCGGCTCGACGCGCGGGGCGTCCAGCAGGTGCTCGACAACCTGGTTCTGAACGCGCGCCAGGCCGTCGGCGACGCCGGAACCGTCACCCTGCGCGTGGCGCCCCGCGGGGCCGACGTCGCGCTGACGGTTCGCGACACGGGCCCCGGCATCGCCCCCGGCGACCTCGCGCACGTCTTCGAGCCGTTCTGGACGAGGCGCGGCAGCCTGGCAGGAGGCACCACGGGCGCCCTCGGGCTCGGCCTGACCGTCGCCCGGAGCCTCGTCGTCGGCGCAGGCGGCAGCCTCGACCTGGCCAGCGCGCCCGGCGACGGCACCACCGCCGCGGTCACCCTGCCCGCCGTTCCCGACGCCGGCGGCGAGGGGGCACCCGCCCCATGAAGACGTTTCGCACGGCCACCCTCGGCTGCAAGGTCAACCAGTATGAAACGCGCGAGATCGAGGAGCTGCTGGAGCGCGGCGGGCTCGCGTGCGCGGCCGAGGGCGCGGCCGCGGACCTGGTGGTCGTGAACACGTGCATCGTGACGGCCGAGGCGGCGCGGCAGTCGCGGCAGGCCGTCCGGCGGCTCGCGCGAGAGAACCCCGGCGCGCGGCTGGTCGTCACGGGCTGCTACGCCACGGGCCCCGAGCGCGGCGACCTGGAGGCCATCGACGGCATCGCGCTGGTCGCCGGCGACAAGGACGACCTGCAGCGCCGACTCGCCCAGGAGTTGGGCCTTGACGCCGATTCGCTGCCGCGCGGCATCTCGCGCTTCGCCGGGCACACGCGGGCCTGGGTCAAGATCCAGGACGGCTGCGACCAGTTCTGCACCTACTGCATCGTGCCGCACGCGCGGCCGAAGCTCACGAGTCGCCCGGCCGGCGAGGTCGTCGACGAGGTCCGCCGGCTCTGCGCGAGCGGGCATCGCGAGGTGGTCCTGTCGGGCATTCACCTGGGCCGCTACGGCGAGGACCTCGGCCTGCCCGGCGCCCTGCCGGAGTTGGTCGAGCGGCTCGCGGGCCTCGGCCAACTCGGCCGCGTGAGACTGTCGAGCATCGAGGCCCCCGAGGTCACCGGCGCGCTGCTCGACGTGATGGCGGCGCACCGGGACCGGGTCTGCCCGCACCTTCATCTGCCGCTCCAGTCGGGCGACGACGGCGTGCTCCGCGCGATGGGCCGGCCGTACACGGCGGCGGAGTTCCTGGAGCGCGTGGCCCGGGCCCGGGACCTTGTGCCGCACCTGGCGCTGACGGGCGACGTGATCGCCGGCTTTCCGGGCGAGTCGGACGCGGCGCTGGAGCGGACGTGCGAGGTGGTTCTCCGCGCGGCCTTCAGCCGGCTGCACGTCTTCCCCTATTCGCCGCGCGCCGGCACCCCCGCGGCGGAGATGGCCGATCAGGTTCCGGCGGGTGAGAAGCGCTGCCGCGCGGAGCGGCTGCGGCAGTTGGGCCGCGAGCTGGCCACCGAGTTTGCCGCGCGCCTCGTCGGCCGCCGGGTGACGGTCCTCGTCGAGCAGGTGACCGGGAACGCCGGCGGCGCGCACGCCGAGGGGTTCGACGAGCACTACGTCCGCACGCATGTCGCGCTGGCCGCGGGCGCTGCGGCACGCCGGGGCGACTTGCTCGCCGTCCGGGCCGACGCGAGCGACGGCGGCACGCTGGTCGGCCGGCCCGCCCCATGACACCGGTGAACAGCCACAGCGTCCGCCTGCGGTGCAGGCGGCTTGTACGGCAACGACGGGCTCGGGCAGCGTTGCCCCAGGGCGACAGATGATGCGTCGCATCAACGCCTCGCCCGGCGATTTCGGGCCTCACGACCGGAGGCGCCGATCATAACCGCCCTTCAATAAGAAGGTTACGCTGCCCCGTTCCCGGGCGCCCTCCCGCGGCACGCCGTTTGCACTCTTGACCGGGTGCCGGGTCGGGTGTGCCGATGGGTCCCCACACGCCGCGCCCGGGCGCATGAAGCGTGCTTCCGTGCGCGCTTCACCACACGGCCTTTGTCTGCTTTGCGAGTTCCGTCGGACACAGCGCGCGGACAGTGTGCGCCGGTGCAACCTTACCGGGGTTCCGCGCGAGCGTGGGTCCCTGCGCGGCCGCGAGAGGCCGGGGCCGGAGTCTGCGGCTGAGCGCGCGGTGGCGTGAGGAGAAGGCGTACGCGACGTCGGCAGAGGAGGTGAACCGTGAAGAGGATGATCGTGCGAGCAGTGGCGGGCCTCGCCGTGTGCGCGGTCCTGGTGGCGTGCCTGGCCCCGCCGGCATGGGCCGACACGCTCGTCCTCAAGCAAGGCGTGGGCGGCTACACGGGCTGCACGGATACCTACATCGCCGAGGAAGACTATCCGGGCACCAACCACGGCACCGTGTGGTACATGCATCTCTACATGCAGAGCGACGACCCGGAGGCCAGCGGCCTGGTGAAGTTCGACCTGTCGCCGCTGCCCGCCGGCGCGACCATCACGGGGGCGACCCTGTCGCTCTGGGTCTACCAGGTAGTGGACATGACCTCGGGCGACTGGCTCGACGTGGCGCCGATCCGCGTCCGCAACTTCAAGACGTGGACCGAAACCGGCGCGACGTGGCACCTGTTCAGTGGCTCGTCGCTCTGGGCCACACCGGGCTGCGAGAGCCCCCTGTGGGACCGCTTCGCGGCGCCCGACCCGGAGACCGCTGCCGTCCAGTTCACCAGGGATTCCCTGGTCAACCGGTACTACCACTGGAACGTCACGAGCGCCGTCGAGGACTGGTACGCCGACACGATGCAGAACAACGGGTGGCTCGTCCGCGTGCTGGAGCACGACGGCGGCTCGGAAGGCATCAGCCTCAACGCCAAGGAGAGCAGCAGCCTGGCCTACCGGCCGTACCTGACGATCGAGTACGTCCCCATCCCCGAGCCGGCCACGCTGGGCCTGGTGGCCCTGGGCATCGCGGGCATCGCCGCCCGCAGGAAGCGCAAGACACGGGCATCATCGTGAGGCGCCCGAGGAGAATCCTGAGACCAGACCAGGGTCGCAAGGAAAGGCGACCGCCATGAACATGAGAAACAGGAGAGCCGCTTTCGCTTTCGGGTTGAGCCTCGTTGTCGCCGTCGCGGCGTCGCTCGTGTGCGCGCCGCGCGCCGCAGGCCAGATCACGGTCTACGAGAACGACTTCGAGGGCACCGACCCGGTCGGGCTGGAATGGTCCGACGCATCGACCGACGTGACGCCCGGCACGGCGTCGCACCCGGCCGACACGTTCCTCGGCCAGTTCGGCAACCAGACGGTCACCCTGACGCTCGACCTGCCCGCGGGGCACACCCAGGTGACCGTCTCGTGCGACCTGTACGTCATCCGCTCGTGGGACGGCAACTTCGACGGGGACTACCGCGGACCCGACTTCTGGGCCGTCGCCGAAGGCCCCGTCCCCGCCGAGCCCGACGGCTGGGACTTCATCACCACGTTCAACAACTGGGACCCCGCGACCTGTTTCCAGGCGTTCCCCGGAGCGTATGGCTCGGGCAACTACCCCGCGCGAACCGGCGCGAGCGAGAACAACACCCTGGGATACCTCTTCTGGCAGGACGGTTGGCTCGCCCTGGACTCGGTCTACGCCCTCTCGGTGGACCTGCCGCACACCAGCGACACGCTGACCTTCAGCTTCGGGGCCGCCAATCTCCAGGAGCTCTCGGACGAGAGCTGGGGCCTCGACAACGTCGTGGTCGGCGTGGACGTCCCCGAGCCGGCGACCCTGTCCCTCCTGGGCCTCGGCCTCGCGGGGCTCGCGGCCAGGCGAAAGAGGCACTGACCGGGGGCAGACGCAGGGCATTCCCGCAGGGCGGCCGCACCGCCAACGGTGCCTTCTGTGAGGGCGCCGTCGCGCCAGGGAGACGCATGTTGCCCTGGGGCAACACGTTCCGGTCGTGCGGCCCCGTGGACACCCAGGGCAGCCGTTTCTGCAAGTCACGTCCTTTCATGCTTTTGTGTGAATCCGCGCGCGGGCCCCGGGCCACTGGCATAGGCTTTGCACTCTTGCGGGGGAGGACTTGAAGCCCGGCCGCTCGTGCAAGGCGGCTCCTCGGGGGAGTGGGCTTCGACCGGTCGGCGGCTCGCCGCGCGGAACCGGGGGGAGGCGCTGCGGAGCGCCGACCAGAGAAACCACGGTATGGAGGTCAAAAAGGAGGATTCGGGGATGAAACGTGGGCTCGTGTGTAGTGCAGCAGTTCTTGTCTGCTCGCTGTGGCTCATTGTGGGCAACGCAGCCGGCGGCATCATTGCCGGCGACGCCGACGGAGCCGCGGGGGCGGTCATGGGGCCGTTTGACGACGTGTACGTCACCATCGGCACCCAAGGCGACGGCATCGACGTTCGGTACGATCCCGACGCCGGTCCGATCCTCAAGGTGTTCACCGTGCCGGTCGGCCAGCAGCTCGACTACAGGATCACGCTGCAGGAGAACTGGCACGTTGACACCGTCACCATCTACGACTGGCACGAAGTGCTGATGGTTCCGGACGGCCAGGGCGGCTGGAGACCAGCGGACGCCTCCGATGGCGTGTCGTGGTTCGGCCCGCCCGTCGTCGATCCGCCTGCGGGCATCTACAGCGACGGCCTGAAAACCGACATCTACTGGCCGGAGGGGCTCCCGCACTGCACCCAGATCTGCATGACCAAGCAGATCGACGTCTGGGTGGGCGGCAGCTACTTCCAGCCGGGCGACCAGTTCGCCGTCCTCGAATGGCCGACGATCCCCGAGCCGGCGACGATGGCCCTGCTGGGCCTCGGCCTCGTGGGCCTCGTGGCCAGGCGGAGGAAGTAGCCGCCCGAAGAAGCTGACATAAACCTCTCTCGCAGAGCGGTTTACGTACCAGAGTGCTCTCAGAGCAGACCAATCGCGCGGCTCGCCCCCAGGGCGGGCCGTGCGGCGTTTACGGCCCTCCCCACGCGTCGCAAGGGAGGTGCACCATAGAGAAGTAGTGTCGGGTGCCACGGCCAGGCCCCTTGGTCCTGCCTGCCCCGCGGCCGCGACGGCCCGCGACGGGGAGCGGGGGGTAACGGTTGTGCGGGCCGCGTCGCACGCGACCGACGGATGTTGCCGCCGCTCAACGCCTGCCGCATAACCGGCCCTGCCCCGCGGCGCCCCCGAGCGCACGTAAGTGACTTGGCCTACCCGCCTTACCGATGCGGCCATCCCGCCGCGAGGACGTTTGGCACGGCGTTTGCCTCTTGAGATGGTATCCTGGTGATCGGGGGCCCCCCACGAGAACGAGTGCCGGGGCGCTGCATCTGGCAAGCGCGGCAGCTCGTCGCCGCACGCATGGCCCTTCAGGGGATCCACCGGGGGAGGCTGGGGGCATGAAACCGACTGTCGCACTCCTCACGGCCGGCGTCGCCTGGGCGCTGCTGAGCGGCACCCCCGCCGTCGCCACGCCCATCGTCACCGGCACGGCCGGCGGAGAACCCGCCCACGTGATCACCACGAGCTACAACGCCGCCAATCCCAACGTGATCATCGACAACGGCTACGGCGCGCCCCTGGAGGTCACGTTCGACCCGGACGCCGGCCCCATCGCCAAGGTCTTCACCGTCACCAATCCCATGCGCCATCAGTTGCACATCGTCGAGACGTTGCGCGTCGTCGGACGCACCGTCCTCGACTGGCATGAGTGGCTCATGGTGAGCGACGGCCAGGGCGGATGGATGCCCTCGCCCAACGGCGACGACTTCTGGTGGAGCTGCGGCTACAACGGCACCCCGTGGCCCATCGTGAACCCCATGCCCTCGCTGATCGAGAAGCTCCCCCCGGACGACCTGCTGTCGATCTACTGGGACCCCGGGCTGCGGGACGGCACCGTCGTCACCATCGAGAAGTGGCTCACCGTGCCGGAGGATATAACGACGTTCGCCATCTTCGAGTACCCGACGCCGGAACCGGCCACCATGGCCCTCGTCGGGTTCGGCCTCGGATGGATGGCGGTCTCACGGCGCAAGCGCCGCAAGACAGGCGTCTGATTCGTGTTCCAGAGAGGGCCTGCTATCACCCCTCTTTGCTGAGTTGGCCGGAGCGGTCCGCGGAGGGATGGACCGCTCCTGTTTTTTGCGCTTCGCGCCGACCGGCCGCGCGGGTATCCTCTGCGGACCATGACCCCCACGGCCGTCTGGCTCGACACCGACATCGGCACCGACATCGACGACGCGGTCGCCCTGGCCTACCTGCTGCGCGAACCGGCGTGCCGACTCGTCGGTCTGAGCACCGTGACCGGCCCGGTGGAGGACCGCTCGCGGATCGCCGCCGCCGTCGCCGCAGCGGCAGGCCGCGCGGACCTGCCCATCTACTCGGGCCACAGCGACGTGCTCTCGGGACCCGGCCAGCCACGTTGCCCCCAAGCCGACGCCCTGACCGACGCCGAGCGCCGCCGCGAGTTTCCCGCCGACCCCGACGCGGCCCTGGCCGCCCTGGTCGCCGCCGCGCGCCGGCGGCCGGGCGAACTGACGTTGCTCACCATCGGACCCCTGACCAATGCCGCGCGGTTCTTCCAGGCCGAGCCCGAGCTGCCCGGCCTCCTGAAGGAGATGGTCCTCATGGCGGGCCACTTCCGGCCGGCGAAACCCGGCGCCGAGTGGAACGCCCTCTGCGACCCCGAGGCGACCCGCATCGTCGCCGAGGCGCCGGTGCGCCGCACGTGGTACGGACTGGACGTGACGCTTCAGTGCACCATGCCCGCCGCGGAGGTGCGCCGCCGATTCACCGGGCCGCTCCTCGGGACCGTCACCCGGTTCGCCGAGGTCTGGTTCCGGAAGCGCGACCGGCTCGTGTTCCACGATCCGCTTGCGGCCGCGTGCGTCTTCGCACCCGGCCTCTGCACCTGCGAGTCGGCCCGCGTGGAGGTTGAGACCGCGGGCGAGCATCCCGGCCGCACGGTCCTCCGGCCGCCGTCCGGCGACGACAGGCGGGCGGACCAGGTTGCCCTGGGCGTCGATGCCGCCGCGTTCTTCGACCGGTACTTCGCCACGGTGACCTGAAGGCGCTTGCCGCGCGCGATGCTCAGCCATCGCGACCCGAGAATCGCGAACCAGAAAGGAGTGCTGCGATGCACCGACTTGCCCTGCTGACCGTCCTGGTGGCCCTGCTGGCGGCGTGCCCACCGGCCGCGGCCGCCGTGGCCGCCGAAGCCGCGCCCGCCCAGCCCGCGGTCCAGCCGGCCGCGCGACAGGCCGCCGCAGCGCCGGCCGATGCGGCCGCGACGATCGAGAAAACCTCCACGCCCGGCATGGCCGGCACTACGGTTGAGGAGTTCAAGGTTCCCTCGCCCGAGATGAAACGCGACATCGAGGTGGTGGTCGTCCTGCCACCCGCCTACGCCAGGGAGGCCGGCAAACGGTTCCCCGTGCTCTACACGCTGCACGGACGCGGGGCGTCCTTCCGGGTGTTCAAGGACATGACCACCGTCCACAAGGCCATCGCCCAGCAGCCGATGATCGTCGTCGGGTTCAACGCCGACCGGGCCTCGTGGTACCTCGACGCGACGAAGAAGAACGACTCAAGGTTTACCACGTTCTTCTTCAAGACCCTCGTGCCCGCCGTCGACAAGCTCTACCGGACCCGGGCCGACGCCCCCGGCCGCGCCGTCACCGGGTTCTCCATGGGCGGCTTCGGGGCCTTCCACCTGATGCTCGCCAAGCCCGACGCCTTCGCCTCCGCCAGCGGCATGAGCGGCGCGTTCGAGCCGCTCGGCGTCGGCTGGTTGAAAAAGGATTTCGTCGAGCTGCTCGGCACGCCCGAGGAGAACGCGCGCGGCTACGCGCAGGTGCGGCTCGGCGACCGGATCAAGGCGGCCGCCAAGAAGCGCGTGAAACTCCCGCCGGTCTACATCGCGTGCGGCACCGAGGACGCCCTGCTGCCGCAGAGCCAGGCGATGCGAGACCTGGCAAAGAAGCTGGGCCTGAAGGTCGAGTACGTCGAGGCCCCGGGCGCGCACAAGTTCACCTACTGGAAGGCGGCCGCCACGGGCGTCATCGATTTCCACTGGCGGACGTTCCAGCCCGACTACAAGCCCGTGGACCACAGCCAACCGGCCGACGAGCCGAAGACCGGCGAGCAGCAGAGCGGCCAGAAGAAGACCGAGTAGCGCCACGCGGGCTCATCATGGCCACCCCTTCGGTGTGGCCATGCCACCCGACGCGCTGTTGGTGATCGCACTCGCCGACCGCGGAAAGGAAGATACGCCATGAGATGTGTCGCTGCCGTGTTGCTCGCGTGCGTCGCAGCCGGGCCCTGCTCGTGTACCGGCGCGGCCGCCACCCAGACCGAGGACAGCCGTCCCCGGCTCGCCGCAGATGCCAGGCAGGAAGAGAAGGGAGAGGACACCGTGCCGAGTGCCGAGAAGGCCAATGACGCAACCAAGACGCCCGAGAAGGCCGTCGAGACCATGCCCGAGGGCTGCGTGCGCGAGCTCCTGACCGTGCGGTCGCCCTCGATGAAGCGCGACATCCGCGTCGCGGTGACCCTCCCGCCCTGCTACGCCGCCGACGCCGACGCCCGATACCCGGTGCTCTATGCCCTGCACGGCATGGGCGCGTCCTACAAGGTCTTCAGCGACATGTCGCCCCTGAGGAAGTTCATGGTCGATCACCCGATGATCCTCGTGGGCTTCGACGCCGACCGGGCCTCGTGCTACGTCGACTCGCCCGTGAAGCCCGACTCGCAGTTCACCACCTTCTTCTTCGACGAACTTCTGCCCTACGTGGCGGCGCACTACCGCACGAATGGCGCCCACGGCGTCACCGGGTTCTCGATGGGCGGCTACGGGGCGCTCCACTACCTGCTCACCAAACCCGAGGCCTTCGCGTCGGCCAGCAGCCTGAGCGGCGCGTTCTACCTGTTCCGCGCCCAGCCCGGCAGGCCGCCGCGACACGCCGAGCTGCTCGGCGACACCGACAAGAATGCCGAGGCCTACGCCAGGTGCGACATTCCCGGGCGGCTGGAGAAGTTCGTCGCCGACGGCGTCAAGCTTCCGCCCATTCTCCTCGCGTGCGGCACCGAGGACGGCCTCATCGCCCAGAACCGCACGTTCGTCAAGCTCCTCATCGAGCAGAACCACGAGATCATCAACACGCGCATCAAGCCGCAGCTCGAAGGCATCGCCGACCCCCTGGAGCGCCGCAGCAAGTTTGAGAAACTTAAGGCCGAGATGATCATCAACTTCGCGTACCTCGAGACCCCCGGCGGCCACGACTGGCCCTACTGGAAAGGCACGTCCGAGGACATCGCCCGATTCCACTGGAAACACTTCCAGGCGGCGAAGTAGCGGCACCCCATACCTGCCCTCGGCGCAGTCGGGGTGTCCGCGCGGCCGCTTGCCGTCGTAGGGGCGGGCCTTGCCGTGCCGTGAGGCTCTCGAACGGTGTCCGCCCGCGCTGTTGCCGTCGAGGCGATCGCGATGCGCGCCGCCGACCCAATGCCCCGCCGCGCGGCCGTGGCCGATGCGCCACGCGCCGCCGCACACGGCTTGCGCCGGCGCGCGCAGGCGAACCGAATCGCGCCAGCTGTGACATCCACCGTCCGGGCGCCGGTTTCCGCGTGACAGTGTCGCGCGCGGAACATCGATCCGCGACTGCTACCCGCAGCGCCGTGGCCCCCAAACGCCGCAAGGGCCGGACTGAATATGTCCGCCTGCGACGCGGCCCGAGGCGGGAAAATCGGCCACCAAGACCTGCAAGCGGCGCCACGCGCCGCCGCGCGGTGTCACAATCCGGCCCGAATCGTGGCGCGCCGCACCCCGCCTGCCGTGCCCGCAAGCGGCACTCCGCGGACCAGCGCCACTCGCGAGATACGAGCGCAGACGCGGCATCGGGGAAGAGCGGCCGGGAAGGCTCGCTAGGTGCGGCGGAAGACCTCGCGGCCGGCGGACCAGGTGCGGTCCACGGTGAGCGTGTAGGCCCCGGGCTTTCCCTTGAGGCGTGCGAGGACGAGGTCGGCGGCGCGGCCATTGGCGATGCGCCCGACGCCGAGCGAGCGGTCGAGGCCCGTCAGCCGCGCGGGGTTGGTGGCCGCCATCTTCGCCGCGGCGACGAGCGCGTCGTCCGGCGAGAGCGCGTCGTGGCGGCGCACCCAGATGCCGCTCATCGGCCGCGTCAGCCAACTGACCAGGTTCCCGAACGCGGTCGGCATGTCGAGGCACGATCCGAACAGGACACTCGGCTTGTCGGCCACCTGGAGATACTTGCCTCCCGGGCCCACGGTGCCGCGCACGCCCTTGACGGTGAAGCTGCTGAAGCCGCGCGCGCTGCGGACCACGCCGGCCGGAAACATCGAGTCGCTGACGGCGATGACGCGGTCGGCGCCCTTGCGGGAGACGACGTCGCGGACGTAGCGCGGATCGACGTGGTACCCGTCGGCGATGATCTCGCACGGCAGCGCGTCGTCGCTGAGGGCTCCCTCGACGGCGCCGCCGCCGTCGAACGACTTGTAGTTGTGGCCCGTAGGTCCGTTGAGAAAGTGGACGATGTAGGCAAGGCCCGCACGCCGTGCCTCGCGGAGCTGGTCGGCCGAGGCGTCGGTGTGCCCCGCGCCGGGCACCACGCCGCGGCGCGACATGTGGCGGATGAGCCCGAGCGCCGCGGGCCCGCACTCGGGGGCCACCAGCGCCAGCTTCACCAGGCCCGTCTCGTTCAGCCGGTCGAAGAGCCGCGCGTCGGGCGGCTGAACGAACTTCCGGTTCATCGCCCCGAGCATCGACGCGCTGATGAACGTGCCTTCGAGAAACACGCCGGCGATGCGCGTACCCTCGGGCGGGCCCTGGAGGAACTCGTCGAGCAGGCGCAAGCGGCGGCGGAGCACGCGCTCCTCGGCGGCCATGGTCGTCAGGAACACCGCCGTCACGCCCAGGGCGGGCATGCGGTGGACGTAGTCAGCCAGGGCCGCGCGGCTCGCCCGCCGCGACCCGTCGAACGTGTCGCTCGCCGCGTCGTAGACGCCGAGGACGACGTCGAACCCGCCGTAGCCGTGCGTGTGAATGTCGACGAAGCCCGGCAGCAGCAGCCGGCCGCGCGCGTCAATGCGCGCGACCTCCGGGCTTCGGCGGCCCCCGCCCCCGGCGGTCACGGCCTTCCGGGGGATTGCGCCGCGGCGGGCCTGGGCGCGGTCCTTCGCGGCGGGCGCCAGGCGGACCTTCCCGCCGCGAATGGTCACGTCGCGTTCCACAACGCCGCGCGGGGTGACGACCCGGGCACCGGTGATCAGCACGTCGGTCATCGCAGGGGGTCCTGAGCAAGCGAGGCCGATTGAAACCATCATTATCCCGCGGCCGTCGGGAAAAGCCAATCAGAAACCCGGCGTCGGCACGCGAGCGGGTGCACGTAACGTTTGTAGGTAAAACTGGGACGCCGTTCAGGCCGCTTCCAGCGGCCTTTGCCCCGAGCGAGCCCTGAGCTTGTCGAAGGGCGAGTCGAGGAGTACAGGCCAGGCCCTTTGGGCCTGGTCGTCGGACCGCGCCTGTGTTTCTGTCTTCCCTGCCGGCGTGCCCCTGGAAGGGGCACGCCGGCAGGGAACAAGAGAAAAGAGAACCTGTCGTGTCCGCCCGACCCGGCCTAAAAGGCCGGGCCTACACCCCGCTTCCCGCGGCGCGGGAAGCGGGGGCAAAGCCCCGTCGAACGGGGCTGTACGCCAATCCGCGGAGCGTGAAGCACACAGCGGAGCGTCGTCCCGAGCGCCTACGAACTCGACGTGCGCCCCGCGCAAGCCCCCCGCCGCGCCTGGGATCACCGTTCGTCGATGGGCACGAACGTGCGGTCCACGTCGCCGACGTAATTGCACCGCGGGCGGATGATCTTGTTGTTGGCGTACTGCTCCAGGATGTGCGCGGTGTAGCCGACGATGCGGCTGAGGGCGAAGATGGGCGTGAAAAGCTGCATGTGGACGGCGAGCATGTGATAGACCGGGGCGGAGTAGAAGTCGACGTTGCAGGGGATGCCCTTTTCGTCCATCATCACTTTTTCGATGGCTTCGCACATTTCCATCCAGCGCGTCCGGCCGGATTCCCCGGCGAGCCGGTGGCCGAGGGCCTTGAGGATCTTCGCCCGCGGGTCCACGACCTTGTAGACGGGGTGGCCGAAGCCCATGACCTTGAGCTTCTTGTCGAGCATATCCTTGATATAGGCGGCGGCCTTCTCGGGGCGCTCGATTTCCTGGAGCATCTCCATGACGGCGGTGTTGGCCCCGCCGTGGAGCCGGCCGCGCAGCGTGCCCAGGGCGCTCGTGACGGCGCTGTAGATGTCCGACAGGCTCGAGGCGGTGATCCGGGCCGTGAAGGTCGAGGCGTTGAACCCGTGGTCGAGGTGCAGCACGAGGCAGGTGTCGAAGACCTCGGCTTCGAGGTCGGTGGGCGGCTCGCCGCGCAGCATGTAGAGGAAGTTGGCCGCGTGGTCGAGGGTCGCGTGCGGCTCGACGATTTCCTCATCGAGCCTGAGGCGCCACTGTGCGGCGACGATGCTGGCCATCTTGGCGGTCATCCGCTCGCAGGCCTCGTGGGTGACGTTCTCGTTGGCGCGGTCGGACTTCTGGTCCAGGAGGCCAGCGGCGCTGATGGCGGTGCGCAGGAGCGACATCGGCTGGGCACCCTTGGGCAGCGTCCGCATGATGCGCTTCATCGGCTCCTCGAGCGGGCGCGTCAGCCGGAAGCTGGCCCTGAGGTCCTTCAGTTCCACGGGCGTCGGCAGGTAGCCGTGCCACAGCAGGTAGGCCGACTCCTCGAACGAGACGTTGCCGGCCAGTTCCTCGATCGGGTAGCCCCGATAGATGAGCCGGCCCTGCTCGCCGTCCACCATGCTCAGCTTGCTGTCGTTGGTGACGATGCCGCGCAGACCTTCGGCGCGATCTTCAGACATGACGTGAGCCTCCTTTGCGATAGCTCTGGGCCGGCGGTTCCGCGCTCCGCATCGCTTGGCGGGCGGCCCCGTCCGGTCCACACCGAGACTTCCGCCTGCCGGGGACTTCGCCTCACGCGGGCGGCCCGGCAGACCATGCAGACTCTGGTAGTATACCATCATCGGCAAGGAAAAGCCAGAGGATGTGGGAATTCCGCGTCGCCCGCCCCGACCGAGCCTGCCGACGCAGCACGGGGCCCGACCGGGGCCACTGGGAAAGGCCGTGACGGCGGCTGCGGGGCAGCCTACAATCTCCGCTTCGCTGCCCCTGCCGCGGAGGGTCATCCATGGAGTTCGCCAAGATCGTCGCCCTGTGCATCGTCGCCGCGATCGTCTACGGCATCGCGCACGACATGGTGACCGCGCACGTCTGCGTCGAGTACTTCACGATCGGCCATCCGCGCGTGATCGCGAGCGAGGCCCCGGTGCTGTTGGCGCTGGCCTGGGGCGTCCTGGCGACCTGGTGGATGGGCCTTCTGCTGGGCATCCCGCTGGCCGTGGTGTCGCGCGCCGGCCGGCGTCCGCGGCTGCGGGCCGCCGATCTCGTCCGGCCCATCGCCGTCGTGCTGGGCGCCATGGCGGCGGCGGCGCTGGCCGCCGGGCTGGTCGGCCGCGCGCTGGCCGCCACGGGCAACGTTTGGCTGCTGGACCCGATGGCGTCGCGGGTGCCGGCGGCGCGGCACACGGCGTTCCTGACGGACCTGTGGGCTCACAACGCGGCGTATCTGGCGGGGCTGGTCGGCGGGATCGTCCTGTGCGTTCTCACGTGGCGCCGCCGCGGCAGGATTGAGCGGCGCACGGAAACCCTCTCACCGAAAGACGCTCCACAATGCTGCTGATCTAATCGGCGACCTGGGCGAGGAACTGGTCCACCTCCTCGCGGGTGGGGAGGCCCGGTATGGCCCCGGCGCGGGTGCACGTCAGGGCCCCGGCGGCGTTGGCCCGGGTGGAGATGCGCGTCAGGGCCGGCTCGTCGAGGCCGGTGAGGTCGCGTCCGGCGTC
>Ga0272441_10008915_pt1 | contig 15688 bp, 13 predicted proteins | sample SSMProp6N_FD_193582 | JGI IMG/M metagenome (GOLD analysis project Ga0272441, IMG submission 193582) | Marine sediment archaeal communities from Little Sippewissett salt marsh, Falmouth, MA, United States - SSM-Prop-6N | ecosystem: Environmental > Aquatic > Marine > Wetlands > Sediment ... | reverse complement strand
ACCAGTCGATCGCGCCGACCCAGTAGACCCGGTCGGTTACTTTTACAGCCTGGAATGTATCAGACATGCAAGAATCTCCATTACGGGTATAGGCCGGGCTGGCCACCGGCGACAGCCGTGCCGCCAAGCGACCTCATTCCCGCGAGCTTCGCAGCTTGGGCAAACCCCTACGACTTCCATAGGCCGTGCAGATTGCAATACTCCCGGGCCATCTCGATATCCCCGGCCTGCACGTCGAAGACGGCTTCTGGCTGATCGCCCGGGCTGAGGAATTGCCTGTGGATCTTGCCGGCTGCGTGAACTTCTATCCATTCGATATAGTGCTTGGCCTCCATAGGGTGCGGCGCGCTGCCGACTTTCACCTTTACGCCGGCGGAGGTCTCTTCGATAACGGGAACGTGCTTTTCGTTGGCGGCATCAACGGAGTTGGCGGACATCAGCTTCATCGGCTGGCCACAACAGACAAGCTCGCCCGCCCCGCCGTCCAACACTTCGGTAATCGCCCCGCACAGTTCGCATTTGTAGACCTGTAGTTTCTCCGATGCCATAGTCCCGTTCCTTTCAAAGTATGTTTCTGGAATTGTCTAAGTTCCCGGCGTCATGCTGCCTGGCTGCTCGCCCGCTTGCCCGCTCGCTCGCCTGCTGATCACTTCGGCAGGGCCTGACTCGCAGCGGCTATCGCAGCATCGTAGTCCGGCTCGTCGGTGACCTCGCCGACGAGTTGGTAGCAACAGACCTTCCCGTCAGGCCCGACGACCCACACGGCACGGGCCAGCAGGCGAAGTTCCTTTATCAACACTCCGTAGGAAGTGCCGAACGAACCGTCCCGGTGGTCCGAGAGAGTTCTGGCGTTACGCACTCCGGCTGCGGCACACCAACGGGTTTGTGCAAACGGCAGATCCATGCTGATAGCCAGCACGACGACATCTTCGCCGAGGCCAGTAGCCTCCTGGTTGAATCGCCTAGCCTCCCTGTCGCACACGCTTGTGTCAAGGGAAGGCACCGAAGCGATCACCGCCACCTTGCCGCGAAAGTCCGAGAGGCTTACCTCTGTCAGATCGTTGGCAATGGCTGTGAAGTCCGGAGCCTGCTGACCCGCGCGGACCTGCGAGCCCAGAAGCGTTAAGCCGGCTCCCTCGAATGTTACAAGTCCAGTTGTCTCTTCCACGGAAAGCCCCTCTCATGTAATTGCAGCAACGCTCTATACGCTTGAATTATAGGCACCCGGCAATGGCCTATGTCGGAGGGATGGCCGGAGGCAACCTACTGGCCTATTATCCTATCCAGAACTGCCCGGTAGTCTCCAGCTGATCGGTTCCCCCGCAAGCGATGGGCCTCCTTGCCTTCGACGAAGATAATCACGGTCGGGATGGCCTCTATCGCGAACCTGCGTGAAAGCTCGGCCGCTCCATCTACGTCTATCTTGACGAACTTTACCTTCCCGACATACTCCTGGGCCAGGCGATCCAGCTTGGGGGACAAAACCTTGCACGGAGGGCACCAATCGGCATAGAAGTCGACCAAGACCGGCTCAGAAGAGGCCAGGACCTGTTGCTGGAAATCTGCGCCTGAGACAATCTGCGGTTCCGCCTGTGCAGCGGCAGATCGAGTTTCAGGTCCCTTGGCTGTAGGTGTCTGAGACTCATTCTCGCTACAGCTAACGACCAGGGGCAGTAACGTCAACGCAAGTGCAGTGATTTTCAGTGGCCACATGGTAGTTCATCTCCTCAAGTACGAAACATGGTCAAGAGCATCTTGAACGGGCCGACAGCCGTCACCGCGTGGGGCAATCCTGCCGGCATGAGAACTACATCCCCAGAATCGGCCGACAACTCACGGCCATCAATGACAAGGCCTGCTTTACCCTCGAGAATTTGCACTACCGCGTCGTAGGGGGCAGTATGCTCACTCAGATGCTGGCCTGTGTCGAAAGCAAACAGCGTTAATGTTCCGGCATCGCCGTCGACGAGGGTCCTGCTGACCACCGCCCCGGAAGCGTAGTCCACCAAGCCCGTAAGATTCTCAACCTGGGACTGGGGCAATCTCCCCGCCGGGGCTTGTTTGGGGCTATCCATCTTCTCCACCTTCGACTTCCTTAGGGTATGCCGCATAACCCGCTTCAGCCACCGCCGCAGCAAGTGTATGAAAACTCACCTTGCCCTCGACATGCGCGATCCCTGCCTGCAAGTCCACATCCGCACCTGTAACTCCCGGGCATCCGAGCAAAGCACTGCGGACACCGGCGGCACAATGCGAGCAGGTCATGCCGACGATTCCGACCGTCACTTGGGCAAGGTCGAAACGCGGCTTGCTGCCAAGTCTATGCACAACAGGTTGAGCGATACCGACTATCAGCAATGCCAGCAGTACAACGGCCGAGACGTGCTTGATTGCCGGCGGGAGCATCCACCCGACAGCTTGGCCGGATTGAATCTGCTGGGTCGTCACGATCTGGTCGAGCAGCAGACCTCCAGCCAAGGCACCGATGAGCATTGTCACGAGATATATTGCCGCCGTCCGTTTGCCCATTACTTTCCAGATTGTGGCGATGGTGGCCACGTTGGTTGCCGGTCCGGTCATGAGGAACGCAAATGCTGCCCCCGGCGAAACGCCGGCTAGTATCATGGCATATGCCAACGGAACCGACGCGGTCGCGCAGACATAGACCGGTATGCCGACCAGGATGAGCAATACGATTTGGCCGATGCCCGGGCCAACAAGATCCCCAAAGTAGCTCCTCGGCACCAGCGCCGAGATCAGTGCGGCAGCAAGTAAACCCAAAAGCAACGCCTTGCCGATATCTCGCGGCAAAGCCACAAAACCGTAATGAAGGGCCTCCGACAATTTCGCACGGATCCCTATCGGGGGCGATTTTTCACCGGCGTCGCTCGCCTGCACCGTAAGCTCGGGGTTTTCCTCAGCGGCGGCAACGGAAACGCCTCCGAGAATCCCCGTCGCCAAGGCCATCAGGGGGCGGAAGATGGCAAAGACGCCGCCAAGCAACCCGTAGGTGACCATTATGCTGTCAACGCCGTCCTGGGGAGTGGCAATCAGGAAACTGATGGTAGAGCCCCGACTGGCACCGTGGCGACGAAGAGAAGTTGCCACCGGGATCACCCCGCAACTACACAGCGGCAGGGGAACACCAAACGCAGCAGCCTTTATCACAGGCCAGAGCCCGCGCCGCCCCAGATGCTTCTCGATCATCTCAGGCCAAACCAATACCGACAGAACGCCGGCTACAAGGAACCCGAACAAAAGGTACGGGGCCATCTCACCCAGTACGGCCCAGAAGTCAGCTGAAATGTTCAGTAACCATTCAGGCATCTGGCCGACCCCGCAAATCGCGACCACTGAAGAGCCCCGAGACATCCTGATCGCCCCGTATCCCTAAACGAGTCAGAGCAAAGTCGTACCGGACCGGATCGTCCGGGCATATCCGCCTGAAAGCCGAGGTGATCTCCCTGGCAGCAACCAGATCCGCGGATTTCCTCGCCGTCGCGCCAAGGGCAACACCAATCCTGTGCATGTGAACGTCAAGAGGAACTATCAGCTTGGCGGCAGAAATGCTGTCCCAACCACCCGGGTCCACTCGGTCCTTACGGACCATCCACCGCAGGAACAAATGGAGCCTCTTGCATGCACTGCCCTTGGCCGGGTCCGGAAGCAAGCTTCCACAGCGGCCACCTCCTTTAATCGCAATCTCGTCAACAAACGCCTTCAGCCCGCACAAGAGGTCCTCCTGGTCACCAACGGAAGCGGCAAAACAATCAGCAAGCGAACCGTGCGAGCGAATGACACCTCGCATGCCACGCAGCAATGCCACCAGTTCTCTACCCGTCCATATCCGATAGACAAAATCCGCGAACTTGCGATCCAGCTCTGCCGGCTTGGCATTACGCAAGTATTTGCCTGGCCGATCCGTCATTCGACCCAATACCAGTTCAGCGCTTCGCACGATCTGGCTGGCTCTACCGTAGGCCAGCAAGGCTGCCACCATCCCTGCCACCTCACGGTCCTTTGCGTTATCAAACCTGTACAGCAGCTCTAAAGGATCACCGGTAACATAAGCACGCCGGTTGTACCTTCTGTATAGCGCCTCGAGGGAAGCTCTGTGTTTTCTTAAAGGCATAGGATTCATGCACCAGTATATCTGGCCACTGCCATCAACAAATACGCACAATGCAACAATGCGGCAACTGCCTCAGATATCTCACACACCTTGTATTAATAAGTGCTTAAGCCTCATTGCCTGATCCGGATAGCCGCTCCGGACAACGTTTATAGTATAATACGTTCTTTATTGTAAGAGTAGGCCATCTTTTATTAGATTTTAATAACCAACCCAGTTGGCCTCTGCCGCTATGCACTTCGTGCTTCTGTGGGCCTGGGCGGCTCGATCGGCCTGACTATCTCAGTTAAACCGGAAAAAGTGTCCGCATAGCAAACACAGTGCGGTTGACCCGGTGGGCGGTTCGGGCTAATCTTTCCGACTGTCGCTTAAACGAGCATTGCCGCGGAAACAGGAGATACTTGAATGGCCAGGAAGCTACAGGTTGGGGTGATTGGTGTGGGGGCAATCGGCGCAGTACACATGCGCAGCTACCAAGCTGCAGGTAATGCCAAAGTTACTGCGATTTGTGACGTTGACAAAGATTTGCTTCAGGCCCGAGCCAAGGAGTTCAGCGTTGAGAATTGCTTCACAGACTACCGCAAACTACTGGCAAGCGACGTAGAGGCTGTAAGCGTCTGTGTAGGAAATGCACTCCACGCTGAGGTAGCGACCGCTGCGCTTAGGGCAGGCAAGCATATCCTGCTGGAAAAGCCCATGGCTATGAATGCTACCCAGGCCAAGAGGATTGCCGCGGCAGGTGTGAAAGCCAAGAAAGTCGTACAGATCGGCATGTGCCAGAGGCAACGACCCGAAACGCAGTTGCTGCGAGAATGGGTAAAGGCTGGGCGCTTTGGAGAGATATACCACATAGGCTGCTGCCTTCACCGTCGGAGAGGCATCCCGGGTCTTGGTGGCTGGTTTACGACGAAGGCTGCTTCCGGCGGGGGGCCCTTGATCGACCTGGGCGTGCACTGGTTCGATATAGCCATGTGGCTAAGCGATCAATGGCAGCCGACTGCAGTCAGCGCAATGACCTACGCAAAGTTCGGCTCTGACATGAAGAACTACACATACGTAAACATGTGGGCCGGCCCGCCTAAGCTCAAAGGAACGTTCGACGTGGAAGACTACGCTACCGGACTTGTTCGCTTCGGCAATAAAGCAACGATGACCTTTGATATCTGCTGGGCTGCCAACACTGCCGATAAGGCTTACGTCGAGATACTCGGCGACAAGGGTGGTGCCAGGGTCCTCGATGGAAAGCCGCTGACCATCTACACCGAACATCATGGCAAACTCGCCGACATTCAGCCTAAATTCAACGAAAAAGAGAATCGCTTCGAGGTGCAGGCGGCCAAGTTCATCCAAGCTTGTCGCGGGAAATGCCCCCCTGCAGCAACCGCTGAGCAGGGAATAGCAGTCATGAAGGTCATTGACGCAATATATGCATCAAGCGCCCAAGGCAAAGAGGTAAAGCTCAAAGTGTGAGCTGTCCTCGCGCCCGGCTGCCACAATCACAGTTGCATGGGTCCTTCCAGGTCCGTCAGAGGCCCGTCAAACCGGCAAAAAACAGGGGATTTCCTTTGACCGGCGTGGCCCCTGTTCTATAATCTTTCAAGAACTTTGGCGTTGCCGGCCTGACATGCCCACAAGCCCGCCGAGAGCGGTCAGTGTGGGGGTGTCTGTATATATGGGTCGGCTTGGGTTGCAGAGCGGTATAGCCCGCCTTGGTATATGGCATGAGCTGTGCGGGCCAGCGACAGGTGAAAGGCTGCTCTGATGCAAAGGTTAGGATTGTTTCAGGCCAGGAGTCACAACAGTGATATCTCGCCTGATTGAGGTCCAGGCCAGTGCCGGCGAATAGTCCAATGCAGGCTATTGCCAGGCATGCGGCTTTGGGTGCAACAGGTCCGCCCGGGATCTTCCGGGGCGGTCGGTTTGTGCCTGAGTCTTGAACGGCACCGACGTTTATGACTCAGGCGCAGGCTAGGGCGCCTCGCAGCTGGTTTCGTAGCTGTGGCGGAAGTGGGCAAGGCTCCCACTTTTTTTGTTGCCCAAGCCAAAGGTCAGGCGGTGGCCAAAATGGCCGGCGGGAGCATGGAAATATGAATCAAGAACTATTACGCATCGTCGACGGCCTTGCCAGGGACAAGAACATTGATCCCGAAACGGTCTTCGAGGACCTGGAAGCCGCTATGTTCTCCGCGGTCCGGAAGGCCAATCCGACCGTTGAGGATGTTGACATTCACATAGACCGCCAGTCCGGGGAGATAACCGCCAGAGTTGAAGGCGAGCAGATGAGTGTGCGCGAGCTTGGGCGTATCGCAGCCCAAACCGCCAAGCAGGTAATGATCCAACGAATCCGCGAAGCTGAACGAGGCAGTATCTACGAGGAATATGTTGATCGCAAAGGCCAAATCGTCGCAGGCAAGACCGCCCGCTGGGAAGGTGGCTCGATAGTTGTAGAACTTGGCCGGGCCGAGGGCCTGCTGCCGAGAGCCGAACAGATTCCCGGCGAGACCCACCAGCCTGATGAAAGAATTCGGGCGATGGTTCTTGACGTCCGGGAAGAACCCGGAAATGTCAAGATCATCCTATCACGCACACATCCGGACTTTATTCGGGCTCTGTTCGAACTGGAAGTTCCGGAAGTAGCGGAGAAGATTATCGAGATAAAGGTCTTGGCCCGCGAAGCAGGCTATCGCACCAAGGTGGCCGTATCCAGCCTCGATGCGAAGGTCGATGCAGTTGGGGCTTGCGTTGGCGTGCGAGGCAGCAGGATCAAGAGCATCGTAGAAGAGCTGGGCGGCGAAAAGATCGACATCGTTCGCTGGAACGATTCGTCAAAAATCCTTATTGCCAATGCCCTCAAGCCGGCCGAAGTGGCAGAGATTGCTTTGTGCTTCGAAATTGGCAGGGCAATCGTGGTCGTCGTCGAGGATCAGCTTTCCTTGGCCATAGGCAAACGGGGACAAAACGTCCGATTGGCCGCAAGACTGACTGACTGGGACATCGATATCCTCACTCCGAACGAGTTCAATGCCGGGCTGGATAACCTTGAGAAGACCCTCCGCCAAATAGAAGGCATTGATAGCACCGTTGTCGACCAGGTTATCGCCATGGGAATGGTAAACGTCCTCGATGTCGAAGAGGTGGGAGCCGCCCCCCTGGTCAACGAACTCGGGGTTGATCATGAACTGGCTCAGAAGATGGTAGTCACCTGTGCCGAAGAAGCGAAGAAGGTTGCCGACAGGCAGTTGCAGGCCAAGAAAGAAGCTGCTGCGGCTGCGGAAGCAAAGGATTCCACCAACACCGAGACCAGTCAACCAGACGATTCCAGTAAATCGAATCCTCCCGAGCAGCCATCCGAGCCCGGCCCGGCGGAAGAAACGCCCGTGCCGCCCAGTGAACCGCAGGCAGATACGCCACCGGTCGACACCACTGACGAAATCGCGCCCGAGACAATGGCTGCTCAGAAACAACCCGACTCGAGCACGCCCGAATCTGAGGAAATCTCCGGAACGCATCGGTCCTCAGGAACGGAAGATACTAAGGTAGATACAAGTAATGCCGGCTGAGAGTTATCGCCGACTTCCTGATGAGTCTGGACAGCTTCGCAAGTGATGCTGGGAGACACTTTTGGCAAAGCGAGTATTCGAATTGGCTAGAGAACTCGGGGTTACCAGCAAGATAATGCTGGAGAAGTGTCGCGCCGAGGGTCTAGAGATCAAGAACCATATGTCCACGCTCTCGCTTGGACTCGAGGCTACTGTGCGCGAATGGTTCAGCGAGCCGTTGGGCTCGGATTCGGGCACAGCAGTAGAGACGACCGCGCATGTAGATTTGGCCAGCGCTCGCAAAGAAGCCCGTAAACGTAAGCGACGCAAAGACACCGAAGAGCCAGAACAAGCTGAAGCCATCGAGGAAACGCCGGACGAGCAAGCGGTTGGCCAACCTGATCAGCCGGTAGCCCAAGTCGAAGAGGAAACAGTTCCCTCCGTCGAGGAACCCGAGGCCCCAGAGAAAGCGCCCGAGAATGTCCCCACCAGCGAAACACTCGAGGAGCCTCCCGCCGAAGAAACCGGCGAACCCGTCGAGGAACCAGAGGCCGTTGAGGCCGTCGAATCCGACAAGCCTATCGAAAAACCAAAGGTCGTCGAACCGGAAGAACCTCCTAAGCCAGTGAAGATCAAGCCGGCCGGGCCACAGGTTGTGCCAAAACCAGCCTTACTGAAAGGCCCAAGAGTCATCCGCGTCGAAAAACCGGACGTGATCCAGGCACCCCGCACTCGGCGCCCTGCGCCAACACCTTCTGCAGGCCCTGGAGAAGCACCCGCAGCCGGTTCACGCAGGAGGTTCAAGGAAGCTCGCGGGACTTCCAGCGGCGAGGGGGCCAACGGCAAGAAGCCGAAACGAAGAAGCCCGCGAAGGCGCGGTAGCAGGACCGGCGAAAGCGGCGAAAAACTCTCTGAATGGCGTAATCAAGACCTGGTAGAGCGAAGCCAACGTCTTGCTGCCGCAGGAGAAGGGCTCCGTCGCAGACGTCGTGGCATGTCACGCCAGAACTCCGTATCCATGGGAACAGTGCGGTCCGGCAAGGTAGAGATAGATGAGCCAATGACCGTCAAGTCGCTCTCGGCGGCAAGTGGGGTGAAGGTTTCCGACCTCATAAAGAGGCTTATGGAGTTGGATATACTCGCAACAGCCAACCAGATTATTGACCGCGATAGCGCTGAAACCGTGATGGCCGGCTACAACATCGAGCTTGTTGTCAAGGCTGCCAAGAGCCCGATGGATGAGCTTACCGAGCAACTGGAGACGCGGGAAAAAGGCAAGCTATCGCCGCGTCCCCCGGTAGTCACGTTCCTCGGTCACGTGGACCACGGTAAGACTTCGCTGATGGACCGCATACGCAACAGTGGAGTCGCCAAGGACGAAGCCGGCGGAATAACACAGCATATAGGTGCCTACAGGCTTAAGCGGGACGGTTCGCCGGATGTCGTTTTTCTGGATACCCCCGGCCATGAGGCCTTCACGGCTATGCGTGCCCGAGGCGCCAATATGACCGACATTGTCGTTCTGGTTGTCGCCGCTGACGATGGAGTAATGCCACAGACAATGGAAGCCATCAGCCATGCCAAGGCTGCAGGGGTGCCTATTGTCGTGGCTTTGAACAAGATCGATGTACCCAATGCCAACATTCAACGAGCACTGGGGCAACTGGCCGAGCAAGGTCTGCAGTCTCGCCAATGGGGTGGAGAGGCCGAGATCATTGAGACAAGCGCCGAAACCGGCGATGGGATTGATAACCTGGTGGAAACGCTGAGTCTGGAGGCTGAACTGCTGGGACTCGAAGCCGAAGACGGCGCTCCCGGAAATGGCTATGTTATCGAGGCTGAGATGGACCCGGGCTTCGGGGTATTGACACGAATATTGGTACTCGACGGGTCGGTGAAAATCGGTGATATAATCTTGGCGGGCAAGGGTTATGGCCATGTCCGTTCCATGCGAGACGACCGGGGCAAAGACCTCACAGAGGCATCTCCCGGCACGCCGGTTGAGGTCTCGGGGTTGGATGAAATGCCGGAAGCCGGAGATAAGTTCTACGTTGTTGGCGACATCGAAAGGGCCAGATCGATAGCGGAGCAGTGCCGCCAAGAAGCCAGAGCGCGAGAGTTGGCTGTGGCGCCCAAGCAAGGACTCGAAGAACTTCTCGAGGAAATGGGAGCTGGAGATGTTCACGAGTTAGCCGTCATCCTGAAGGCAGACGTGCAAGGCTCTGTAGAAGCCATCAAGGGCTCCTTGGACAAACTGGGCACAGATGAAACCAGAATCAAGTTCCTCCACGCCGCTGCAGGCGGCATATCCAGTGGCGATGTAACACTAGCCGAAGCATCCGGTGCCGTGATCATAGGGTTCAACGTGGTCGCCGATTCCTCAGCAAGGCAATTGGCCAAGACTGCGGGCGTGGAGATACACCTTTACCGCGTAATATATGACCTGATTGAGGACATGCGCACAGCGCTTGAGAAGGGCCTGGCCCCGGAGGTGCGCGAAGAAACCGTCGGTCGTGCGGAGGTACGACAGGTATTCAAGGTGTCCCGCGTCGGCAGCGTCGCCGGCTGCCTTGCCACCGATGGCGTCGTTCCTCGAAATGCTCTGGTGCGGATCATTCGTGACCAGGTCGTGTTGGAAGATGGCCGATCTCTCGACAGCCTCAAGCGGTTCAAAGATGATGCCAGAGAGGTTCGTGTCGGGCTGGAATGTGGCGTCCGAATAGCTGGATACGACGACATCAAGGAAGGCGATGTGCTGGAATTCTACCGGCAAGTGGAAACAGCTCGGACCCTGTAGCAGTCAAGCTAACAAGGCAGTCGCTCCGGATGGCAGGTTTTGCTGCCGACCCAGGCGACGGTAGGCGACAATGGCCACTAATGTCGGACTCGTTCACCTGAGGCTGAACGTCGCACAAGCCACTAGCCTGAAGGATAAGCGGCGAATAGTGAAGGGCTTCAAGGACCGAATCAGACACAAGCATAATGTGTCGATATCGGAGGTGGGCGATCTCGATAGCCATAGGTCGTCAGTATTGGCTGTTGTGATGGCTAGCAACGACCGCAGATATGCAGAGAGTGTCCTGCAAAAGATCATTAATTCAGCAGCTTCTCACCGTGACATGATACTTGTAGATCACGATATTGAGTGGCTCTGATCGGTTTGGGGCGGGTGGCAACTGGGCCAACCTGCAAATCCACTTATGAGTCGTAGAACTGAACGCATAGGCAGTCTCATCCGTAACACAATAGGCCAGATCTTGCTGAGCAAGCTCTCGGATCCACGGATAGACCCAGCCAAGACCTCGATAACCCACGTCGAGGTACCGGAAGACCTATTGACGGCCAAGGTGTTGGTCTCGGTCATGGGTGACGAGGCCCAACAGCGACGCACTCTACGTGGGCTCAACTGTGCCGCCGGACACATCCAGGAACTCATGATGCGGCAAGTGAAACTTCGTCATACCCCGCTCTTACGTTTTGTCGCGGACAAACAACTCAAAACAGCCCTCCATACGCTTGAGTTGATCAATCAAGCAATGGCGGAGATAGAAAACAAAGAAGAAGCCCGGCAACCGTCGGCCGATGCGTCTGGTGACACGAACACTGTGGAACAGTAACAGGACTAAGCTTCGATGAAAAACGCCGCCACCTACGAACAGAAAGTCAGGTCGTTGTTGAAGGGAGCCAAGGGGTCGCGAAAGGATGAGTTGCTGGAGGGAGACGACGCCTTGGCCGTCATGCTGGAGTCCATTCTTCAGGCAGACGCAACGGATACACAGGCTTCCTCAGCGTTGGAGGCAATCACCAAAGAGTACGTAGATTTCAACGAACTTCGCGCGAGTCCGGTAAAGGACCTCTCCGAGTGCATGGGTAAAGACCACCCAGACAGACGTCGCAAGGCGCAGGTGATCGTCAAGGTCTTGGCCAACATATACGGACGGACCTCGAACGTCTCGATAGACTACATGACCAGCATGTCCAAGAAGGACCTAAGGCAGCACTTGGAAGAACTTGGGCTCTGCCCATACTCAGCCGCCAGGACCGTCTTGCTGGTCTTTGGGGGCCATGCTGTGCCCGTAGACAATACGCTTATCGAAGTGCTCAAGATGGGCCACTATGCGCATCCTGAAAGTGACCTTGCTGACATTCAGGGATTCCTTACGAGGATCATCTCTCACAAAAACGCCGTATCTGCGCATCTCCAGCTTCGCCAGCACTGCGCATCTGCCGCCAAGGCCTTAGCAAAGAAACGCAAAGCAGACGCTGCCGCACTGGCAAAAGCCGAGGCACAGGCCAAGGAAAAGACTGCAGCCAAGAAACAAGCGGCCAAGTTGATAGCGAAGAAGAAGGCTGCAAAGAAGAAAGCTGCCAAGAAAAAGGCCACAAAGAAAGCCGTTAAGAAAAAAGCTAAGAAGTCAGTGAAGAAGAAAATGTCCAGCAACACCAAAGCCAAGCCAAAGCCAAAAGCCAAGGCCAAGACGGCCAAGAAAACCAAGGCTGCCGCCGGCAAGAGCGTCGCAAAGATGTCTAAAAAGAAGACAGCCAGGAAGAAAACTGCCAAGAAAAAGGCCGCCAAGAAAAAGTGACTGTCGCTGGTGTATCCGGAACATGTCGAGGTAAATGAGAAAGACAATGGTCACCAAAACCCCCGAAGATAAACTGGTATTGGGTATACCCAAGGGATCTCTACAGCAAAGCACGTTAGACCTGTTTGCACGAGCGGGCTACAACATTGCCATTCCTCCAAGAGGCTACTTCGGGACTGTTGATGACGAAAAAATGTCGGCCATGCTCTTCCGCGCACAGGAAATGAGCCGGTACGTTGAAGATGGCGTCTTGGACGTCGGCTTGACCGGGCATGATTGGATCATAGAAAACGGCTCAGACGTGGAAGAAATAGCCGAACTTGTATACTCCAAGCAGGAAGCCATCCCCGCACACTGGGTGCTGGCCGTCCGTGAGGAAAGTCCGGTCAAGAAACCTGAGGACCTGGCAGGAGGCATAGTTGCTACCGAGCTGGTCAACGTCACCCGGAAATACTTTGCCGACAAGAACATTGACGTAAAAGTCGAGTTCAGCTGGGGCGCAACCGAGATCAAGGCCAGGATGGTTGACGGTATTGTGGACATCACCGAGACCGGCGGGAGCTTGAGGGCAAACAAGCTGCGTGTAGTTGACACGCTGCTAGCCACGACCACTCGCCTGATAGCCAACAAGAATGCCATAAAGATCGGCTGGAAGAAAGAGAAGATAGGTAACATCTCGCTTCTGCTGGCCGGCGCCATGGAAGCCAGGGACAAGGTAGGAATGAAGATGAACGTTCCTCGCGCCAAGATCTCTGAAGTTACCACGATTCTTCCTGCGGAAAAGTCGCCAACGGTCTCTGCCTTGGCCGAAGAGGGATGGGTAGCAGTGGAGGTGATCATCTCCGAGCGGATCGAGCGAGAGTTGGTGCCCCGTCTCAAGAAGGCCGGCGCTACGGGAATAATCACTTATCCCCTTAACAAGGTAATTCCCTGATGTCGGGACTCCGTAAGCGATCCAGAGCAGCGGGAAGCTTGGGAGTCTCCATTCAACCAAGCCGGCACGCGTCAGTTCGCGCACCTTCGTTCATTCGTCTTCGCACCATCGCAGGATTCGCCCTGTTGCTGTATCTCATTCCCGGCTGCGGTCCACGAATAAACCTGGTGGGCCATGCTGAGAAACCAGAAGTCGCCATAAACTCGACCTCGAAAGCGACGATGCCGCTGAGTCAACTCTTACCTGTCATTGCCAAGCCTCACGCACGGGCTTCAGCCGATGACGTGCCACAGATCATTGAGCGCGATCTGCTCGAGGCGGAACAGCTTCTTATCGAACGGAAGTTCGCTCAGGCTTTGGCCCGCCTGAGGCCTGTACTGGCCCACGCCGGCACACATTGGCGGACTCTCAGGGTTGCGGGCCTGGCCCATGCAGGTGCAGGCAACCGCTCGAAGGCCAAGAAGAAACTCGAAGCAGCACTGCTGATAGTAGCAGATGACCTGGAAGCCCAATTCACGATGGGTCAACTGCTCTCAGCGGACCAAGACAACGCCCAGGCGATCATTGCCTTTCGCACAGCATTGATGTGCAGCCAGGAGGCGCCTGACAATCCCCTGGCTATCAGGACATTACACAGGCTCGCAGACGTCCTGAGGCGGGAAGGCTACCATAAGGCAGCCTTGGAGTGCTTCGGCGAACTTTCGGACCGCTTGAGTGCACACGGGCAAGATCTGTTGAGTGATCCGGTACTCCAGAACCTGGTACTCAGGCCTGAATTGCTATTGGCTGCGAGAGGGGAATTACTGCTGAAACTCAATCGCTACCTTGAAGCCGCGCAACTGTTGAAATCGGCCTTCGCCTATGATCGCACCCAACAACGACCGGCCAAGCTTCTACTTGCCGCCTTCGTGTCGGCTGGCCAATTCCGGCAAGCGGAATCACTCCTCCTGACCATCGCAAAACAGCCAGGCCAGGCATCCCAGGTCCCTGACTTGGCCCGGATGCTCTGCAGCAAGGCCCAAGATGCTGAGATGCCGCAGAGGATCTCCGAGGCCTTTCTTGCAGAGAACCTTCTGGAAGACAGCTTGGCTATAGCACTGGCCAATCAGGCCAAGAACATCGGAAACGCTCGAGCATCTGAGAATATACTGCGTTCCGTCGTAGAGGCCACCTCAGGGAATGCAAGAACCAGCCGCCAGTTGGCACGCTTATTGGCCGGCGAGGGACATCACCAAGAAGCGTTGATGGTCCTTGCCGAACTTCTGACAGAAGCACCTGGCCAAGTGGCAAACGTGATCATGGGCGTCGATCAGGTTCTCTCAGCCGAACCGGCTGCCGATATAGAGCGAACGTTCGGCCAGAACGCCGCGGCCAATAAGCTTGCCGGACGCGCCCAAGCCTTCGCTGTTAGCTATGTTGCCGGGCTTGTAGCGTCAACATACCAACAGGATATGCTGGCTGCGGACCACTTCAGGCAGGCTATCGCGGACAGACCTCATTTCCTGCCCGCCTACGAATCCCTGATCGATGCTTTAGTATCCGCCGGCAATCATTCACAGATCACACGCATATTGGCCCAAGCTCAAGCTGCTGCGCCGGAGAGCTACTTCCCGTCTTACCTTCATGGCAAAGTGCTGCTGGCCGATTACAGATTCGCCGAAGCCAGTAAACACTTGGCAGTAGCCTACAGGAAAAACCCCAGGCACGTACCAACACTACTACTGCTGGCCAAGGGCCTCAACAAGACAGGCAGAGCAAATCAGGCGGCATCAGCACTTGCCACATGCATAAAGCTCGAACCGGACAACATGGAAGCCCATCGCCTGCTCTTCGAGACGAGAGTAAACGCTGGGCACTATAAACAGGCTGGTCTGGGAGCTGAACATCTGGCAAAGTGGCGGCCCAGAAGTCCGGATGGCCGTATACTCCAAGCAAGGCTCGCGCTTCTCACCGGCCAAACCGAGGTCGCCACCCGAATACTCAGGCAACTACGGAACGATGGTCACACCAGCAGGGAAATCTCGATACTGGCAGTAAAACTCCTGCTCACTCAAGCAGATTTCCCCATCCCACAGGAGCAACTGGCAAGTATCTCACGCCGACTGGGCGATATGGTGGTCGACAAACCTGAAGACCAGGAACCCGCAAAGGTATTGGCCCAGCTATTCCAGCGTCAGGGCGAACAGGCCAATGCGGCCGCCGTAGACACTTGGCGAAGCCTGTACGATAAAGCCGGCCACACCACTCTCATCACTCAAAACTACTCAGAAGCACTTTGGAGAACAGGACAATACCGACAAGCAGTCAATCTGTTGCGCGACCTAGTGGCTGATAATCCTCGCGATTTGGCAAACAGACGCTTTCTGATTAAGCGGCTGATGAGTATGGGATGCCACAACGAAGCCGCGGACCAATGCGCTCAAGCCCAATTGATCCTGGCTGATCTGATGGAATCAGCATCCGGTGATCACCGGATGTTGACGTCGCTCCAGATGGA
>Ga0272441_10008914_pt1 | contig 15689 bp, 9 predicted proteins | sample SSMProp6N_FD_193582 | JGI IMG/M metagenome (GOLD analysis project Ga0272441, IMG submission 193582) | Marine sediment archaeal communities from Little Sippewissett salt marsh, Falmouth, MA, United States - SSM-Prop-6N | ecosystem: Environmental > Aquatic > Marine > Wetlands > Sediment ... | reverse complement strand
GTAGGCCAGAGTCTGGATACCGGCTTTTTTGGTCAAGGCGACCGTTTCGCGGGCCTGCTTGAGCGTGATTCCCTTGTTTAAAACTTTGAGGATTTTTTCAGTCCCCGCCTCGATGCCGTAATGGATGCGTTCACAGTGTGCTTCTCTCAACCGTTCCAGCATTTGCTCGTCCACGCAGTCAACCCGCGCCCGGATATCCCAGCCGATATCCAGACCCCTTCTGATGATTTCGTCGCAGACGGCGTGAACCCGGGGGCGGTTAACGGTGAAGGTGTCGTCATAGATGAGGAACTCTTGAATCCCCAGCTTGAGGCACTCCTCCATTTCATCGACAACGCTGGCGGCGCTCCGGAAGCGGAAGCGTTTGCCCAGGTGAGGCCGGGCGCAGAAGCTGCAGCGGTAGGGGCATCCCCGGCTGGTGAACATGGTTGTGATCGGCTGCCGCCGCGCTACCACCGAGCTGTACTTGCGATAGGGCGTCAGCGTCCGGTCGGGGAAAGGAAGAGAGTTAAGATCAGCGATCAGGGATGGTGGTGGATTCTGGATCAGGTCGCCGTTTTGTGAGAAAACCAGTCCGGGGACGGCGTCGAACTTTCTTCCGGCTGCCAGCTCCTGCACGAAGAGCAGGAAAATTTCCTCGCCTTCGCCGGAGAGAACGTAATCGATATCTTCGAGGCGCGCGGTCTCCCGTGGGTATTCGTAGGCATGGACCCCGCCGACCACAACGGGTATCTCAGCCGATAGTTCCTTGACCAGCCGGGCGGTTTTCACGACGTCCAGCAGGGTGAAGGTCATTGCCGAGATCCCGACCACATCCGGTTTGCTGGAAGATATCCGCGCTTTCAGTTCGGGATAGCTCAGCTCATCCGCCTGGCTGTCGATCACCTCCACCTCATGGGGGGAATTGGCCTTCAGGTAGGAACCCAGGTAGAGGAGCCCGAGGGGCGGATTATGGCCCCTCTCTTCGTCGATCAGGGGAGGGTTATTGCCGACCAGCTCATTTTCCCGCGGGGGGTTGATCAGAAGAACTTTCATTTCTTGGTTCTTTTATCCACCAGATCGGCAATCAATCCGAGAGCGAGAATCTGGACCCCGGCCATGATGATAACTATAATACTGATGTCCATAACCTGGGGGGTGAAGCACTTGCTGTAGATGAAAACGATAAGGGCCAGGAGGAAGAGGAGGAGACTTCCGGGTACGAAGATTTTCAGGGGATTGAAATAGAGGCTCGTTCTCAGGATCAGGGTGATCAGGTTGAAAGTGTCCTGAAGGGGGCGGAACTTGGATTTTCCCCGCCGCTTGTGATAATCGATCGGAATATAATGAACCTGATAGCCGTTGCTCAAAAACGCCAGGGTGATGGTCGTGGTGAACGAAAACCCTGCCGGCAGCAGGTTGGAAAACGACAATGCCACCGTTTTTTTGAATACACGGAGTCCGGAGTTCAGGTCCGGTATTTTCATCCCCACCAGATAATCGGCGAGCTTCTTCAGCACCCATTTGGGGAATTTGCGCAGGGGGGGAATGGCCACTTCTTTTCCGGTCCGGGCACCAACCACCATGTCGTAGCGATCCGCCTCCTCCAGCAGCAGCGGGATCGCGTTCTCCGGATAGGTTCCGTCCGCGTCCATTATTAAAATGTATTCATGGTCGGCCCGGCCGATCCCGTGTTTGAGGGAAGCGCCGTAGCCCTGGTTGACCATGTGTTCTAAAAGCTTTACTTTTTTCTGCCGGAGGATCTCTCCGGTGCGGTCCCGGGAGCCGTCGTTAACGACGATGATCTCGTATTCCGGAACCATCCCGGAAACGACTGCTTCAACTTCGTCGATTACACGGCCGATGCTTTTTTCCTCGTTGTAAGCGGGAATGATTATCGATATTGACTTCATCGGATATACCGGTTAAATAATATATACTATAGCTTCACCATTGCGAAGATGTCAATAAGCGCTGTTGATTATATGGCTTTGGAGGTATCATTGATAGGCCACCCGCCGGAGGCTGGCTTTTGAGCGTCACCTCATTTTTAAAAGGATAAAATGAAAATACTGATTGTTCTTATCCTCCTTTTTGCCGCGGTAATATTGTTCTGGCAGATCCATCTCTATCCGGTCCGGCTGGGGATCTATGAAGGATTATGCGGGCTTACCGCTCTCAAGATACTTGAGGGGGACGAGAAAGAAATCTCCGACATCTGGGATCGTCCCCGGGTGATGCGGCGAAACATGGTGGGAACATGTTCCAGTTCCAATCGTAATCCTTTTTTAATCTACCCGACCGCATTATTTATAAAGCTCTTCGGGATCGACCGATACTATATCACCCTCCGGGCGTCCGCGATTCTCTATGGGATTCTTTCGGTATGGATGCTCTACCTTTTTATGGGCAAGACATTCAACCGGGGGGTGGGTCTGGCCGCCGCCTTCATCCTGGCCACATCTTCCTGGTTTATCGGTTTTACCCGCCTCCTGCAGGACTTTTCTCCCACCATCTTCTACTCCCTCCTCTGTTTTTTTGTTTACAGCATCTCCGACCGGGGGCGCAGTCCCCTCGGTTATATCCTCCTGGGAGCCGTCTTGTCGCTGGGCAGTTTCTTCTATTTTCCCGCCCGTGGGGTGATGATGGTTATTTTAGGTGCTATTTTTATCAGGATTTTCACCGAACGGGGGTATTTTAAAACCTACTGGTATTCGCTGATCCTCATGGTCGCCGCCTTCATACTGGCATTGCGCCTGGGGGGTTTGAATTTGAAGTTGTTGTTCGGACTCCAGCATTCTTCCTGCGAGTGGTTCTGGGTGAGATACGGATTTCACCCCCATGATTGCGCGACACCCTGGGAATATCTCCTCACCATTTTTAAATTCGCCTATAAAAGATTCTTTGTTGACTGGGGCTGGTTCTGGGATCCAGTTTGTGAAAGGGACGCTTGTCTGGGTCCGATTTCCCGCTATCTTCTACTGCTTGGAATAGTCTGGTCGTTACTAAGAATCAAGGATCACAAACATCGCTTTTTATTGATCTGGTTTGTCGTGACTGCCACGCCGGCGCTGATCACCCAGACCTGGTTCCGGCGTTCGCTCCTGGTGATTCCCGCCATAGCCGCCCTGGCGGCGGTGGGAGTTTATGATACATTCTTCCTGCTTACTTCCTGGATTAAGAAAGGAAGAAACAGCGTGCTCAGTGTTCTGATGGTGGCGGTGCTCCTACCTGTTGCCTGGATTAATCTGAAGCATTACTTCGGCCTGTACCGGGATGGGCGCTATACCTCTGGCCAGAGAAAGGAAAGAGAACTAAGGGAAAACTTTGTAGGGTTGCTCAAAAAATACAAGGTTTATACCGATATCTATCAGGCCGAATACGGCTGGCCCCAGAGCCTCCAGTTCGAAGCCAAACGTCTCGGGCGGGAGGGATTTTACATGGCCAGTCCACACTCCCATTCGGTCCGGTCCGCCTTTCAGGCCGACCCCGGTCCCTGTGCCCTCATCTTGAAAACAGGAGAAGTTAAGACTAAAAATGAGGATGGGGAAATCGGCGAATGGTGACCGAGGACGATTAAAATCACCCCGGGCCGCGTTTCAGTAAGAGAGCGAAAGCGTTGATCCTGCCGAATGTATCCCGGTATTCTTCCACCCGCCCTTCCCGCAATCGATTTTTCAGCCCTTCCAGATCCCCCTTCCTAATCCGGCCGGACGAACAGATGAAGGCGATGTTCCCTTCGGGGAGATCTTGGGGTTGCAGCTGCTTCAGTTGGTGGGGACTGAGATAAGCGTAAAGATTTTGTCCTTTTTTCTCCCTCACTTTTTCCCAGAGCAGGAAATCGATCGTGGTTTTGCTGTTTTCCTTCAGCGGCACGACATAGACGAAGTATTCCGGGATGTGTTTTTTCACGTATTCATCGAAAAATCGTTCGCTCTCCCACCTCCCGGCCGGAGTCCGGCAGTGGAAATAAATGCTCGAGTTGTAACTTCCCACCACCGCGATCATCCCCAGGATAAGGAAGGGAGTTATTATTCTTCCCCGCCGCGGGAAGAGGCGGTTGAGTTCTTCCCAGAACCTGTAGAGCGGAAGGGCGGAGAAAAAATAAAGCAGCGGGAACATAAAGAGAAGCCGTCGCACGATCACCGGGGGACGCGAAAGGATATTGGGTGGGAAAAAGAATAGCGCCAGAAAAACGACTATTCTAAAGTTGGCTTTATTCAGCTTGAAAAGAGAATAAACAAATCCCCAGATGAGGAAGGCGCTGAGGAGAGGATTAAAATAGAGGTTGCCACGGGGCCAGATGTCGTAATTGAATTTTCCGTCCCGAATAAAGCTGAAAAACAGCTTCTGGATATTTTCCACAATCAGGGGAAGGGCTCTGATGTAATCAGGCTCCAGCGTATAGTGATGGTCTTTGGTCCGGTGCCAGACGGATTCTCTGACGAACAGTTTAGGGAACATCCTACCCCAGACCGGAATATGAAGGCATTCCATCACCAGAATGATTGCCAGGGCGGTGAGAATCAAGCCCGCCCAGTGGCGCCGGAGAAAACCCTTTCGGAAAAAAATGTAAACCAGGAAAAAAATGCAGGCCAGGGGGAAAAAAATCATGATCGGTTCATATAAATAGCCCATGAAGGAGAAAACTATCCCCAGAAAAAAATAGGATAAAAAGTCACGCTTTTTTATCGCCCGGAAGAGCAGCCAGAGAATTAATACTCCGGTCATAACGGTGATGGAGACCAGGTTGCTCGTCCGGTTGAAGTTGATGAGAATCGGGGAGAAGGTCATTCCGGCGGCGGTGAGTAAGGCCAGTGTGTTGTTGAAGAGAAGCCTGAACAGCAAATAGCTGAAATAGATGGTGAGCACGCCGCAGACGGACGATACCAGGCGGAGGGAAACCAGATTGGGTCCGAGTAGTTTAAAGAAGAGCCCGATGAAGTAGATATAGATCGGGGAAAAATGGCCGGTATGTCCCAGCCCCCTCCAGGCGGTGTCGCTCCAGAAGGTCCGCGGGTGATGTCCGGCGAGCAGTCTTACCGCCTGCTGGCCGTAGACGGCCTCCCAGTTGTCAAAGCGGGCGGAAATGGTGTAGAGCTGATAGGCCCGAAGGGAGAGGGCCATGATGACGATAAAGCCGATGAGACAGGCGGCCGTTCCGCGCGGCAGGGAGGAAGCGGGATCGCTTTCACGGGAGATGAGCGCGTAGATCACGGTGCAGATCAAGGCTGCGGCTCCGAAACGGAGGGCGGGGGCCATGAGATTCCCCCGGGAACATGTTATCGCGGCTGCTCCGAAGGTGAGAGAAAGAAAAAAGGGCAGGAGCGAAAAGGGGTTTTTCCGTCGCCGGAGCAGGATGGAAAACAGGATGCTGACTGCCAGAACGATGGCTAAGATCAGGAGGGCGTTGTTATGCTGATTGTTAGCCCACTGTTGGGCGAGTCTCGCGGTTTCGGTAATTCGGGGAAGATAAATCGCCAGGCGTTCCTGGAGAAAGAGGCCGAGCTTTAAGAGCGGTGTGAGAAGAAGATGGCTTATATTAGCCGGACTCGAGAAACGATGTCGGTAGAGCTCGGACTGGGCCATGATCAGAATGCTCAGTCCCAGCACCACAACGGTGAGCAGGAAGCGACGGAGGAAAAGCGTAAGAGCTTGCTTTCTCAGATAGCCTTTTAAAGCGAGGCCGAGGAGGAGAAATACCAGGCTCAGGAGGATGAATAATATCCAGGAGTGAGGATGGAATATCGGGGGCAACATAATTTTTTGGGTTCTATTTTATTATTTGAAGATTACCGTTGTTTATTTATTCAATACCCCCCGCGAAATGGAATAAAACCTATTTCCCAGTTGCTTCTTCTTCGGAAAGGCTAAGACTTGTGACCGGGCAGTGCGTGAGTGAGAATGGTCTGATAAGCCTCGCACGGCGTCCAGCATTGCGGGCAGAGATTTTTCTCGATCTCTTTTCGTATCTTCCGCAGCGCCCTGGATGACCATAATGTACGGAGGTCATAGTCGAAGTTTTTTATGTGTCCGGCGGAACGCTGGTAGCTCATGCAGGGATAGCATTCTCCATCGCTGTCGATGCTCAAGGATCCGGAAAAGGCTTCGCAGCAATAGGGTCCCCGCCCGCTGCGCAGAAAACCGGGATATAAACGACGGTAGCGGAATCCCAGCCACCTTCCCGGAGAAAACCTTTCTTTTAATGAAATATCCCGGTTTAAAAGGTTTACGGTTCTTTTCGCCTGATCGGGAATCAGAACCTCGCTGTCGTCATTCTGATAATACATGTCGGATTGATGGTAGAAATTATAGTGAATATCGCCCCGGGCGACACCATAATTTTCCCTGAGTTCCCGGATGTTTTCCGAAAGCATTCCGGCGTTGCTCCGGGTGATCGTCAGTCCCAGGTAGGGCTCAACGCGGGGGGAATATTCTTCTTTGATTCGGTGGTAAAGCCCGATGGCCCGGTTGAACAGGCCCGGGATACCCCGTTGCTCGTCATGGGCGGTCCCCACACCATCGATCGAGAGGGTGACCACCAGCTTGGGAATATTGCTTTGGGAAATGATGCGGCAGGCTTCTATGATCCTTTCCGGCAGCGTGCAGTTGGTGGCGAACTGGAGGAGGAAGAGTCGGGGCATATCCTTGGCTGCGGTTTTCATGATTTGATAGATATCATCCCGCAGGAATATTTCACCCCCGGACAGATGGAGCCAACGGAGGTGAGAGGAGGCGTTCTTGAATATTTTTTGCACTTCCTCCAGTGAAATTTCCGGGCCGGGTTCCGTTTCCCAGATGCGGCAGATCTGGCAGCGGCAGTTGCATCTCCGGGTGAGATAGAAAAGGAGCCGGTAGGGCGCCGGCGCGGACCGGTAATTGCTCCTGAACATTTCCCGGGTAAATCCCCATAACCTTTTATTGAAGAGCATCATAATTAGCCCTTTTTCACATCGGCTCGCGTTTCAGAATATCTTGGCCGGCGTCGAAAACCTCATTTATGCCTATATCCTGAAGGCAGAGATTGTTGCGGCAGGCCGATGTTTTGGCGTAGGTCGTGGTAAGGCAGGGGCTGCAGTAGCGTCGCGAGTAGAAAACCCGGTGGCGGGGGTCGGGAGGGGGACCGTAGAGATCAGGTGTTTCCGGCCCGAAGAACGATATGGTGGGTTTTCCTAAAGCCACCGCCCAGTGGAGGGGGCCGGAGTCGTTGGTGATCAGAACTGCGCTTTGTTGCAAAAGAGCCATTGTTTCTCCCAGGGAGAGTTTCCCCACCAGATTCAGCAGACGCCGTTCAGATCTGAAATCGGAGCAGAAAGCGTCGGCTTCTTCTTTTTCATCCGGCCCCCCGATGAGAATTATCCCGGCCGCCGTCTTTGTAAGGAAAAGATCGATCAATCCCCGGAATCGATCCAGCGGCCATTGACGGAGGGGACAGAGGGGAGAAGCCCCGATATGAAAAGCGACGATGGCTAAGTCTCGGTTAAACCCTTGTTCTTCGAGCCGTTTCCTGGTCGCGGCGGTATCCTCTTTTTGGATAAATGGGGGTGAAAGCTCGTAGGACTGTACGGGAGCTCCCAGCTGCTCCGCCACCGATCCGAATATGCGGATGATGTGGTGGTGATGATTGAAATATACCGGGATATCCAGAAGGTGGAGCCGCAGCCACTGCCGTTCGGCGAATCCAACCCTGACTCTCGCCCGCTGCAGCGTTTGGAGAGCGATGGTAAACCAGGTGTAGTATTCCAGGTTGATTGAGATGTCGGGCCTCGGGGTTTTCAGGAGTTTAATTATCCCCCGGAGAAAAGGCAGGAATCCGCCCAGAGGTATCGGATGGATATGATCAAAAATCCGCAGCGATTGAAGGAAAGGGAGATGGCCGGCGGCGCTGACGATTTCCAGGCTGGCTCCGGGATATGCTTCCCGCAGGGCACGGAAGGCGGGGGTTCCCAGCAGCAGGCTCCCCATCCCGAAGATTTTAATGATGACGATGCGTTTGACCCGGGGAACTACGCGTTCGGATTCAGTGGAGCGGTAACGGCGGCGGAAGAGCGACAGCAGCCAGACGAGGAACGCGAACGGTTTCCCCAGCCACCGGTCACACCAGCGCATAAAATCTATGGACAATTTATCCCCCGATATTTTTAAGAAATTAGCTTCGCTAATTAATTAACCGCTGATCCCGCGGATTACACTGATTATTTTATTTAAAAATTTGCTCAATCAGCGTAATCCGAGGTTTATTAAATTATTTATTGAAATTACGGAACAGCCGGTGAAACGGGCTAATTATATTGTTCAGTCTGATGGCGGAAAACTGACCTTCATGTTGGTGTAAGCCGGTCCGGCGGTGACCTTCTTATCGGGAGCGATGTAATGGTAAAATAGGTCCTCAAAAGGACAGTCCCGGTTCGGCCAGGGACCGTTTCCGCGAAAGACCTGCGTGTTTTTCCCCTCCGGCCAGATGTTGCCGACGAAAATTTTTTCTTCCCCGGTCCGGAACTCGAAACTGCTCCAGTCCCCGGTTTCGCCGCCAATGAGAAAATCCGATCTGGCTATTTCCCGGTCCGGCTGACTATCACCGTCGGTGTCGGCGTAAGCCACGATCTGGAATCCCCCCTCTTCCCCCGCCGCCCCGTGGGCTATCTCCACTTTTACCCTGTCGCCGGTTTTACGCTCGGGTTTGATCCCCCAGACCCAGAGATGATATTGGTCTCCGGTGTGATGGACGACCGGAGTCAGCAATCCATCGGGTGTCAGGACGGGGGGCGGGGAGGCCCGCCTCGTTCGGGACGGGGGAGGGGAAGGCGGCTTTCCCGGGGGAGGAGGGTGCGGGGAGAAGCGTTCTCTGCAGAATGAAGAAACCTTATCCAGGAGGGAGGAAGGAGGGGCTGGAGGAAAATATGGTTGAATCGAATCGCAGATGACCGCCAGTAAGATAAAGACTCCTATCCCGATCAGTACGCTTCCCCAGAACTGGCGCCCCGGCAGTTTCATAATATTTCTTCGGGTGAAATATATATACGGCTCGGTGAGAACATGAATAATCAGGGTTAAAAAATTTGCCGCAACAGTTATGAATTATATATAATACCTTGCATCAGCGGTCAACAATTTTGCAATTGGGGAGAATCATTTGCCGCGTTATTCAGAGAAAAAGGTGGAAGTTGTTCTGGCCCTGCTCATATTCGTGAGTTTTGCGTATTTTTACCAGGGCGGCGGTGCCAACCAGAACGCCCGGCTCGATCAGATCCGTTCGATTGTCGAACTCGGCCAGCTCAATCTCAAACCTTTTGCCGGAAGCCATGACATCGTCCAGGTTGGCTCCAAGACCTACCCGAATAAGGCTCCCGGGATCAGCCTTATCGGCGTTGTTCCTTATTATCTTATCTCACGCCTGAAACCGGTTGTTGTTCGATGGTGGAGCGCCGATACCTATCAATTGCTTTCCTGCTATCTGGTGACCGTTCTGGTGGTGGGGATTACCGGCGCCCTGGGGAGCGTGGTCTTTTTCCGCCTGCTCGGTCTTTTTCATCCCGGGGTCGGACCGCGTTTGATCTGCACCCTCGGCCTTTTTTTGGGTACTCCGGCTTTTGCCTATTCGACCGTTCTTTACGGGCACATGGTCAGCGCGATTCTCAGCGTGATCTCCTTTTATCTTCTCTACAAATACCTCTGTGTCCGACCGGACGCGCCCCGCGCTTCACTTTTCATTTTCCTGGCCGGCCTCGCCGGGGGTTGGGCGGTGGTGACGGAGTACCCCGTCCTGGTGATTGTCACTGCCCTCTCGTTCTTCTGCTATTTTATGTCTCTGGTTCAAAATAGAAGAAAGATAGCCCTGACCTTTTTGCTCCTGGGAGTTTTCCTCTTCATCTGCGCTATATTCTTGTCTTGGTGGTTTCAGCTGTGGGAATTCATCTCCCTGGCATTGAAGGGGAAAATCAGCACACCGGTATCGACCGCGCCCGTCTGGCTGCAATACGGGGTTTTACTGGCTCTGAGTGCCTTACCTTTGTTTTCCATCATTTCCCTCGCGCTCTCCGGTCGGATTTCGGGTCGTTTTGCTCTGTTCCTGGCGGGTATTTTGCCTCCGGCCCTGGTTTTACTCCTTTATAATTATCTGGTTTTCGAGAATTGGCTTTTCGTTGCCTACTTCGATAAAAGGGCCGCCGCGCACGCCGCCTACCGGCAAGGAGCCCTGCTGGGGTTTTCCTTACGATCTCCTCAGTTGATCAAGGCTCTTTATCAGACTTCTTTCGGTCCTTTCCGGGGATTTTTTCATCTTTCCCCTTTTCTTATTCTGATCTTTCCCGGGATCTTTTACTTCGGTCGGGTAAAAGGGAAAAAGGGTTTGCTGATCACCCTCTGGCTGCTGGTGATAATTTACTTTTTCCTCAATACGATTTATCCTTATTGGTACGGGGGAAGAGCTCTGGGGCCGCGTCACGCCATGGAGATGCTGCCCTATCTCTGTATCCTGGCGTTTTTTTTCATGGTCAGATTTCCCCGCTTCACGTTGTTGCTGATGGCGGTTTCCATTTTCTTCATGCTTGCCGCCACTTCGGTTCGTCCCGAAGAGTATGCCACTCATCCGTTCCGTGGTCTTTACTTTCCCAATTTTCTTTCCGGGAATCTTTCCATAAATACTGAAAGAACCTTTCAGAGCGCTGCGTTTTTACCCCGCTTGAACTCTTTCAACCTGGGTGAGCTGCTGGGCCTGAGAGGTCAGTTCAGTCTCTTGCCACTTTATATTATATGGTTAATAGGAGGTTTTATTATGAGCGTATTCGCGCAGAAACAGTATCGGGAAGCAGGAGAGACGACACCTTCACTCTGGGGAAAAGTCACCGTAATCCTATTGTGCTTGATGGTCGGACTCCAGATCGTCAACCTGGCTTATCAGCTTAAAATAAGCACCTATCTGGAGGATCTATCGGACGCGGGTGAATACCGCCTTCCCGCCTCCGAGGCTCCCGTCGCCGCTATTCAGGCCGGTACATCTCCCGGTCATCGACTGCAGGTGTGGGAGGTTCTCGCCCCCTATGATAAAGAAGACACGATTAAAATCAAAATCCAGCACGCCGCGGCGGGCACACCGGGCGGTTTTCACATCGTAGCGTTCATCGATAAAAACGGTGACGGTCAGCCTGATACGCAGCTTTCCGCATCACCTTTTTTGAAGGCTAAACACGCCAAGGATTGGAGTTACTGGACCTTTCCGGCGCCGGAGGGAAAGGTTTTTGTCGGCAATTCCTGGCGCGAAGGCGGGCGGGTATTCTTTGAAAGAAGCGGTTGGAAAAACCGTCAGTTCTCCTCACAGATGTTTTATTCTCAGGGGGGAGCGCCCAAACTTTCCACCGGCCCGCGCTCGACCAACATGGCTGTGGAGATCATGGAGGAGGAGTGATTTTACTTTTGATCTAAGTTCTGCCAATCATAATATTGCGTCTGACCATTAATATTAATAATGACTAAACCCGAATTACGAATGACGAATCAATGACCAAATCCAAATATCAAATGACCAAATGGTGTCGACCTCGATGAAGATCAAGATTCAATAACCCGCTCGTAAGCAAGAGAAGGAGTTGGATGATCTTTTAGACATTCGGATTTGGGATTTCCTTCGGGTTTCGACATTCGGGTTTTGTCATTGGCAGTAATGGGCATGAAGAACTGTAAGCTGGTTATAATTGTATTTCTCCTCAATCTCATTCTCCGCCTCTGCTTCATTTCCTGGCACCCGGCCACCTATACCGACAGCATCGATTACATGACCGCCCTGGAACGGATCCGCGGGACGATCATTCTGCCCGCCTATCCTTTCGCTCTCAAAACTCTCAGCCTGCTGATAGGTGATCTCCAACTCTCCGGCCGCCTGGTCTCCATCGTCTTCGCTTCCCTGGCTGTTTTTCCCCTCTTCGGTCTGGCCCGGATCATCTATGGCCGAAGGGCGGCCTTTTTCACGGTCTGTTTTTACACTTTTTCACCGCTGATCTTCCGCTGGTCTTTACGAATTTTTCCCCACGGGATGTACTCTTTTTTTGTCATCCTCTTCCTTTTCGGGATATTCCGATCCTTCGAAGCCGGCTCCGCCTGGTGGCTGGCTGTTGGGATATTCTCCGGCGGCGTTGCGGTCCTGACCTACCCGACCGGGCTGATCCTGGTTCCGGTCGCCGCCTTCGCCGTGTACGCGTACTTTTTATCCGTTGCCCGTCGGGAGAGATCTCTCCGGATTGGTTTGGGGATTTTTGTAGCAGGGTGGGCACTACTCGCAGCGGTTTTTTTCATCCTTTCCCCGTGCCGCGATAGCGTTGTTGGCGCCTTCGACGTCCTGCTCGGCTTTTTCCCGGTCCGCTTACCCGGGCCCCCGCTCGCCTGGCACCTGATTTTCCTCGGGGCCGGGTGGGGTCTTGCTATCCTCATTCTCTCCTCTATCTGCCCGGCCCCCAACCGGCGACCCGGCTGGTGGTATCGCCGCCCGCTTGCCTGTTTATCTCTCGGTTTCTCGGCCGGACCCTATATCTTTCTCCACATCTGGCAGCGCCAGCTGGCCATGACCACCTGGTACCAGCAGGGGATGCGGACTTCGATGCGCTCCCTGGCCGGCCGCTGGGAGGCATGGTTGAAATATTACCTCGTTGCCTATCCCTATATCCTGGTTTACCCGGTAGCGGTTTTGGCCGGCCTCGGCCTGATCCTGAGTCTGATCCGTGCCGTCCGGCGCCCTCTCCTGAGGGGCTGGGCGGCTTTCTTCGTTTATTTCTTCGCCGCCGGCTTCTATACCCTGGTGGTCAACAAATGGTGGACCCCCCGCTATCTTTACATGCTGGCGGTGGCAGCTCTGCCCTTGGCCGGCGGCGGGATCGAGTCCCTGGTCGCCGCCCGGAGACGGGCCCTTAGGTCCGCCGGCTGGATCTTTTTTTGCCTCTCGCTGGCAGCTTCCGCGGTATTTTCCGGCCTTGTTCTGTACTGGTCCCGGGACAGCTTCGGCGACATCCGCCGGAGCGCCGAATATATCCGTGATCACCTCCGGGGCGAGAGGGTCTTTTCCAGCGAGCTGCGAAAGGTCGGATTCTGGTCTCAAACTCCCCTCCGGGGCTATACCCGCCGCAGCCGGACCCGGGTGCGTCCCGGCGACCTGGTACTTTTGGTCGGCTGGCACACCAACCTGGAGACCGAGCTGGCCTATCTCAATCGTTTTTACCTGACGGAGATCGTTCATAAAGAAAAAGCGGAGATCGTTCCCCTGCTGGCGGATGATATCGTGGATTGGGCCGGGAAGAACCTACGCCGCCGCGCCAACGCTCCCGTGGTTTGGGAAGAACGATTCCGCAAACAGCAGCTCGAAAGCTGGCTGGTGGAAATCAAGGCGAGTCGGGGTGAGGCCGAAGAAAAGGATGTTTCAGCGGGGAAAACAGCCGGCCTTTTTTCCCGGTCTCTCCTGATCCCGGAGTTGGAACAGGCCACTTATTTTGATGTGGGTGTATGGGAGGTGTTATCCCCGCCGGAAAAAGGGGAGTTTGTCAGGCTGGAGATGGCCCATCCCCGAGCGGGCCCCCCCGGCAGTTTCCGGATGGTGGCTTACGCTGACCGGGATGGAGACGGTTTGCCCGATGAGAAGGTGGCTCAATCGCTCCTGCTGGAGAGCGCGGCCCCGGGGCAATGGAGCAGCTGGGAGTTCAATGCCCCCGGGGGAAAGCTTTTTGTGGGAAGCACCTGGAGCCTGGGCAACTGGGTTTTCCACGGCCGGGGTTCCTGGCCCGGCGATAACTTCTCCGAAATCATGTATTACTCCCGCGGCGGAATACCCGTACATACCGCCCACCGGATAACCAACCTCAAAATTAGCTTTCCGAATCGCGGAGCGGAAAAGCATTAGCATTGAAGCCCCGCTTCGCTTCTGTTAGTATTTACTCTTCCGAATTTCAATTGATTGAAATTCGAAACAACCAGGAAAGCTCTTTAAAATTGACCAAGAGCTCGATAATGACATTATTGGCTCGAAAGGCGGAGTATATACAGAATTTAATGGATATTAATTTTGCAGAGCATAAAAATTTTGCTTTCAGATTAACTCGATCGGAAAGCATGATAAAATAGTAAGCACAGCGAGCTAATCTGCATGATCAAAGGGAAAAAAATTCTGCTCACCGGGGGGGGCGGCTTTATCGGAACGAATCTTTGCCGGGCCCTGGTGGAAGAAAATGAACTGGTGGTTTACGATAACCAGCACCGTGACGCCATCCACTTCACGGATCTTACCGATAATCCCCACCTGAGCTTCATCAGGGGGGATGTTCTCGATCAGGATGGTCTGGCCCGCGCCATGAGCGGATGCCATCTCGTCATTCATTTGGCCGCCATCGCCGGTATTGATACGGTGGTCAACAGCCCCACCGTCACCATGAAAGTGAACATGACCGGCACCCAGAACGTTCTCGAGGCCGCGGTCCGGGAAAAAGTCGAGCGGTTCGTTGATTTTTCCACCAGCGAGGTCTACGGATCGTTTGTCTACAAAGCGGACGAGAGCGAACCCACCACTCACGGGCAGGTGGGAGTTCTCCGCTGGATTTACGCCGTGAGCAAGCTTGCCGCCGAACATATGACCCACTGCTACCATCAGGAATACGGGTTGCCGACCGTAACCATTCGCCCTTTCAATATCTACGGTCCCTACCAGGTCGGAGAGGGAGCGATCCAGAAGTTCGTTCTCGCCGCCCTCCGCCGCCGCCCTATCACCATTAATGGTGACGGCTCGCAAATTCGTGCCTGGTGCTATATCGAAGATTTCGTGCGGGGAGTTCTCCTTTGCCTGGAAAAAAAGGAAGCGGTAGGTCAGGTCTTCAACCTCGGCAATCACAGCGCCGCCCTGACCATCCGGGATCTGGCCGAGCGCGTAATCCGGATGAGCGGTTCATCGTCCTCCCTGACCTTCAAGAAGGGGCTGGAGGCCGACGTCGCCCTGAGAATCCCCAGCATCGCCAAGGCCCGGCGCCTGCTGGGATTCGAGCCCCGCGTCATGCTGGACGAGGGCTTGGAAAGGACCATCGCCTGGTACCGGGAGAACTGGCAGTTTAAGTAATATGGGATTTGTGGGCATTACGATGTGTGCTGGTGATAGAAGGGATAGCGTTAGATAAACTGTTAGATAGGAAAACAGATATCGGTTGTTAGAAGACTGAAAACGGATCAGAAGCGCTCAATGAAAGTTGTTATTACAGGTGCGGGAGGCTTTATCGGCAAGAATCTGCTTCTGGGCTTGGCTTCCTCCCACGATATCCTCGCCCTCGATCGAATTGAGTCCCTGGAGGATTTTGTCAAATCACATTCCCTGGAGCGGGTCTCCGTCGGCGTCTGCGATCTGACCGATGAGGCCGCCCTGGAGCGTTTGGCGGGGGAATGGGGGAACAGTCCCGACGCCGTGGTGTATCTGGCCGGCAACGGGAACCCCGCCTATTCGGTGGATCACCCTAAGGAAGATTTGCGGGACACGGTTTTAGGACTGGTCGGTTTTTTCAAATTTTTCCACCCCCGGCGGGCGATTTATTTTTCCTCGGGCGCGGTCTACGACGGTCTCTCCGGTTCGGTTAGCCCCGATTCCCGGATAGATCCCCGTTTGCCCTACGCCATTTCCAAGCTCGCCTGTGAGCAGTATATTAAATTTTTTCATAAGATGAAGCGGATCAAGGAATATGTCATACTGAGATTTT
>Ga0272441_10008913_pt1 | contig 15691 bp, 12 predicted proteins | sample SSMProp6N_FD_193582 | JGI IMG/M metagenome (GOLD analysis project Ga0272441, IMG submission 193582) | Marine sediment archaeal communities from Little Sippewissett salt marsh, Falmouth, MA, United States - SSM-Prop-6N | ecosystem: Environmental > Aquatic > Marine > Wetlands > Sediment ... | reverse complement strand
AATAATCCCAGTGAAGTCAATAAGGAATATAACTATGAGAAGGCTTCATAACATAAGCATATTTATTACATATTTGATTTGCCAGGGACACCCAAGTTGTGTATTATCTCTCAGAAAATTAAACTCAAGGGGGTCACGATGGTCAACAAGGTCATACTTATAGGAAGGCTGGGCGCCGATCCTGAAGTTCGGTATACACAGGATGGTACCATGGTAACGAATTTCAGGCTCGCCACCGATGAACAGTGGAAAGATAAGAACGGAGAGCGGGTCCAGAAAACCGAATGGCACAGGATTGTCACATTCAGAAAACTCGCCGAGATATGCGGAAACTATCTTGCCAAGGGACGGCTTGTCTACATCGAAGGGCGACTCCAAACGAGGGCATGGGACGACAGGGATGGAAACAAGAAGTACACGACTGAGATTATTGCCTCGAATATGCAGATGCTGGAAAGGAAGGGCGAAGAGGCCGGTCAGGGAAGAGGATTGACCGGTAACGACACAGGATTCAGAGAACCCGACTTCCCTGAAGACGATGTCCCCTTCTAGGTGTTATTTTTTATTATCTTCTATCTTTTCGGAATCATCGGCACTTTTTATCTCTTCCTGATCCTGAAAAGATTTTTTGAAATTCCTGATACCCTTACCAATGGCCCCCCCTATCTCGGGGAGCTTTCCGGCTCCGAAGATAATCAGGATAATTACCAGTATAATCAGTAACTCGGGTATTCCTATACCGAACATAGTATGTGCACCTCGTAGCGCGGGAACCTCGTGTTCCCGCCTTTTTTAAAGGAAAAATAAAATATTAGACACCTTTTGTCAAACATATCTTGAAACGCCCCCACAATCCCGCATAGGGGGATCTCCCCTTTTGTACTCCGACAAGCTGCGGGGAATTTCCGGCCGCTGGCAGTTTAGATGTTGTTTTTGCTGCTTTTCGGACAGAGAATAATTTCGTTAACGGATATATTCCCTCTCGAGGGTTCAGATAAATATTTATTCACTCTCCTCTCGTGGCAATGTCAAACGAATAACCTCTCCATGCCGTCCAAGCCGGCCAAGGGATTCACCGTCAAAGGTAATATTCACTCCTTGTGCGTTTCCCACGACGAGAGAGAAGGTATCCGTAGCCTCTCGTTTGATTGTTTCACCCGGTTTTAATAATACCTCAAAGGGTTCCCCCTCGTCTGCACTTATTTTCATCCAAGTCGACTCCGTCGCCGTAATTTCAAGGAGATAGGGCTCTTTCGAAACCGGCGTCGGGGCAACTTCCTGAACCTCCTCGGGTAGTGCGACCATCATTTCATCATCACTCTCTTCCTCTTCCGGGAGTGCAACCTCCGCCTCGGGTTCTTTCTCGGGAGGGGCTATTGCAATTTCTGGAGTGTCTTCCTTTGTCACCACTTCCGTGGGAGGGATATCCCCTTGATCGGGGACGACTTCGGGACTTTCGATGACCTGCCCCTTTTCAGACTCAGGGACGCTCTCGTAATCCTTGTACAGATAGGTAAAGGCAAAAAATGAAATGACGCAGAGAAAGACGATGCACCAGATGATAAGGCTCACGTGGGATCGCAACCACGACTGTCTCTTTGGCTTCTTCGGCCCTTCGAAGCGTCTTTCCTTCTCCACATAATTGTTGTAGCGAGAGAGAATATTTTCGCTCTCTACTCCTATTATCCGTGCGTAGGACTCGATAAAGGATCGCGCATAGACGGGCTCCGGGAGCAGGGCAAAGTCACCCTCTTCGATTGCTTCGAGGGCCGATATTCCGATCCTCGTCACCCGCGATATCTCATCGAGGCTCATACCCAGAGATTCCCGGACTTTTCTTAAATCAAGAAGGTCATCGCTTTCTTCGACGCTCTTCTTGCCAGGCTCTATTGTTTCTTCCTCTTTTACCATTCTAATATACCGATTTTTAAAGAATTTGATGAACATTTATCACTAATTCTGAAGCGAAGCAACAGAAATCATCTCAACTTTTACGCAACAACATGCTAAAGAGGGAGATGAATGCATAACGGGAAGGACGGAGAAATGGTCGATTACAGAGAATTTGCAATATCAGTGGCGAAAGAGGCGGGAGGGTTCCTGAAGGAACGATTCCATCATAGCCACACAATCAGTTTCAAGGGACGGATCAACATCGTGACCGAGGCTGATATGATGTCGGAAGAATTACTCATGAAGGCGATAGGAGAAAGCTTTCCCGGTCACGATATCGTATCGGAAGAAAGGGAGAGCGTTCTCAGGGGTTCACCCTACCGGTGGATTATCGACCCCCTCGATGGAACGACAAACTACGCCCATGGCTTCCCCGTTTTCTCCGTTTCCATAGCCCTCGAGCGGGAAGGCTCTATCATGCTGGGCGTGGTTTACAATCCCATGCTTGACGAACTCTTTGTGGCAGAACGGGGAAGGGGCACCTTCTTGAATGAGAACGAGATATCCGTCTCAGACAGAGGGGATCTATCACAATGTCTCCTTGCAACGGGCTTTCCCTACGACATTCGCGAAAACCCCGACAATAACATCAACTACTTCAACGAGATGGCCATGAAAGCCAGGGCCGTCAGGCGAGCCGGTTCAGCGGCACTTGATATGGCCTATATCGCTGCAGGACGCTTCGACGGATTCTGGGAACTCAAGCTGCAACCCTGGGACACGGCCGCAGGCTGGCTTCTTGTCGAAGAGGCTGGCGGAAGGGTCACCGATATCTCAGGAGAAGCCTACTATCTTGAATCGCCACACATAGTGGCCACAAACGGAACAATCCATCAATCAATGATCGACATCCTGGGAACGATTGATCCACGCGACCGTCGTCTTCTCTAACGATAAGGCCTTCAGATCACTTCGATCCTCTCTCTTCTGAAGATCTCCTTCGATCTTTCAATCTTACCGGCATCAACCCACCTCGTCATTGGTTCCTGGACGCTCAAGGGGTTCTCGACGCCGATCTTTTGGCTCTTTTCATGCCAGAGGGGATTGTAGGGAAGAAGCTGCACCCTTTGTACCCCCTGGATTCGGAGAAGATGTGCAAACGCACCAAGGTTGGACTCACGATCGGTAATACCAGGGATAAGCGGCACTCTGGCCAGAACCGGGATGCCGCCCTCTTCCGACATCCTGTGGAGTGCACTGAAGTTTTCAAGAATGGTATCGTTCCGTGCACCGCAGAATCTGACATGTTCGTCGGGGTCATGGAGCTTCAGATCGTAGTAGATCATATCGAGATGGGGATAGAGCACCTCTTGAAAGTGGCTGAGATTGAATAAGCCGCACGTTTCAATGAGTGTATGGATCCCCCTCGATTTCAGCTCCTTTAGAAGGCCGGCGGTAAACTCCATAAACAGGGTCGGCTCTCCCCCCGAGAGCGTCACCCCTCCCCCTGAGGTATCGAAGAAGGGTTTGTCCTTAAGAACAGCCGCAACTATCTCATCTCTGGGCATCTCTCGCCCCACGGCGGTGAGTGCCAGGGCGGGACAGTTGTCGGCACAGTCAAAACATAAGGTACACCGTTTTCGGTCGATGAAATAGGGATTGTCCCGGGAAAGGGCCCCCTCGGAACAGATATCCAGGCAGGTGTCGCAGCCGATACATTCCTTTTCATCGAAGGATATCTCAACCTCCGCTTTCTTGCTTTCGGGATTCTGGCACCAGAGGCACGAGAGAGGACAGCCTTTAAAGAAAACAACGGTCCGGATTCCGGGGCCGTCGTCGAGTGAATTGCCTTTGATATCGAGGATGAGCGGTTGCTTTGTCATATGCCGTACTCGGCCCGTTCGATGAGTTCCATCTGCATCTGACTGTTGAGAGTCACGAAATAGGCGTTGTAGCCCGAGATTCGTACCAAAAGGTTTTTGTAGTTTTCGGGATTTGCCATGGCATCCTTTAACATATCGGAGGTCACCACATTAAACTGCATCTGCATCCCCCCGAGATCAAAATAGGTTTTCGCGTAGGAATAGATGTGGTCGACGATCTCCTCGTGCGTATCCGTTGGGGCGGGCACGACCTTGACATTGAAAGCTATGTTATTATTCATATTCTCAGGCTCCAACCGGGCCACGTCCCGAATGTTGTCGAGGAGGTTTTTCGAGGCGTTCGCCTCGGGCGTGAGACCCGGCGTAAAGGCCTTGCCGGCGAGCCTCCCCGAGGGGAGTGCACCGCTCAGCGTCCCGAAGGCGACATGGTTCGACATCGACCAGAAGCCCGCCGTATATCTCCCTCCCCTGAAATTGAGGTGATTCCAGTAGGAATCGTGGGCAAATTTTGCAACCCTGTTGGCAATGTCCAAGGCCTCCTCACTGTCGGATCCGAAGAGGGGAACGCGCTTCGTCACCATGGCGTGAAGGGCCGGATTTCCGGCAAAGTTGGTATCGATCGCCTCCTTTAACTCCTTAAAACTGACCGTCCCCTCGTCGTAGACGAGTTTCTTTATCACCATGAGGGAATCGGTCACGTCGGCAAGACCGATACATGCCGACCCCGATGAATTATACTTTGCACCGCCCCGTGTCACATCCTTTCCCTTTGCAATCGTCCCCTCGATCAGAGAGGAGAGAAGCGGCGTGGGACGGAGCACGGCATGGGCCTCGCCGAGCATATTGTTCAATTCCACCGACTTGTCGATCAGAAAGGTGAACTGTGTCGTGAAGGCATCAAAAAAATCGTCAAAGGTCTCGAAATCGTCCGCCTCGACACTCCCCGTCCTGGGACCTACATCCCAGTTCATAAGGGGATGAAAGCCGTTATTGAGGGCCATCTCAAGAGCGGCCACCATATTCATCATCATGCAGTTGGTGTGGCCGATATGTTTTCCGCATAGGGTGGGCTCCACACATCCCGTGGCAGACCAGTCCCGCAGGTCTTCGGGGGGATAGTTGAACTGGTCGAGCGATTTCATCACCACCTCGTCGTTATGCAGCGAAGGCGTGGCGGCGGTGATATAGTTGACCTCGCAGAGACGCTTCAGATAGGTCTCGCTGTTTTTGCCGGGGTTATACCGGGCATTCACGTTGGGATCACGAATCCCCAGCAGTTCCGTGACCTTGAGAAAGATATAGGTCATGTCATTGACGGCGTCTTCGCCGTCGGGTTTGACGCCACCCAGGGTGATGACCTGATCGGAGGAGCTCCCACCGAAGAGGTAGTTTCCGATATCCGGTACGAGGGGAAGGTGATCCGTACATCGCATGTAGAAACACCCGATCAGTTCAATTGCTCGCTCGATATAGGCTTCCCTCTCTTCAATCGTGGTGAATTTTGCCATATCGGCCTCGAAATAGGGCTGGAACCACTGGTCCAGCCTCCCGATCGAAAGGCCGGCATTGGTATTTTCCATATGGAGGGCAACCCAGACGATCCAGAGGGCATTGACCGCTTCATCGAGGGTCTCGGCCGGATTTTCCGGGACCTTTGCACATATCTCGGAAAGGCGTTCCAGTTCCGATTTTCGTACCGGATCCAGTTCTCCTTTGGCCTCTTTCAATGCCTGCTTTGCCAGGTTTCGGGCATAGGCATTAACCCCCTCGAGACAGAGCATCATGGCCCGCAGGGTATTTCTCTTCTCGTTGTCAGCGCCGTTTGTCTTCAATTCATTTTCTATTTCTCCGACAATCTCTTTCGTTCCCAGCCTCAGGAGCTTGGGAAAATCGGGGATCGTATGGGAGAGCGCCACCGACTTCCAGAGAAAGTAGACGGCGAAGCGCTCGTCCATGGTTTGGGAAAGCGGATTGCCATATCGTTCCCGCACCCATTCCCTGAAATTCCTCTTTGCCCAATAGGGAAAGACATAGTGATGGAGAATGCGGGCCGTCTCATCCGAGATGTTGTAGGGATTGAGAAACCTGTGGGGAGTCGATTTGAGTTCCCCCCATATCATGGTGCCGTGTGCATCGGGATAGATCACCACCCCGATCTCCTTTTCCGTCGTCGTCCCCGCAACGAGGTCATTTTTCCGGATAATCGGGCGTCTCTTTTCCATGAGGTACTTGAAGGCCTCTCCCTGCCGGAGTTGGGGACTCCATTCATTGCCATGTTCGTCGACCTCAAAACCGTGGTTCACGAACCAGTCCGTCAGGATTGCGGGGCGTTCATGGCAGATCTCCGGTTTCGTATCGAGATGTATGGCGAGGAATTCCTTCAGCCGGGGAAAGTCTTCAAGGCTGTAGCGGGAAAGGTAGGAATCATCAAGGTATCGAACGCCGGGATCACCGCGATCGCCTCTGAGGTGGAAGTCCTTTCTCCTGTCCATTTCCGTTCTGACCGTCGGATCGACGGATGAGGCCGTCTCCTTCCTTATTGCCAGTTCCTTTTTCCGGTCTTTCTCCATCATCTTCCGGTGTTTCCTGTCCATGAGAAGGGAGATGAAGAAATTGAAGATCTGGACATAGGCCAGATTTCCCTCGAGTCTCAACCTGTTTTTCATCAGCATATTGAGAACTTCATTCGGGGGGACCTTCAGCATCTTCTTGACATCATCGTCGGACCTGAAGATGAGCGTTACATTCACGCTATCGGGAATTGCATTTTTAACTTTGATTTCGCCGTCCTGAAAGACTATTGCCTTTTCAACGCTCCCCGTTTCGGTGCGAAACCCCACGGAAAGGTTGATCCAGCCCTGGTCCCCCCTGAGATATTTTCGAAGTGAGGGCCTGTATCTGAAGTTGGCAGCCATGAGAACAAGGAGTATATGTCCCAACATATTGGTCGATGATTTTTTCGGCATCTTCCCTCCTTCTGCAGCAATATATCGGATAGTATGGCCAATGTATCTGCCTCTGCTACATAGCGAATTCTGCCCGTTCGATGAGCTCTATCTGCATCTCCTTGTTGAGTGTTACAAAGTAGGCGTTATAACCCGAGATCCGGACCAGGAGATTCCGGTAGTTTTCGGGGTTTGCCATGGCATCTCTGAGGACATCGGAGTTCACTACATTGAACTGCATCTGCATCCCCCCCTCCTCGAAATAGGTCTTCACATAGGAATGCATGACACCTATGATATCCTCTCTCGAATCGTGGGCCGAGGGAACGAGCTTCACATTAAAAGCCTCATTATTGTCCATGTGCTCTGCTTCGAGCCTCGCCACGTCCCGAATGTTATCGAGGAAATTATGTGATGCCGAAGGATGGGGTGTCAACCCCGGCGTGAATGCCTTTCCGGCAAGCCTGCCCGAAGGAAGGGCGCCGGAGAGGTTGCCGTAGGCCACATGCTGCGACATGGACCAGAAACCCGTCGAATACTTTCCTCCCCTAAAATTCTCGTTGGCCTTATAGCAGTCATGAACACATTTGGCCACACGTCGAGCCATTGCAAGGGCCTCACCATCTCCCGATCCGAAAAGGGGAACACCCTTTCGTACCATGGCATGGAGCCCTGGCGCATGGGCGAAGTTGTCATCGATGGCACCCTTCAACTCGGAAAAGGTGATCCTTTTCTCATCAAATACCAGTTTCTTTATCACCATCAGCGAATCGGTCACATCGACAAGACCGATATTGGAACTCCCCGATGTGTTGTAGATTGCACCGCCCTTGGTTACATCCAACCCCTTTTCGATCGAACCGTCAATGAGGGCACTGAGCAGGGGCGTAGGTCGATGTTCGGCATGGGCCTCGGCATACATTCGATTGAGCGTTGCCGCCTGATCGACGATAAATCTCAACTGGATTGTATAGGCCTTGAAAAAATCCTCGAAGGTCTGGAAATTTCCCTCTTCAATACTTCCCGTCTCCGGTCCCAGATGCCAATCCATTGATGGATGGCGGCCATTATTGAGCGCCATCTCAAGGGCGGAAACAAGATTCATCAGTATCGATCCCGTATGAGACATATGTCTGCCCGAGAGCGTGGGCTCCACACAGCCCGTGGCCGACCAATTTCGAATATCCTCAGGTCTATATCCCTTATTTTTGAGGGAGGCGAAGACCGCATGATCGTTGTGCATCGACGGTGTTGCTGCGGTGATAAAATTTACCTCGCAGAGGCGTTTCAGATAGGTATCGCTGTTTTTTTCGGGATTATACCTGGCATTCACGTTGGGATCACGAATACCCAACATTTCCGTGACCTTGAGAAAAATATAGGTCATATCGTTGACACCGTCTTCACCCTCGGGGGTTACTCCCCCGAGGGTGATCGCCTGATCGGAGGAACTGCCGCCGAAGAGGTAATTTCCGATATCGGGCACCAGGGGGAGGTGATCAGTACCCCGCATGAAGAGACAGCCGACAAGCTCTATGACTTTTTCTATATAGTCACGCCTCCTCTCTGAAGAGTGAAGCTTTCTCATATCCGATTCAAAGTAGGGCTGGAGCCACTGATCGAGCCTTCCGAAGGAGAGCCCCGTATTGGTATTTTCCATATGGAGGGCAACCCAGATGATCCAGACGACATTGATCGCCTCGTCCAGTGTTTCGGCAGGGTTTCGTGGCACCTTTTCGCAGATCTCCGCCAGACGGAGGAGTTCCGCCTTTCTCTCCGGATTTGTCTCGTTTGCCGCCCTTCTCTCAGCCTCCCCTGAGAGATTTGACGCATAGGCATTCACACCCTCGAGACATATCGCCATCGACTCCAGGGCATGCCGCTTCTCTTCGTCCAGAGTATTGTCCCGTTTCAGCCTCTCCTCGATATCTCCTATGATGCCCTCCGTTCCCTTCTGGAGGACTCGGGGATAATCGGGAATCGTGTGAGAGATCCCCACGGACTTCCAGACAAAATAGTAGACCCAGCGTTCGTCAATCTGGAGGCAGAGAGGTTTTCCGTGCTTTTCCCTCACCCACTGCTTGAAATTTCTCTTTGCCCAGAATGAAAAGACATCGTGGAGTATCTCCGCATCATCATGTGATACCCTGTAGGGATTGAGAATGCGTTTTTCAATCGTTTCAAGCTCGCCCCAAACCAGGGTGCCCGACGAATCGGGGTAGATAAGGATTCCCGTCGGTTCCTTCGATGTGGACGTTCCTGCGATGAGACTGTCCTCGGCAATAATCGGTTTTCTCTCCGCCATAAGATACTTGAAGGCATGGGCCTGTCTCAGTTCGGGTACCCAGGGATTTCCTGTCACATCACATTCGAAACCATATGTGCGATACCACTCTGTCAGGAGTCTGGGCCTCTCGGCGCAGATCTCGGGCATCGCCGCAAAGTGTACACCACAAAGCCGCCTGAGCCGCGGAAAATCTCCCAGGCTGTAGGAGGAAAGATAGGGGTCATCGAGAAAGAGTACCCCCCCGTCGTTGTTTGCTCCCCTCATCCGGTAGGCTTTTCGTTCTGTCAGTTCCTCCGGAAGATTCCGATTGTCAATGGAATATTCTCTCTTTCTCGATTTCTTATCTTCTCTATAGACCTTTTCAAGCATTCTCTGGTGTTTTTTCCCCAGAAGGAGAGAGACATAGAAGTTAAAGAGCTGGAGGTAGGTCATATTACCGTCGAGGATCATCTTATTCTTCATGATAAGATTGAGCATCTCATTCGGTGTAATACGGAGCATCTCTTTCAGGGTGGAATCGCTCACAAATCGCATGACGACGTCAACATCAGCGGGAATATATCCGGAAACAGAGACGCGACCATCACGAAATATCATTGCTTTTTCGACGGTTCCGTTTTCAGTCGCGAAGCCAACGGTAAAGTTGATCCACCCATCTGTGCTTTTGAGATACCTGTTAAGAGAAGGACGGTAGTTGAAGAGCATCGCCATAAGGCGAAGGAGAATGCCCGTCAGCGGATTGTAGATCGACCTGGTTGTCATTGTGGCAATCTCACCTTCACCATGTAATTTTACAACCGAAGAGCCCCCACCGCTGCTGCGGGGAGCTTCAATGATATCACATACAGGTATGAAAAAAAGATGATTTTTTATAAGGAATGGCCGTCAGAGAAAATCTCTCCAACTAAACGTCGGCTACTTATAATCGATTTCCAGCTTATTAATCTTGTTATGAAGGGTGTTCCTGTTTATTCCGAGAAAGTCTGCCGCCGATGTCTTTATATTATTTGAACGCCTCATGGCAATCTTAATCAGGCTTCTTTCAATCATGGAGAGGACTTCGTCGTAGAGATGGCCGTTTTCGCCATTACCGGAATCAAGGATGGTAACAATCTCATCAAGCTTCTTTTCAATGACAGACTCAACGACAGAAAAGGAAGAAACAGTATCTTTTTTAACGTCCCGCAAACTCATGGCAACTTTCCTCTCTCGACTAAAAGAAAACCTACATGCGACCTACTAAACCAGACTCTATTACTTAAAAGTTGCGAAACCAGCAGCTCTCATAACAATTTTTCGGTATGCACGCTCAGATGACAAGTGAATTGTAAAGGCAGAGATGAAACCCCCTATACGAATTGACCATACGTATTTTTTACAATGTCGTCAACGATAAAATACATCAAAAACCAATCTTCAGGCAAATTACCACAATCAGGATAACAGCAGCCAGCCATGACGTTACTATATCCGACCTTCGCTTTACCGGCTCGTCAATAACAGTTTTGACGCTTTCCTCTACCCGCTCGCTATCGACACGGCTGGACAGATCACTCACCATGGAATAGAACTCTCCATGGGTATTCGACAGGACATGAAACCCTTTGGTTGTCGTGAGGAGGAGGTAAACCTTTTTCCTCACCGTCATAGTATCAACATTTGTTATATCATTCCAGGAGAGGTCTTTTCCCCGCAAGAACTTTTTTATCCTGATTCCCTTCTCCCCTATCGACGTTTCGAGGAAAAACGATTCGAGGAAAATATAGAGCAGTGAAAGAAATACCACTACGAGAACGACCATCTCTGCGGGAATCGTCGTCGTAAAGGCAGAAACTACGATAAGAAGAAAAAGTAATATACAATCGAGCGTCAGGGGAACCAGAAATTGCTTTCTCACTCTGTACGTCTTCTCTGACATCAATACAATCTCACTTTCGAAAAAGTAGCGCTACCCTTCTCGTACAAAGGTTCCGCTTTTGCCACCACTTTTTTTCAACAATTTAATCTCCGAGAGCACGATCTCACGGTCGGCGGATTTGCACATATCGTAGATTGTGAGGGCTGCCATGCTTACAGCGGTCATGGCTTCCATTTCCACGCCCGTTCTGCCCACCGTTTTTACTCGCGCCTCGATGCTAATTTCTCCCCTTTCGGGATCGGCCGTGAAATCAATATCGATACCCGTCAGTTCAAGGGGATGGCACATGGGAATCAAGTTGCCCGTCATCTTTGCCGCCATTATACCGGCGATCTTGGCAACGCCGTAGACATTCCCCTTTGCCACCTTTCCGGTTTCTATCTCCCTGACTGTTTCCGGTTTCATGAAGACCCTGCCTCCGGCAACAGCCTCTCGCAGGGATGGCTCCTTTCCGGTAACATCGACCATCCGTGCCCTGTTTTTATCATCAATATGTGTAAATTCTGCCATTTATGTAACTCTTTCCTATCATGAATCATTTATGTCCGGCTCAAAGCACTCAGAAGCTAACACAGTTGATTTTTCCCGTCAAGACAGTTGAAGCTCCCCGCAACACGGTGCGGGGAATTTCCAGCTGTTAAATTGTGTGTAGCCGCTAACCCCGCCAGAGAAAGGGGGATATTCGTTTCCCGGTCCGATTTTCTGGTCAGCATCACGGGGTGAGGAAAAGACTCATACCAGCTTTTCGGCAACCTTCTCCTTCACCATTCGCGCCTCACCCACCATCCGTTCTATCAGCTCCGAAACCGTCGGTTCATCGTGGATAAGACCCACCCCCTGGCCTACCGGAACAATTCCCCGTTCGACATTGCCCTCCTCGGTGGCAATACGAAGCGCCTTATAGGCATTGGCAAAATAGGCCAGTTGCATGGCGTTTTTCCATCCCGAAGCGATAACACCCATAAACAGTTTGATAAAAGGGAGGCGGAGCTGCTCTGCAATATCACGGGCGTTGAAAAAGGCCGCCGGCAGATTGAGGCCTCGTTTCAGCATCTTCTTTGCGCCCCTCTCGTCCATGACACGGCACCAGAGCCCGTCGAACCGTTTCGAATAGAGTGTGTCGTAGACGTCTTTCTCTATGGAAAGTTGCTTTACTCGTCCATGAACGGTACTCTCTTTCGTTGTCATAAAGCGTGTTCCCATGGCAATGGCCTCGGCACCAAGCGCCAGCGCGGCAGTAAGGCCTCTCCCATCGGCGAAGCCGCCCGCTGCAATGACAGGAATGTCCAACGCATCGGCGAGACTCGGAATCAGAAGAAGCGATGTAACGGCCTCTCCATGTCCCGCCGCTTCATTACCCGTTGCAATGACCGCATCGGTTCCGTAATCCTGCGCCCTCTTTGCGTGGCGGGCATTGGTAACGGTGGCAATAACCTTTCCACCGTACCCATGCACTCCCTTCACCAGCCAGTCACCCTTCCCGAGAGCAAAATTGACAACGGGAACCTTTTCCTCCAAAAGCACCTTCGCATTATCGCTCCCCCCTGGCAACATCAGAGAGGCATTGACTCCAAAGGGTTTATCCGTCAGCCTTCTCACCTCGCCTATCGATCGTCTCGTCTCGTCAGGATTCAGCGGTCCCGTCGCAAGAATACCAAGTCCTCCCGCATTTGAAACAGCGGCCACAACTTGGGGAACACTTATCCAGCTCATACCGGAAAGCAGAATAGGATACTCAATTCCAAAAAGCTCGGTGATACGTGTCTTCATCGATATTTCCCCCCTTTATTGTTGACGGTCTCGTAAGACGTCGATATTCGATGGCAAAGTAAAAAGCTTCACAGTGAGGTGCATTCCCTATAGGGACAGTGTATCTTCTGGTAAAGAACAATATGTTTATCTTGCATCCCTTCGGGATGCCCCGGTCAAGGCGCGCAACACAGAAGCTGGACTGTTTACGAAGCCATCAATTGTTGTTTCAGACAATCCCTACCATCAAAATATAGATATGTATATTGTGAAAATGCATGCCCTGCATTTTCTCTTACTCCAGCCACTGAATAAAAAAAGTAATAAAACCTTGCCATAATATCTTTATTCCAATAAAATCAGCAACAAACCAAGGGGAATGCCGCAGTGATCATCAAGACAAAAAGCAGTACAATTATCGGAATCGATTCCTATCCTGTTGATGTCGAAGTTGATATCTCGTCGGGACTCCCCCAGTTTTCGACGGTGGGATTACCCGATATGGCGGTCAAGGAGAGCAAAGACAGGATAAAGTCAGCCATAAAAAATTCCGGTTACCCCTTCCCCAGAAACAGGGTGACCGTCAATCTGGCACCGGCGGATATCAAAAAAGAAGGGACTAGCTTTGATCTTCCCATCGCCACGGCCATCCTGGCCGCCGAAGGAATCATCGGGGGCGAAACTCTCAACGACTATAGCATCACGGGGGAACTCTCACTGGACGGAACCATCAAGGCGGTTCAGGGTGCCCTGTCTCAAGCGTTTCATACAAAAAAAACAGGCATGAAGGGAATAATCCTTCCCCATGATAACGCGGGCGAGGCGGCAATGATCGAAGGAATAGATGTTATCCCTGTGGAGTACCTCTACGAGGTGGTGGAGTTTTTAAATGGCGGGGGGAATATTTTCCCCACGGATATTGATGCTTCGGCTCTTTATCAAGACAGCCTCCACTACCCCTTCGATTTTAGTGAGGTAAGCGGCCAGGAGCAGGCAAAGAGGGCACTCGAGGTTGCCGCAGCGGGCGGGCATAATATCCTCATGATCGGCCCTCCTGGTTCGGGAAAGACGATGCTGGCACAACGTTTCCTGACGATACTCCCCGATCCCTCATTCGAGGAAGCCATCGAAACGACAAAGGTTCATTCCGTAGCAGGCCTGCTCAAGAAGGGAGAATCACTTCTGGGTAGACGCCCCTTCCGATCTCCCCACCACTCAATCTCCGACGCAGGTCTCGTCGGAGGTGGTCAGGTACCCAAACCGGGAGAGATAACCCTTGCCCACAACGGTGTCCTCTTTCTGGATGAGCTCCCTGAATTCAGAAGAAATGTTCTCGAAGTACTGAGACAACCGATGGAAGACGGACAGGTTACGATAGCACGATCCTCGGCCACGGTTATCTATCCGGCCAGATTTATGCTTGTGGCAGCCATGAATCCCTGCCCCTGCGGCTATTTTACCGACCCGAAGAGGGAATGCAACTGCTCACCCAATCAGATACGGCAGTACAGGGCCAAGATATCCGGTCCTCTCCTCGACAGGATCGACATTCATTTAGAGGTCCCCTCCCTGCGCTACAGAGACCTGGCAAAGAAAAGTGGGGCAGAGAAATCACTATCCATCAAACAACGGGCACAGAAGGCCCGGTCAGTCCAGCAGGAGAGGTTTGCCGATACCACGCGGAGCAATGCCCTTATGACCAACAGGGAAATAAAGGACTACTGCCGGATTGATGATGTCTCCCAGCAGCTCGTAGAAATGGCCATCGACAAACTGGGACTCAGCGCCAGGGCATACACCAAAATACTCAAGGTGGCCCGAACCATAGCAGACCTGGAAGAAGAAAAATCGATACAATCACATCACATCTCAGAGGCCATTCAATACAGAAATCTTGATAGAAGAATCATTTAGTGCTAAATTGCCGAATTATATTTTACGATGCTTGTTGAAATTCCTGGCGCCGCACTCTATAGCAGGAGGGGAGTCAGTAAATCTGCGAAGGAGAATTCGAACATGGACATCAAGGTCACAAAAGTAGCGCCTGAGGATATGAAACCGAAGCCGCACGACGAATCGAAACTGGGATTCGGGACGTTAGTGACTGATCACCTTTTCACGATGAAATTCAGCACTGAAAGGGGCTGGTACGATCCTGAAATAGAGCCCTACAGGCCGCTCGAACTCGATCCCTCAGCGATGTGTCTCCACTACGGACAGGAGATATTCGAGGGAATGAAGGCATACCGGGGAAAGGACGGTTCCATCTACCTTTTCAGGCCGGAAGAAAACATAAAAAGAATGGGAGTGTCCGCAGAGAGACTCTGCATGCCCCCACCGGATAGTGAGCTTTTCATGGAGGCACTGAAAAAACTCGTACTCCTTGAGAAAGACTGGATACCCCGGGGAATCGGCACCGCCCTCTATATCAGGCCGACAATGATCGCTACCGAGGCAGCCCTGGGGGTGCATCCCTCGAGGAGCTATCTCTTCTTTATTATCGTTGGGCCCGTGGGAGCGTACTATCCTGAGGGATTCAGCCCCACAAAGATCTATGTGAGCGAAGATTACGTCAGGGCATCACTCGGCGGTATTGGAAACTGCAAGGCGGCGGGAAACTACGCGGCAAGCCTCTACGCCAGTAAAAAAGCAAGTGAAATGGGCTATACGCAGGTCCTCTGGCTCGACGCAAAAGAGAGGAAATATCCCGAAGAGGTAGGCACAAGTAATATATTCTTCGTCATAGGAGATGATGTAATAACGCCACCGCTGACGGGGAGCATCCTTCCCGGTATTACCCGTAACTCTGTCATCGAAATGGCGAAATCGTGGGGTATCAACGTCCTTGAAAAATCGATCTCAATGGACGAGATACTGCAGGCCCAGCGGGAAGGTCTTTTAAAGGAGGTCTTCGCCTCAGGAACCGCCGCAATCGTCTCTCCCGTGGGAAAGTTCTATTTCAGGAATAGCGAGCACACAATAAATGACGGAACGGTAGGACCCCTGACGGAGAAAC
>Ga0272441_10008911_pt1 | contig 15693 bp, 15 predicted proteins | sample SSMProp6N_FD_193582 | JGI IMG/M metagenome (GOLD analysis project Ga0272441, IMG submission 193582) | Marine sediment archaeal communities from Little Sippewissett salt marsh, Falmouth, MA, United States - SSM-Prop-6N | ecosystem: Environmental > Aquatic > Marine > Wetlands > Sediment ... | reverse complement strand
AAGCTCGTTTTCATTCTTCCCTCCCGTATTTTCTTTTGTTTAAAAAAAAGGGCCGCTCCCCCCTGGGGGGAAACGGCCCTTCGGCAGTTTGTTTAAAAAAAAGGAGAGCCAATAGCTCTCCTCTGGATACCTCACGGTTTAAAAAAAAACTCCGAAAATTTCGGAGCCTCGTCTTGCCGATTGGTCGTTTTGTTTGCCTGTGCACCTGTTCCGTTGCTTCCTTTTCGCTAAATTGCAGGGACTATGGCATAGCCGGAAAAAATTGTCAAGGCGGGTTTGTGGATTTTTACTAAAATCATGAAAAAAGATACGGATGAATTGATGCGATCCGATCGTTTGGCTATGCTAACGCACGGTTATGGCGCAAATCCAATGTCTGATGCTGGCGGCGGTGCCCGCGATGATCGCGCCGGCCGATGAGCCGGGGATCCTTCAGGACATCGATACGCCGGCGGGCTATCGTTCCTGGAAGCGGGATGGAGATTCTCGTTGACATGTATTGAAGCAAATGGATATTCTACCCAGCAGTACCAATGGGGAGGACAGGGATGAACTTTGACTGTGTAATCACAGGCGGCCTGATCGTCTATCCGGAACGGACGGTGCGCGCCGATTTGGCCGTATCCGAAGGAAAGATCGCGGCGATCGCGGAGCCGGGACAGGCCAAGGGCAAAACCACGATCGAAGCCGAGGGTTGCTATCTGCTGCCCGGCGCCATCGATCCCCACACCCATCCGGTGTATCTGGATTCGATCGCGGATACGGCTCGCACCGCCGCGTTCGGCGGGGTGACCACGGTGGTTCATTACGCCTATGCCCGGCCGGGGAACAGCCTGGTCGCCAAAATCAAGGAGTTCAAGGAGGAGGGACAATCCGCCTCCTGCATCGATTTCGCCCTGCATGGAGGGCTGTTCGAAACCCTGAAACAAGCCGATGAGATTCCGGCCGTCTTCGAGATGGGCGTCACCAGCTTCAAGGTGTTTATGGCCTACGCCAAGCTGGGTTGGATGACCGATGACTACGCCATGGCTAAAACCATGGATATCGTGAGCAAGCATGGCGGCATGGTCTGCGTGCATGCGGAGACCGGTCTGGCCATCGACTACATCATGGACAAGCTGCTGGCGGAGAAGGCGGACTTCGCCGAGCGATTCCTGGAAACCAGCCCGGATATCGCCGAAGCGGAGGGCATCTTCCGTGCCGTGTACATCGGCCGCCTGATGAACTGTCCGGTATACATCCCGCACGTCTCCTCGGCCGAAGGTCTGCGGGTGATCCGCTTCCTCAAGAGCAACGGCTGCCCCGTGATCGCCGAAACCTGCCCCCAGTACCTGGGTCTGACCTGGGATGCGCTCAAAAATCGCGGGCCGCTGGGCAAGGTCGGCCCATCGATCAAAACCGAGGCCGATCGTACGGCTTTGTGGACGGCCATCCAGGAAGGGATTTTCGATACGATCGGCAGCGACCACGCGCCCAAGGACAAGAAGATCGACGACGATTTCTTCGACGCGGCGTACGGGTCTCCGGAGGTGGAAACCATGCTGCCGGTGCTGTGGCACTTCGGCGTGAATCACGGGTTGATCACCCCGAATGAAATCGCGGCGCTGATGGCGGAGAACGCGGCCCGCATCATGGGACTGTATCCGCGCAAAGGGCGACTGGAGCCGGGTGCGGACGCCGATGTGGTGGTGTTCGATCCGACCGAGAGCTGGACGGTCGAAGGCGGCAATCAGCACAGCAACGCCTCTTACACCCTGTTTGAAGGCCGGCAGCTGCTCGGACGGGTCAAGAAGGTCTTCTCTCGGGGACAGTTGATCGTGGACGGTGAGCAGTTCCTCGGATCCGCAAGCCACGGAGAGTTTTTGCGCTCCAAGGCGGGGAACTGGCAATACCGTCAGTAGCGGCTGTCGAGACGGAGAAGTCTCGAATCCTCGAACAAAGAGAAAAAATATTATTGACAGGAATAAAGATACGGTCTATTATTGATTGATCATTCAAACAAAAATGGGTCGAACGAGTAAATCCACAATTCGCCGTCGCGAGATTATGGAGAGCTGCTACCAGGTTGTCGCCCGAAACGGACTGGAAGGAGCTACCCTCAAACGGATCGGCAAGGAAATGGGGGTTTCGCCCAGCCTCCTCATGCACTACTTCACCAGCAAAGAGGAGATGATCCTCGCCCTTGTCGACTACATGGTCGAAAGGATGGATAGAACTTTCAAGCGCGCGGTCAAACCGAGCGACAGCGCCAGGGAACGGCTGACCACCTACATCGAGAAAAACCTGAACTTCGAGATTCCCCAGAGCGTGGAGGACAAGGTCTTCTACGGCTGTCTGTATCTGGCTCTGAGTGATGAGCGGGTGCGCGCACGCTTTCGCCGCATGTACGAGCACGACCGGAAACTGATCGTCGGCTTGATCGGACAGTACATGAAGGAGACGGGAATCGAGAATTTGGAGCCCGATCTGCTGGCGATCCAGTTGATCTCCAGCATCGAGGGGTTCTACCTGTACCGGGTGGTGCATGGAGACAGTCCGGAGCTGAACAGGGCCGCGGCGAGCTACAAACAGAATCTGTGGATGTTTCTCGGAGGGAATCACGACTCGTGACGGGTCTGTTTATATGAATATCGAGGAGGAACGGCAATGAGTTTCTATGACGATTACGTGGCCCGGACCCCGACATCCGGGGTCCTTTTTTTTGGTGCGCCCGGCAGGGCGCACCCACTCGGGGGTGAAAGTCCCCTACAGGCCCGGCAGGGGGAACTGTTAGCCGGACGGCAAGGGTGTCCACCGCGAGGTGGAATCCGAAGGAAGCCGCAGGCAAACCGCTGGCTCGACGAACAGAAACTGCATAGGAGGCAGTAACACCTGGATGAGAGGGCCAATAAACTCAAAGTCCCGTACCTGCACGGAAGGTGGGGCTGTATATGCAGCGGGCATAAGCGGGAAGGTGGGTGCGCATTACCCGGGGAGATCTGTCGGAAAAGCTGGAGGCAGGGATAGGGTCGAGATATTGTGGCACCGGCGGGAAACCAGCCGGAAACAGAGAAGACAAACATCGACCTACGTGCTTGTCGGAAGGCAACCCGCATCGAGAGGTGTGGCTGGACCGGCAGAAGTCAGCAGAGGGCATATTAAGGTGGATTCGGCCCCACTGAAGGCCTGAACATGAGCTTCAGGATGAGGAACTTTCGTTTCGACGGCGAAGGAGAGGTAGAGTAGTACGGCTGAGATGCCCGACCCCATACCGGAGGGTAGCGGACTGAATCCGCGAGAGTACGGTGTTGGTGCCTTAAGCGCCGCGGCAGGGAGAGAGAACCCCAGTCCGGAGAACGAGATGGTGATGGAGGAGGTGGTCGAGAGCAAGAACCTGATGAAGGCCTGCCGGAGGGTGGTAGGGAACAAGGGAGCCGCCGGAGTCGATGAGATGACGGTGGAAGAATTGAAACCGTACCTGAAAACCGAATGGCCGAAGATCAAAGAACAGCTTCTGGGAGATCGGTACAAGCCGCAACCGGTCCGCCGAGTAGAAATACCGAAACCTGGTGGAAAAGGGCTGCGCATGTTAGGCATCCCAACGGTAGTGGACAGGCTGATCCAGCAGGCAGTGCTGCAGGTGTTGGATCCGATCTTTGACCCTGGGTTCTCGGAATCCAGCTATGGGTTCCGGCCGGGAAGGAGTGCGCATCAGGCGGTTCTGAAGGCACGGGAATATGTGGCAGAAGGAAAACGCTGGGTGGTGGACCTGGATATCGAGAAGTTCTTCGACCGGGTAAACCACGATGTGCTGATGGCCCGGGTGGCCCGAAAAGTCAAAGACAAACGGTTGCTGAGGCTCATACGCCGTTACCTTCAAGCCGGCATTATGGCCGGCGGGCTGGTAGAACCTGCGCGGGAAGGAACGCCGCAGGGAGGACCGCTGTCCCCCTTGTTGTCAAACGTCCTTCTCGATGAGTTAGACAAAGAATTGGAGAGCCGAGGACACGCCTTTTGTCGGTACGCCGATGATTGCAATATCTATGTTGCTTCCCGGCGAGCTGGCGAACGAGTGATGGAATCGGTGAGCCAGTTTCTGGAAAAGCGGCTGAGGCTGAAGCTGAACAAGGACAAGAGTTCTGTGGACCGACCCTGGAAGAGGAAATTCCTGGGATACTCGATGACCTCAGAGAAGCAACCGCGGCTCAAGGTAGCCCCTGGTTCGGAAGCGAGGCTGCGGGTCAAACTGAAGGTGATCTTCAAACGGGGAAGGGGACGTAGTGTCGGACAGGTGATCGAGGACATGAAGAAACTTCTGGTGGGATGGAGTAACTACTTCAAACTGGCAGAGGTGAAGAATGTTTTCGAGAGGTTGGACGAATGGGTCCGCCGTCGGATGCGCTGCATCCTGTGGCGGCAATGGAAACGTACCCGTACCCGGGCGAAGAATCTGATAAAACGGGGACTTCCGAAGGATAGAGCATGGAAGTCAGCTACAAACGGTCGTGGCCCCTGGTGGAATGCCGGGGCTTCCCATATGAACCATGCCTTTCCGAAAAGCTACTTTGATCACTTGGGTCTTGTATCACTCCTAAATCGTCATCTTTGTTTTGTGGGAAGCTCATGAACCGCCGTATACGGAACCGTACGTACGGTGGTGTAGGAGGGCGGGAGGAGAGACTCCTCCCCCCTACCTGATGGATCTGGACGGGAACAAATACATCGACTACTGCATGTGCTATGCGGCCATGGTGGCCGGCCACGCCGATCCGACCATAGCCCAGGCGATCAAGGATCAGGCCGATCGAAGGATCCTGTACGGATTGCCGGGAACAAAGGCCACTGATTTGGCCGAGGAGATCCATCGCCGCTATCCGGTGATCGAAATGCTGCGTTTTACCCAGTCCGGAGTGGAAGCGACCATGTACGCCGTACGCCTTGCCCGGGCGGCTCTGGTGGTTCGGTGCTCTGCTGGGAGTAGGATTGGGAACCCTGGCGGGTCCGGACTTGTACCAGAGGGCCATTATCGCTAAATCCGGGAAAACCGCTGCTCGGGCTTCGGTGACCAGCGATATCGGTTACTGGATATTGGGTGTAATCCCGGTTTATCCGGCCTTCGTGGCGATCACCTTGATCGCCAAGGGCGCCTTGCCGGCGGCCATGGCCGATATCATCAACGAGGATAGTGAGAAGCTGATTCTGGTGCTGACCCGGCATGTACTGCCGCCGGCGCTGGCCGGAATATTCATCGCCTCGCTGTTGGCGGCGATCATGTCAACCGGCGACTCGGCCATCTTTGCTACCGGAGCGGTCCTGGCAGGAGGTTTCGAGCAAGCGGAGCGGATACCGCCGCCTACGTCATGCTGATCAGGGGGGAGGGACTGCCGGCCCACGATCCCCGCTGGAATGCCGGGCTGGCCCTGACCTATTTTCTGGATGCCACCCCGGCCCGGCACACCCAGGGATCTACGGCATTCCCCGTGGCCGGCTACGAAATGCCGGATATCGACGCCCATGAAGCGGAGGGTAGGGCCGAGCACCACCGGGCCAATGCCGACTGGACCCATGTGCTCAACTCGGCCGGGCTGTGCCTGTTCGGCTACGCCATCTTGAGCTACCGCACTCTGCCGGATTTTCTCACCGCCGCGGACGGAAGCGAGTGGACGCTTGAGGAGCTGGAACAAATCGGCAGGCGGTTGACCCTGGCCCGTCAAATCTTCAATGTAAAGGCCGGTTGGACGGTGGATCGCTACGATTTTCCCGGGCGGGCGTTGGGCCATCCTCCGCTGGATGGAGGCGAGAGCCGGGGGGTAAGCGTGGATTTACAGACCATGGTCAAGCAGTACTGCGAAGCCGAGGGGTTGGATCCCTCGACCGCGCTTCCCTCCCAAAACGTCCTGGAAGCCCTCGAGGTCGACCACTTTCTATCCTGATCCGAATCGCTTCGAAGGAAATTGTACGATGAAAGACCCTGCGGCATCTGTGCCGGCGGCATTTGTAAAGGAAACAACCGAGCAGGTCCGCCACCTGGAAAAGGTCTACTACCTGGCCGAGTGGGAAGCCGCGCTCAGCGGAAGCGAGCAGGCCCTGCGCCGGGTGCGGGAAGCCCAGGCCGCGTATCTCGGCTTCTGGTCCGATCCGCATCGCTTCCAGACAGCGCGGCAGCTTGATGAGGCCGGCAGCGATGATCCCCTGATCACCCGTCAGCTGCGCATGATCTACCTGACCGCGGCGCGCGGCCAGCAGGAGCCCTCGCTGATCGGGCAGTTGACCGAACTGGAGAGCCGCGTGCGTGGTCGCTACTACAACTATCGTGCCTGCGTGGACGGCAGGGAGCTCAGCGACAACCAAATCGACGAGATTCTGAGAAACTCCCGGGATTCCGAGCAGCTGCGCAAGGCGTGGGAGGCGAGCAAGCGGGTTGGAGCCGAGGTGGCCGAGGAGGTGCGGGAAATGGCGCGGCTGCGAAACGCCTCGGCGCGCGTTCAAGGATACCGGGACCATTTCCAGCAATCGCTCGAGCTCGATGAGATCGACGAGCGGGAGCTGTTCGACGTCTTCGACGATCTGGAGCGGAGATCCGAATCGTCGTTTGAAAAGCTCAAAGCCGAGATCGACGAAGCCCTCTGCTCGCGATTTGCGCTGCCCCCCGAGCAGCTGCGGCCCTGGCACTACGGAGACCGCTATTTTCAGAAGGGACCCGCTTTGGGAGAGGCAGACCTGGATTCGCTGTTCGAGGGGCGGGAGTTGGAGGCGCTGGCCCGCGACACCTACCGGGGTTTGGACCTGGAGGTCGAATCCATCCTCTCCCGTTCGGATCTGTATCCGCGGCCCGGCAAAAACCAGCATGCCTTCTGCATTCATATCGACCGGGAGGGGGATATCCGCACCCTGAACAACCTGCAGGCCACCCATCGCTGGGCTGAAACGCTGCTGCACGAGCTGGGTCACGGAGTGTACGAGCGGTACCTGGATCCGCAGCTTCCCTGGCTGCTGCGAGCCCCGGCCCACACCTTCACCACCGAGGCGGTGGCCATTCTCATGGGTTCGCTCACCCTGGATCCCCGGTGGTATACCGAAGTGCTGGAGCTCCCCTCCACGCAGGCGCAGGCGCTCACCGAGGCGGCGCTGCGCAACGATCGAGCGGGAAAGTTGATCTTCACACGCTGGTGTTTGACCATGACGCACTTCGAACGCAGGCTCTACGCCGATCCGGACGCGGATCTGGATGCGATCTGGTGGGAGTACGTGGAGCGCTTCCAGTTGCTCAAGCGTCCCTAGCGGCGCAAGGCCCCGGACTGGGCGGCCAAGATCCACGTGGCTCTGTTTCCCGTGTACTACCACAACTACCAGCTGGGCCATCTGCTGGCTGCTCAAATCAGGGATTGTCTCGAGCGGCAGGCCGGCGGGATCGTGGGACTGCCAGCCGCCGGGCGCTGGCTGATCGAGCGGATCTTTGCACCCGGGGCGCGGGTGGATTGGCGTTCCCTGGTAGAGGGCGCCACCGGGGAACCGTTGAACGTTCGCCGCTTCATGGACAGCTTGGGCGGTTGATCCGGTTGTACGCTTGATCCTGCGGGTTCCCGATAGCGGCCGGATATTTGCTTGCAAAGAAGAACGATCGCCCTATACTGGAAAAAAAAGAACCGGGGAGGCTGTAGATGAAGAGACGAGTCGTATTGCTGCTGGTATTGATCCTCTGTTGTGTGATCGGCGTTCACAGTTTTGCCGACGACGGAAGCGAAAGGGAGATCGGTTTGATTCTCGACTCCTTCGAGCACGGTTATCTCGAGGAGGATTTGGATCTGATCGCCTCCCTGATGTCCGACAACGGCTACGCCATGGTGATGCGCAGACAGGTGGATCCGGGCACCGCCCTGGTTTTAGGGAAGGCGCAGATTCTCCAGGCCATCGGCCGGCGTTTCCAGCAGGTCGAGTACCGCGAGCACCGCCACACCGAGCGGCAAATCCGGGTTGACGGCCACCTGGCCACCTCGCTCAGCACGATCGTGGATCGAATGGCCGACGGTACGCGGCGGGAATCGACCACCTACCACATCTACGCCCGGGAAGCGGACGGCTGGCGAGTGGTGTTTACCTCGGATGTGGCACCCGGGCGGTAGAGGAGCCGGCAAAAACTGCTCAGATGCCCATCTTCGTGCCGATTACGCGGCTGGACTTTTTTGCGGAAATCGGTACAGTGCCAGGTACAATCCCAGAGAGTAGAGCAAGGTCGTCCATTGAAACAGCCGCATCGTCCACGCATCAAGGGCATTCGCCCGAATCTGTCCACCATCCTGCTGCTCATGTCGGCGCTGTTTTTCGTGTTCGTGGCCCGCGTGATCTACTCCCCGCTGCTGCCCACGATCGAGCGGGACCTCGGCTTCAACCATACGCAGGCCGCCTCGATCTTTCTATTCATCACCTTCGGCTATATAGGAATGAATATCTTCTCGGGATTCATCGCCTCCTGGCTCGGCCACCGAACCACGATCTTCATCGCCATGCTGCTGGTAAGCGCAGCCACGCTGTTCGTCGCAGTCAGCCCCTCTGTCTTGTTGATTCGCTTGGGTCTGGTGGTGGTGGGAATCGGCGCCGGGCTGTACCCGCCCTCGGGCGTGGCCACGGTCAGCTCGCTGGTGCACAGCAATGACGAGGGCAAGGTGCTGGCCATCCACGAGCTCGGGCCGAATTTGGGCTACATCCTGGCGCCGCTGATCGCCGCGGTGTTTCTTCCCCGCTTGTCCTGGCGCGATTGTCTGATCTTTCTCTCGGTGGTGGGGATGACGTTCGCAATCCTGTTCTTTGTATTCAGCCGGGGGGGAGAATTCCGCGGGCAGGCCCCGGTTCTGCGTAATGTCAGCCGGATTTTTTCCCTGCCATCTTTCTGGATCACCGCGCTTCTGTTCGCACTGGGGTCCGGAGCCAGTATCGGCCTGTACTCGCTGATTCCCACCTATCTGGTGTTCGAGCGGAGTCTGGATCCCACGGTGGTGAATACGATCGTGGGTGTTTCCCGTATCAGCTCAATAATCGCCCTGTTTTTTACCGGTTACCTGGTCGACAGGCTCGGTGCTCGCCTCATGATCGGCATCGTATTGTTCACAGCCGGCATCGCCACCGCGGCGTTTTGGGCCGAAAGCCGGGTGATTCTGCTGGTCGCCGTGTTCGTTCAGCCGCTGCTGATCGTAACCTTTTTTCCCGCCGTTCTCACCGCCGCCGCCCGCATCACACCGCGCCGCATGCAGAACCTCACGCTCAGCCTGCTCCTGCCGATCGCCTACGGATTCGGGGGCGGAATTCTGCCGTTGCTGCTCGGCTGGCTGGGAGACAACGTCTCGTTCGCCCTCGGCTTCCTGCTGTACGGAGCGATTCTGACGGCCGGCTCTGCACTGCCTCTTCTGCTCAAGCTGGAACACGAGTAGGATAAACCTATACGCCCGGTACTTTCTCCAGCCGTACCTCCACCGCCTTCATCAGGGGAAAGCCGCTGATCGGATCGAAGCGGTCGTCGTGGGTCAGCAGGTTGGCGTTGGCCTCCTTCCAGCCGTGGGTCAGCTGAAGGGTGCCCGGGAGGATCTCATGCTCGTTCATGATCTTTACCGGAGCATCGAGAGTGCCGATGCGGGAGGTGATACGGATTCGATCTCCATTCGAAACTCCGAGAGCCGCGGCATCTTCGGGGTGCAGCTCCACCTCCGGGGCGGGGATGGCGGTGCGGAAACGTCTGATGTTGTGGAAGCGGCTGTGGTAGTACAGCAGCTTGCGCGCCCCGGTGATCAGCACGTACGGATTCTCGGGGTCCGGATGATCCACGTAGGCCGGAGGCCGATACTCGGGCAGCGCCGGATAGCCCAGATCCGCCAGGTACTGCGAGCGAAACTCCACCTTGCCCGAGGGGGTGCTCAGAGCCTGCTGCCTCCATTTCTCGTAGCGGATGGGCGCGTACTCGATTCCCTCCGGGTGCTCGGCCGCCTGCTCCAGGGTGATGCCGCTCGGCTCCAGGATCCAGCGGGTCAGCTCGGTCTCGTTCGCCCACGGGAAGTAATCGCCGAAACCGAGTCTGTGCGCCAGGTCGTGCCAGAATTGGTACTCATCCTGGACCTCGGGAAACTCCAGGATTTTCCGGGTCATGGTGATGCACTGATACTTGGCGTGCGTGTGCAGCTCGATGCGTTCGAGAAACGATGCGGCCGGCAACACGTAGTCGGCCAGCTCCGCGGTTTCGGTCATGAACAGATCACGCACCACGAACAGGTCCAGCGAGTCCAGGGCTTTGCGCACTTTCAGGGTGTTGGGATTGGTGATGGCAGGGTTGGCCGCGGTCAGGAGCATGGCCCGCAGGGGATAGGGTTCGCCGCTGAGGATCGTGTTCATCCCGGTCATGGTGTGGCATTCCTGGCGAAAGCCGTACAACACGGGGAAGCGATCCGCCCCGATCGGCCCGAGGTGTTCCAGGGGTATCCGGTCGTAGAGGGTAAGGGAGTGGCCGCTGAAAAAATCCGGAATCCGGTTTCCCCCTTCACGGTCAAAAGCGCCGAGCAAGGCGTCCAGGCAGGCCACGGCGCGGATGTTGTTGATGCCGTTTTCATGATGCTCAGGGCCGTTGCCCACGTAGACGGCCACGCGCGGTGCGGCTGCGGCCATGATGCGGGCCATTTCCCGGACCCTCTCGGCGCTCACCCCGGTGTGCTCCTGCACCGCTTCCGGGGTAAAGGCCGCGGCGTATTCGGCCAGTTCATCGAAGCCCACGGTGTAGTGCTGCACAAACTCCCGATCGAAGGCCCCTCTTTCGATCAACTGCTGGATCATGCCGAGTGCCAGGGCCCCGTCGGATCCGGGTTTCAGAGACGCATGCAGATCCGCCTGTCTGGCGATCGCCGACATACGCGGATCGACGACCACCAGCTTTGCTCCGGCCTTGCGGGCGCGCATGATCATCTGGGTCATGTTGGGGTGGGCATGCGGAGGATTGGCTCCCCACAACACGACGCACCGCGAGTTTTCGTAGTCCGGCACCGGCCAGACGCCCTCCACCAGGCGATAGCCGAAGTACCGGCCGTTGTAGCACATCGAATCGTTGGAGAAGTAGTTGGGGCTGCCCAGCGCGTGGACGAAGCGCCGTGCCATCTCCTCCTCCTGCGCGAAGCCCACCGCCTCTCCCTTCCAGATGCTGATCGATCGGGCACCGTATTTCTGTTTGATCTCCAGGACGCGTTCGGCGATCTCGTCGAGGGCCTGATCCAGGGTGATCTCCCGGAAGCCCCCATCGGTCTTCTTGAGCGGACGGAGCAGGCGATCCGGGTGATAGACCAGGTCTACGGCGGCGCGGGCCTTGACGCACAGGCGGCCGCGGTTCCACGGGTGGTCCTTGAAGCCGTCGATATCCACGACCTTGCCGTCCTCCAGGTACACGTTGATGGCGCAGCGATCGTCGCACATGCGGCACAGTGATTGTACGATTTGTCGTTCGGGCATGATGTATCAACTCCCTCCGGTGTTTCGATTGAAAAGGGCTTGCAACTTGGTGTCCAGCTCCGCCCTGCGAAAACCGTATGCATCCTCCTCTTCCACGAATTGGAGGGCGCCCGAGGTGCAGAACTTGACGCAGTTGGGGTCTCCTCCGCACAGATCGCATTTCCGGCTCACCAGCTGCACCCGATCAAAGTGGATGGCTCCTGTCGGGCAGGCCAGCATGCACATCTTGCAGCCGGCGCAGCGCTCGGTCTCGATCTCCACGGCTCCAGTCTCCGGATTACGCAGGATCGCGCCGGCCGGACAGATCTCCATGCACCAGGCTTCGTTGCAGTGCACGCAGGTCCACGGAATGCAGACCCGCTCGTCCGGATAGAAGTTTACGCGAATATTGGAGGCACGGATGTCGAAATCGCCGCTCTGTTTGAAGGCACAGGCGTATTCGCAGTTCCTGCAGGCCACGCAGGAGCTCGGATCAACGGCTACGATGCGCATTATGTAATTCCTTTCTGCTGTTTCATGCGACCCGCCCGGGAAACAGGTATTTGCCCCGCGCGAAGCCCTCGATATCCGGGAGCCTGCGGTGATGTCGAATCCAGGGACGCAGCCTACCCAGAACAGCCACCTGTTCGGAGCCGCCCAGGGCTATCGCGCCCACGGGCAGATCCTGCTGCAGAACGATTTTCAGATACCCCGATCCCTGTCTCTCCAGAATCCGGGATACGGATCCCTCCTCTTCGATGAATCTGCCCATAGAAGCCACGGTGATCCCGAACATCTCGGTCACGTTCATGTTGAGGCTGCCCCGGTAGGGGAGGAGGGTTCCGGCCAAGTTCGAACCGGCGATGCGGCCGTGTTCCACGGCCGTGGGCCACAGGGCGTGGGTCTGGTGGGTCTCTCCGAACACCGTGGCCGCTCTGGCCACGTCCCCGGCCGCGTATACGCCGGGGTAACTGCTCTGCATGTAGCGGTCTACCGGGATCCCCCGCTCGGTTCGAATTGGGCTTCCCTCGAGAAAATCGATATTCGGCCGGACTCCGGTGGCCACGACGATCAGATCGACCTGAAGGGGCGGTCCGTCGTCCGCGTACACGGTGAGACTCCCATCCGCGGAACGCTCTACCCGTTCGGTGCGGACGGCGAGGCGCAGCTGTACGCCTTGCTCATCGATTTTCTCGTGCAGTAGCGAAGCGGCCTCCCGGTCCAGAACCGTGGGCATAATGCGGGACAGAAGCTCGTAAACCGTGACCCGTAGTCCCCGCTGTTTTGCGGCCCAGGCTGCCTGCAGCGCGATGAATCCGCTGCCCAACACCAGGGCGCGCCGGCCCGGTTGAAACAGGGAGTCGAGCCGCTCGGTATCCGCCAGGGTCCAGAGATGATGCACGCCCTCTCCGGCCAGACCTGGGATCGGCGGTAGGAATGGACGCGAACCGGTTGCGATCAGCAGCTTGTCGTAGTGAACGGCTCCGCCGTCTTCCAGCGTTAGGGCGCGGGATTCGCAATCCACCCGGCTGACCCCCACTCCGAACTTGGTTTTTACATCCAGCTTCGCGTAATCCTCCGCCCCGCGGATGTAGAGATTGGCATAGGGGATCGTTTTTCGCAGGTAGTAGGGCAACAGAACGCGCGAATAGGCGGCACCCGGCTCCGCGGAGATCAGCGTAATGTTCGAGTCCCTATCCAGCGAACGGAAGCGGTTGAGTGCGCTCAAAGCTGCAGCGCCGTTTCCAATAATTACCAGGTGCATGCAAACTCGGTATCCTCTAAAGTTGACCTTCCGTATTATAGAAGCGCAGGCCCTATTCGATCAATAGGAAGTACCTGACAAAATTGATCGGCTATTCCTTATATTGAGAAAAGTTCAGGTGGTGAATTCGATTCCCCTTGACCCGGTTTTCGCTTCCCGCATACTCTGGGAACATGATGATAGAAAGAATCGCCAACAGCGGTACGGCCGCCATCAAGAAATACGTTCCGGGGAAATCAATCCGGGAAGCGCAGGCCGAGCTGGGCCTGAAACAGATGATCAAGCTGGCCTCCAACGAAAATGCCCTGGGACCTTCCCCCGCGTCGGTGCGCTCGATCCGCCGCATGGCGGATCAGATCAGCGTGTATCCGGATTCCCAGAGCCGGGAGGTTCGTGCCCGCTTGGCCGAACAGCTGAAGGTGGAACCGGCTCAAATCACGACCGGAAACGGCGCGGACGGGGTGATCTACAATCTCGGCATGGCCGTGATCGACGAGGGGGACGAGGTGATCGCTCCCCGCATCACCTTCCCCATCTACGAGACCATTACGAGGGTCATGCGGGGCTCCCCGGTATGTTCGGAAATGCGCGGGCTGCGCATCGATCTGGCCGATATCGGTCGAAGGATCGGAGAACGGACCAAGCTCGTGTTCCTCTGCAATCCCAACAATCCCACCGGAGATGCTCTCCCGCCGGCCGAGCTGAGGGCCTTTCTACGGAGCGTTCCGGAACACGTGCTGGTGGTGCTGGACGAGGCGTACGCGGATTTTGCCGGGCGCGGGGCGCGGTTGGATTCGGTTGGATTATTCGGCGAAGGAATGGAGAACCTGTTTATCCTCCGCACATTTTCCAAGATTCATGGCCTGGCCGGCCTGCGCTTCGGCTACGGGATCGGCAATGCGCAGTTGATATCCCTGATCAACACGATCAAGCCGCCCTTCGATGTCTCAATCCTGGCCGAAGCCGCCGCGCTCGCGGCTCTGGGCGATCGGAATTTCGTTCGCCGCACCCTGAAGGAGTGCTCTGCGGAGAAGCGGTACTTCTACGAGCAGCTCGATTCCCTCGGACTTCCTTATATCCGCTCTCACACCAACTTCATCCTGATCGACACCGGGCGCGACGCACGGCAGCTGTTTCAGACCCTGCTGGAGCGGGGCGTGATCGTGCGGGCGGCCACCCTGTACAGCCTGCCGACCCATATCCGGGTGACCGTGGGGCGCCACCTCGAGAATCGAAAATTTTTCGAAGCGCTGCGGGCGGCTCTCAAGTCTTGAACGACACACGATACCGATGAAGAATCCGATTTCCAGCTCGCTGGAGACACTTTTTCAGGAAGCTTCCGAGATCCCCTTGAGCCGGCGGGATCGGCTGGTGATCTTCAGCGATCTGCACGTGGGAAACCGGCGCCGAGGAGACGATTTCCTCAAGAATGCAGACCTGTTCGTGGATGTGCTCGGGCGGCACTATCTGGACCAGGGATACGGCCTGATCCTGAACGGCGACATTGAGGAGATGCTCCGCTTTTCTCTAACCGAGATCGAGTCCGGATGGCCCGATCTGTACGAGCTTTTCGGGCGGTTTTACGCGGCAAAGCGGCTGCACAAGATCGTGGGAAATCACGACATCGCCCTTCCCCTGTACCGGGAGTACCCGTTTCACGGGATCCTCCGTGACGGACTCAAGCTCCGCTACCGCGACGATGTGCTGTTCCTGTTCCACGGCCACCAGGCCTCCAGCTTCCAGACCCGTTTCAACGTGCTGGTGGGGCTGAGCCTGCGCTACATCGCCCGCCCCCTCGGCATAAAAAACTACTCGGTCTCCCGAAGCACCTCGAGGCAGTACAGGACCGAACAGCGCGTGTACGATTTTTCCCACGCGGACAGAATCGCCTCGGTGGTGGGTCATACCCATAGGCCGCTTTTCGAATCGCTTTCCAAGATCGACTCGCTGCGCTTCCGGATCGAACAGTTGTGCCGCAACTACACCACGGCGCGCCCCCGGGAGAAGAAGCGGCTGGCCGAGGATATCCAGCTCCATAAGCAGGAATTGGAGCAGATCTACGAACACGAGAGGGAGCCGGGGAGCCGTCGAAGCATCTACAATTCCCAATTGTTGATTCCCTGTCTGTTCAACTCCGGGTGCTGCATCGGCAAGCGGGGCATTACGGCTATCGAGCTCCACGATGGACGGATTGCCCTGGTTCATTGGTTCGACAGGGAGCGAAGCCGCAAGCACTTCGACCTGGTCGATGAGGCTCCCCAGCGCCTGGAGGGAAGCGATTATTACCGGGTCGTGCTCAATGAGGACTCCCTCGATTACATCTTCACCCGCATCCGCATGCTGGCCGATTGAGCGAATGTCGCTTGCGCGGGAGCGATCGGCCGCCGCGCAATGGGCATCGTTTGGCGGCGCCCAGCCGGGGGCGCCCAGCCGAGCACTCTGCCGAGCACTCTGTCGAGTGCCCTGGCACAACGCCAATTTTTCTGCTATAC
>Ga0272441_10008910_pt1 | contig 15693 bp, 16 predicted proteins | sample SSMProp6N_FD_193582 | JGI IMG/M metagenome (GOLD analysis project Ga0272441, IMG submission 193582) | Marine sediment archaeal communities from Little Sippewissett salt marsh, Falmouth, MA, United States - SSM-Prop-6N | ecosystem: Environmental > Aquatic > Marine > Wetlands > Sediment ... | reverse complement strand
CGGTGGGGCAGGCGGACACGGACGAACACGGACGCTCCTTCGCTCCTTCCTTCGGGCGGAGCTTCCGCCTCCGCCGGGAGGCTACGGCGGGACAGGACGGAGAGCAAGCGGGGCTGTTCCGTTTGATGGCCGTGTCTGTGTGAGGCAAGCCGGGTCTTGCGCTGTCCCGCGTCTTTGAAGGCGGCACTTTGAGTGCCGCACTCCGAAGGTTTTTGCCGCACTCCGATGGTTTCACTTCTTCTCGGGTACCCCGAGCTTGGTGGCCATCTTATCGATATCGAGCAGGTCGACATCGATTGTGGAGATGGTTACGTCGGAGAGGTTCAGGTTACGCGCGGCCTCGAGGGCGACGATCGTGCTGCCGCCGACCCCGCGCATCGCGTCGTTGCGCAGCTTCTCGCCCTTGGCCTCGCTTTGCTTGACGAGCAGTTGGCCTTTCGCGTCGTTCTGCGCCGCCTTCAGATCAGCGTCCGCGCCTTTCTCTGTCGCGTACCGTTCGTAGTCGGCCCGGATCTTCGCGATTTCTCGATCCGTTTCCGCCTGCATGCGTACGAGGGCCGCGGCTTTTTCTTGCTTGATGATCTCGGTCAGTTTCTTGGTTTCGGCCTCGATGACTTCGGTTTTCCCTTTCATCTGGGCGGCGCGGCCCTTGGACTTGTTGAGTTCTACTTCCTGGTCGGACAGCTTTTTTTGCTGGATCTTCTTTTCGTACTGAGGGTCGAACGCCACATTGCGGATGAGCACGTCGATGACCTGGACAAAGTTATCCTCCAGCGAGGCCGTCAGTCTTTCCTGGACGCCGGCGGCGCGTTTGCGGCGTTCGGTCGGGTTGTAGAAATCCTCGGTCCGCATCTCTCCGAACAGCGCGATACATGCCTGTTGCGCCTCGTTGCGCACGATTTCCTGGTATTTCGTGCCGCGCCCCATGAGCTGGTAGAGCTCGTAGGCCTTGTCCGGCTGAATTCGGTACTTGACGGTCACGTCCACGGAGACCGAATAACCGTCGGCCGATTGGACTCGGACATCGTCGCGGCCCTGCACGCTGCCTCGAGAGGGGTCCCGCGTCATTTCCAGAGTCTGGACCGTGCTGTCGAACAACTCCCAGTTGTCGATCGGACCGAGATCCCGATGCCAGCCGGGTCCGAAATCGCGTTTGACCACGCCCTTCTTGCCAAGCACGCCGTACTGCTGGATCCGGACGCCGACTTTGCCGACGGGGATATCGACGGTGACCACCCTGATCAGGCCCCAGAGCCCGAAGATGGCCACGATGACGAAAACGCAGATGCCTTTGATTGCTTTCATTGGTCTGTGCTCCTTTATGCGAGAGAATCGTGTTTCCAGAACGTAAGGTGTCGGCCCTGCTATCGGCCTGTGCTGGCGGCGCCCTTGAGATGCTCGAACCGCGAGATAGTGCCGTCGATCGTGAAAGGCTTGCCCGTGATCGTGATCCCTTTCAGTTTTCTTGCGTATTCGAGCTTAACCATGTTCCGGCCGCCCTCTCCCTGCAGCGCCTTCTTCAGTTCCTCGATACCCTTGGCTTCGGCTGTCTTCTTTTCGAGGATCCCCTTTGCCTTCTTGTCCATCTGGTAGAGCCGCGCTTCCGCGCCGATCGTGATCCTGTCGTAGTAGGCGTCCGCTTGTTTGCGCACGCGCTCGCCTTCGGCCTGCGCGGTAATGACCTTCTGCTTCATGCGCCCTTCGAACTCCTCGACCGCCACATTCTTTTTGTTCGTTTCCTCGACAATCAAGGTCTGCTGGCGCTGCTTGGCGGCCAAGGCCTTGGACTGCTCCTCCAGCACTTCCTGGTCGGCAAGCTTCTTGCTCTTGATCATTTGCTCATAGGCCGCGTAAAAGCGTGGCCGGCGTGGAATCACGACCTGGTCGATCCGAATCCCGAACGCCTTCAGCCGTTCGTTTGTCTTCACTTTGCCGATTTCGGTTTTCTCGTTGCGTTTCGCCGCATCGTAGAATTCCTCGGTCGTGAGTTCGCCCAGGTAGTTCCGGCAGATTGAACGGATGTAGTGTTCCGTCCATTTTTTCTTGTACGCGTCGCCCGGGCCTGAGGTCCTGATGACGTTCTCCGCCACGTTCGCGTCCATTCTGTACTGGACCTTCACATCGACATAGACGTCACTACCGTCGACGGTTTTGACCTTCAGGCTTCCTATCGTACCGGGCCGTTTATCGCCGCTCATTTCGAGGGTCTGCAGCGTTTTGTCGAGCACATAGAGCCTGCTGATGATCCCGTTGTAGATGGTCACGCCCGATTGTTCGATGACCTTCGTGTTGCCGGTGATCCGGTTGAGCAGGATCCCGACTTCTTCGCCGGTGATCCGGTCGAACCTGATGGTGGTGAACAGGAACAGCATGAGCACGGCGAACGCGGCGGCGACCCAGAGCAGGGTGCTGCCGAAGATGGCCTGGAGTGCCTTCACATCGACCGAGAACTTGTCATCTCCATTCATGGTCCGTCTCCTTTTGCGGCTACGTTGGAATGCAACGCACACGTTAGCGCGTAGCGGGGGCGAGAAGCAATTACAAATCCTGGGTGGGATTGTATCCGCGATGGCGCGCCGATAGCCAGGCGCGGACCTGTTCGGGTGAATATCCAAAAGTGAACAGCCAACAGCCAACGTCCAACTGAGATGGAAGTTGGATGTTGGGTGTTGGCTATTGGGTGTTACGGTGACGCATGAGGAGGGTATTTGGCATGCACGAGGGCCGCTTGACCGGGATGCCGACGGGGCCTATAGTCGGGGCCGTGAAGCAAGCGGGCAAAGCGCGAGGCGCCGCGGGTGCGGATCGGGCCGGTCACGACAGTCTGGGCACGATCCTGGACTGCGTGGCGGACGGCGTCTTCACGGTGGACACGGAGAAACGGATTCGGTTCTTCAACCGTGCGGCCGAGGAGATCACGGGGTTCAGCGCGGAGGAAGCGGTCGGTCGCTATTGCCGGGAGGTCTTTCGGACGACGAATTGTCCTGCGCACTGCACGTTGGAGAATGTGGAGAAGACGGGCCGCAACGTGGTGAACCGGCCTGTGACGATTTTGACTCGGGACGGCCGTTCGCTGCTGGTGAGCGTGAGCGCGGCGTTGCTGGCCGACGCGGCGGGCAATCGGATTGGCGGGGTCGAGACCTTTCGCGATCTGTCGGCGGAGGAAGAGCTGCGCCGCGAGATCCAGAAGAGCTACACGTTCCAGGACATTGTGAGCCGGCACCCGTCGATGCAGTCGCTGTTCGCGATTCTGCCGGACGTCGCCGAGTCGAGCGCCACGGTGTTGCTCGAAGGCGAGAGCGGGACGGGCAAGGAGCTCTTTGCGCGTGCGATCCACAATTTAGGCGCGCGCAAGGACGGGCCGTTCGTGGCGGTGAACTCGGGCGCGTTGCCCGACACGTTGCTGGAGTCGGAGCTGTTCGGCTACAAGAAGGGCGCGTTCACGGACGCGAAGCAGGACAAGCCGGGCCGTTTTGCCCTGGCCGAGGGCGGCACGTTGTTCATCGACGAGGTTGCGGAGATCTCGCATGCCCTGCAGGTCCGGCTCCTGCGTGTGCTGCAGGAAAAGATCTATGAGCCGCTGGGCGGCACGGAGTCGATCTCCACGGACGCGCGGATTGTGGCGGCCACGAACCGGCGCCTGCTGGAGCGGGTCCGTGGCGGGAAGTTCCGGGAGGACCTGTACTATCGGCTGAACGTGATCCGGTTGGCGCTGCCCCCGCTGCGCGAGCGGCGCAGCGACATCCCGCTGCTGGTCGAGCATTTCCGGCGGCTGCTCAACGCGGAGAGCGGCAAGCAGATCGACGGCGTCGACGACGAGGTGATCGATCTGTTGATGCGCTACGATTTCCCGGGCAACGTTCGCGAGCTGGGGAACATTTTGCAGCACGCTTTCGTGTTGTGCCGGGAGTCGGTGATCACGCGGCGGCATTTGCCGGCGGAACTGGCGGGCGAGGCGGAGTCGGGCGGGCCGGGCCACACGCCGCGCTCGCTTGCGGAGATCGAGAAGCAGGCGATCCGGTGCGCGCTCGCGGACCATGGCGGGAACCGGACGGCGACCGCGAAGGAGCTGGGCATCGACCCCAGCACGTTATATCGAAAGATGAAGCGTTACGGGATCTCCGGCTAGCCGTCTCTGGGCAGGGGCTCTGTTTTTCGGATGACGGCGGGCACGAGTGTGAGCGTGATGATCAGGAATACGACCATCACCGCACAGAGCAGCAGCACGGAATCGTAGGCGCTGAGCGTGTTGCCGAACAGACGCCAGGATTCGTTGAGCACGCCGAGCCGCAGCAGCGCGGCCCATACCACACCGGCCAGCCCGTTCGCGATGTAGTAGACGGTCGAGTAGACGGCGCCCGCAAGCGATTTATGAGCCGCGGGCATGACCGCGAGCAGTTCCGACGAGAAGGTGACCGACGACGTGGCGACAACCAGCCCGAACAGCAAGTTCAGGGCGCCGATGTAGACGGCGGTCGGCAGCAGCGAGACGGAGTCGCGCACGAGGAACAGCGCGAGCGTGGCGCCGAACCCGAGGTGGCAGGCGACGAAGACGAGCCGGGTCCCGAACCGGTCGATCGCCCGGCCGCCCAGCGCATAGCCGAGGATCGAGCCGAGCGTGATGAGCAAGCCCATCGATGCGACCAGATCGTCACCGAATTCGAGCACGCGTTTCTCGAGCAGCCCGAACACCGATGGGCTGCCGCTTGTGAACAGGAGAATCAGGAACACGTAGGACCCGAACGAGGCGTAGCCCGGGCTGCGCAGAACGGTGCCGAGCGCAGTCTTGAAGCCGTGCGCAGCCGGCCGTTCCGCCTCCATTTCCGGGATCTTCAGGTAGAAGAAGAAGCGGGCCGCGAGCGCGAGCGTGATCAGGGCAAACAGGACCTGGAACGCATAGCGCGGTGAGTCTTTGCCCAGGACCAGCGTGGCCAGGAACATGAACAGGATCCCGACCAGATTCCAGGCGAACCGGAGCGTTCCGAAGAATCGGCCGCGGAAGTCTTCGGGGATGATCGGGCTGAGCAGCGCGTACCAGACCGAGATGAACAGGCCTTGTCCGAGCCCGTCCAGCACGATACCGGCCAACGCGAGCGCAGAGGCCGCGGCGCGAGGGAAGAATCCGGATAGCGCGAGCGCGGCAAGGCCCGCGGTCGCCAGAAGCTGACCGATGATCCCGACCCGCTTCTTGCCGATCCGTTCGGCGAGCCATGCGGCGGGGATTGTGGCGATGCCCGTCATCAGCGCGCTGAGCGCAATGAGCGTCATGATCAGGGATCGTTCGGCGCCGAGCGCGTTGAGGTACAGCAGGATCAGGCCGCCCCGCAACGCGATGATCGAGAGGCAGCCGAAACATTGGCCTGCAATCGCCGCGCGCATGCCCCTGCGGCGTTCGGGCTCGATTTCGGAGTAATGGCGCATCGACGTTTCATAGCGTATGCCGGCGGTTCCAGGCAAGCGTGTCGTGACGTATGTTTATACGCCTGCAGCCCTGAAGCGCTTTGCGGCGTGTGGCCTGCCGTAATCTGCGGCGCCTTCCGCCCGAGGCGGACAGGCAGCGACGGATTCTGCTGAATCGTTCCGGCTGAGCGGCGGATTCCTGAGCGCGGATTCCTTTTTTGGGCGGGCAGGACTACGCGCTTGACGCGCGTCATACGATCATGTATATTAGAGACAACAAGGGACATCAAAGGACAAAAAGCCCCCAAAACGGGCAATAAGGACGCAGGTGGGATGGGTAGGACGGGCGGCGACGGACGTTGCGTTTTTTTTTGGGGGCGGCAAGGAGCGTGTGGTGAACGAAGCGAGCGGAGGCATCGAATACGTGATTGCGTTTCTGCTTGTTCTGGTGCGGGTGTTTCTGTTTGTGATCGTGATTTGGTTTGTGATTCGCGAGGTACGCAAGAGCGGAAGGACGGCCAAGCGGGATGACGAGGTCAAACGACATTGACATTGCCGGGCTGCGTGCGGCCGAAGAGCAGGCGCAGGAGATACTGGCGCGGGCGAAGGAGAAGGCAGACCGGCTTCGGCGGGAAGTGGTGGGTCGCGTCGCGCAGGTTGAGGCGGAATTGGAGGAGGCCTTGGAGTTTCTTCGTGCGCGCGTGGAAGAGGATGTGGGGCGCGAGACCGCGGAGATTTCGGAGCGCTCGGCGGCGGCGATCGAGCGAGTACGCGGGCAGATTGCGGCGCGGCTGAGCGAAGAGAAGCGCGAGGCCGTGCAGCGTGTGATCGAAGAATTGACGAGAGTCTGATGAGTCTGGTGCCTTCCTATACGGCTGCGAGTGTTCGGGCCTGTGCCTTACGCGGCGTGCTGCTGGCGGCGGATGAGTGGCCTCGTCTTGCCGGCATCGCGGGCACGGGCGCGGCGATCGAGTGGTTGAAGGCGCGCGGCGTTGTCGACAGCGGGGTAGCGGGGCTGCTTTCGGTGGAGCGCAGTGCGCACGCGTCGGTGATTCGCAACGGCACGGGTCTTCTGCGTTTTGTGCGCGGCCCGCTGTCGGATTTGCTGCGTTGTTTTGTTTACTACTACGACCTGCTGAACGTGGAGAGCGTCGCGTACCGGATCCACACGTTTTCGGTGGAGGAGGGGCATGCGGCAGGCCGGTTGTACGACACGGGGCCGTTTGGTTTGTTTTCCGCGGGCGCGCTGGATGCGGTGACGAACTACGCGGCTTTGGGCCGGGCGTTGCGGCATTCGGTGTTTGCGAATGCGTTCGACGCGGGGCTGGTTCGGTACCAGGAAGATGAAGATGTTGTGCGGCTGGTGGAGCGGGTCGAGGTCGCATTTTTCGCGAACTGGGTGGGTGCCGCCGAGCGCTGTGGGGTTTTTGTGCGGGGCGTTGCGGGGCGTACGGCGTTGGGCATTTTCTTTGCGGCCCGCGCGATTGGCGCCGCGGTGCGCCTGAAGTTGTATCGTCAGGCGCAGACGAACCGTATCGTGGAGTGGTTGTCGCTGGTTGCGCGGCAGAGCGAGGTAGAGCGATGCCTGGCGCTGTTGTCGGGAACGGCGGAAGCGGAGCTGGTCCGGGAAATGGCAGGCATACTGGTGCCAAGCGCTTCTACGGATGACGGCGTTGAGCCGTGGATGTCGGGCCCGCGCGGGATCTGGGGTTTTCTGGATGGCCTTGTGATGCGGGCGGCGTTGAAGAGGACGCGCGGGATCGCATTCGGCCCGGGCTTCTTGACAGCGATCCTGGTACGCCAGATGTGCCAGGCCCGACAATTGACGGTGCTGCTCGAGTCGAAGCATGTAGATTTGGCCGTTCCGCTTTCCGCGGCGGGAGGGGGCATGTCATGATATTTGCCCCGGAGCGCATGGTACGCATGGAGCTGGTGACGCTCAGCGACGAGGCGGCCGGGTTGACCGGGCTGCTGGCCAGCGAGGGCAGTGTGCACATCGTGGAGCGCGCCTTACCGCCACGCGCAGCGGGTTCGGAAATGGCGGGGGCCGTCGTGGTGTCGCATCGCGAGGAGCTGGCGCGCCTTCGGAGTCTGACAGACGAGCTGCTGCGGCTGCTCGAGCTGAGGCCGTTGGCCGCGGAACCCGGCCGACGCGAGGCGCTGTGTGCGGAGCGGGTCGAGGATGTTCTGACTGAGTCGGGTGCGACATTGCGTGCGGTTCGTGAAGCGGTCGATGCGCATTTGCGGAGGCGCAGGGAGGCGGAGGCCTCGCTGACGCGGCTGGACGAGATTACCGAGCAGATGCACCTTCTTCACGAGCATGACCTATCGTTTGAGAGTCTTCGAACATTCGCGCACTTCCACGTCGCATGCGGCACGATCGAGCGGGCGCACGCCTCGCGTTTGGCGGACCGGCTTGAGGGTGAGCCCTGCGCGTTGGCCATGCGGCCGGTGCACGGACGGACGGCGGCGTTCCTGGTGATTGGGGAGCTGGCGGAGAAGGAGCGGCTGGACGGCATTCTTTCGGATGCCGGCGCACGCACTTTCGTGCCGCCGGACCGGTATACCGCTTCCTTCGAGGAGGGGCTGGAGCAGGCGGAAATCGATTTATGGCAACAGCGTGACCGGCTGGCGGAGCTCGCGCGGGAGTTTGGCGCCGCGCGCGCGGCATGGCATACGACGCTTTCGGAGTGCCACGCACGCCTGCGTGTGCGCGCGTTGCTGGACGATGCGATGTCGCGGCTCGGCACGGACGGCACGGTCACGCTGATTTCGGGGTTTGTTCCCGCTTCCGCCAGGCTCCGGTTGACGCAACGCCTGGAGACCGAAGCCGCCGGTCGGTATTATGCGACATTCGAGCGGGTCGAACACGCTTCGGATGCGCGGACGCCGACACGTCTTCACAATTGGCGTCTGTTCCGACCGTTCGAGTTGTTTGTGAGAACCTACGGGCTGCCCGGCTACAACGACGTGGATCCCACGCCCTTTGTCGCGCTCTCTTTTCTGGCCATGTTCGGCATGATGTTCGGGGACGTGGGGCACGGGCTTGTCCTGGCGGGTATCGGCGCGGCCGTGGCCTTCCTCCCGTATCGCGTCTTTGCCGGCATGCGCGATTTGGGCCGGATCCTCCTGATGGCCGGGCTGTCGGGCACGTTGTTCGGTTTTCTGTTCGGTTCGGTTTTCGGCGTGGAGGAAGACGCCGTGTTGCCGGCCCTGTGGATGCGGCCCAGCCATCCCGAGCATCTGACGGCGTTTCTTGGCGCCGCGCTGGTGTTGGGGATCGGCATCCTGTCGCTGGGCATTCTGCTCAGCATTGCCCAGGCCTTGCGCCGGCGAAATGTTCGCAAGGCGCTGTTCGGGCAGTGGAGCGCCGCCAGTCTCGTCTTTTTCTGGGCTCTGCTGGTGTTGTGCGGTCTGCGCATGGCGGGCCGCGAGTTGCACGCACCGCCGGGCGTGGTCGCGCCGCTTTTGGCCGCGCCGCTGTGCCTCATTGTCCTCGGCCAGATCCTGCCACTTTTTTTTGGTCACAAGCGGTCACACGCGGCTGACCTTGATTCTGGGCCTGCGGCCGACATCGGTGCGGGCGCGGAAGAAGGCGAGGAGGAAGTGGCCGCCATTCTGTTCGAGCCCATCGAGGTTCTGATGAATCTGTTCACGAACTCCGTCAGTTTTTTGCGTGTGGCGGCATTTGGCCTGGCGCATGCCGCGTTGACCATGTCGGTGTTCACGATCAACGAGATGGTGCGCATTCCGGGTGCGAGCGTGCTCAGCCTGCCGTTCGAGCACCTTTTCATCATTGTGTTGGAAGGCATGATCGTCACGATTCAATGCCTGCGTCTGGAGTACTACGAGTTCTTTTCGAAATTCTTTGTGGGCAACGGAGTGGCGTACGCGCCGCTGAGTCTACGCGTGAACGACAGCATCGAGTAGGGCATCGAAGAGCAGAGCAAAGGAGGCAGACATGGAACGGTGGGTCAAGATGTTCAAACGGTTTAACGTCGGACTGGGCATGGCGGCCTTGTTGGTGTTCACAAGCACATTCTTGGCGGTTGTCGGCTCGGTCCGGGCCGAACAGGAGCAACCGCCGGCCGTGTCCACTGCGGCGCATCGGCCGACGGCGGAAGCATTGATGACTCCGGACGGTCACGCGGACGTACGTTGTTGGGCTTTTCTTGCAGCGGCGATTGCCACGGGGATTGGCTCGATTGCCGCCGGCTATGCGGTGGGCCAGGTGGGGACGGCGGCGATGGGGGCGGTGGCCGAGAAACCGGAACTGATGGGCAAGTCGCTGATCTACGTGGCATTGGCCGAAGGGATTGCGATCTACGGTCTGCTCATTGCGATTATCGTTCTTGCGAAGGTGTAGCCGTGAAGGTCCGTGTGGTTGGAGACAGAGTGCTCGTCGAGATGTTTCGTCTGGTCGGCATACCGGGCGCGACGCCTTCGTCGCCCGACGCGGCGGGCGAGGCGATTGACGCCTGTCTGCGGGAGCCGGATGTCGGTGTGGTGTTGGTGGGCAGTTCCTACGCTTCGCGGATGGGGCCGGCGTTTCGTCGCCACCTCCAGCGCCGCAAGCTGCCGATGGTTCTTCGCGTCCCGGACCGCGCGGACCAAGGGGGCTGTGCCGAGGAGATTCGGGCACACCTCCAGAAGACATTGGGGATCAGGTTGTAGCGACATGGAGACAAGCGGAAATCTGGATGGGCTCGTCGAGCGCGTGTTGGCACAGGCTCGGGAAGAAGCCGCGGCGCTGGTCGAGCGCAGCGCCAAAGCGGCCGAACGCGAGACGCAACGGGCCGAACAGGAACGGGACCGGCGCCGGGCGGCGGTAGAGTCGGCGCTTCGCGAGGCGGCCGAACGCCGCACGCAGGCGGCGCGTGCGGAAGCCGAGCACGAGAAGCGCCGTGCGGCGATGAATGCGCGCGAGGCGGCGGTGGTATCGGTATTCGAAGAAGCGCTGCACAGCTTGCGGGAGATCGGGGCGCCGGAGGAACGGCGTCGTCTGCTGGAAGCGCTGGTGCGCGAAGGCATTCGCGCGCTGGGCGCTTCGCCGGTACGGGTCCGCTTGAACGCGGCGGAACGGGAATTGGCGTTGGACTCGCGTTTTCCGAAAGAGCTCGACGGCGTTCCCATCGCGCTGGACGAGGACGCGACGGACGCGGTCGGCGGGCCGGTCGTCACGGACGAGTCCGGGCGCGTCGTTTTCGAGAACACATTTGAAGCCAGGTTGGACCGCATGCGTGAGACGTTGCGTCGGCTTGTCGCGAATACGCTCCGGCTGGAAGATAGGCAGGGAGGGGTCCACTGATGGCGAACGAAGCATCGAGGATCGTGCGAATCAACGGGCCGGTGGTCTTTGCCGATTGTCTGGGACGAGCGGGACTGGGCGAGCAGGTCGACGTCGGCCACGAGAAGCTGACCGGCGAGATCATTGCGCTGGATCGCGACACCGCCACGATCCAGGTCTACGAGGACACCCGGGGCTTGAAACCGGGCGAGCCGGTTGCCGCGCGCGGCGAGCCGATGTCCGTGTGGCTCGGGCCGGGCATTCTTCGCAGCATCTACGACGGCATTCAGCGCCCGCTCGAGAAGCTGCACGAGCAGAGCGGCACGTTTCTGGCCCGCGGTCTGAGCACGCCCGGCATCGACCTCGACCGGACGTGGTCATTCACGCCCAAGCCGAAGGCCGGCGACGAGATTCATTCGTTGGCCGTGTTGGGCGAGGTGCCGGAGACGGACTTGATCACGCACCGCGTACTGGCGCCCTTCGACGTGACGGGCAGTCTGACGTGGATTGCGGAGCCCGGCGAATACCGGGTCAGCGACGTGGTCGCCAGAGTCCGCACCGGCGACGGCGAGCGGGAGCTGACCATGCTTCAGAAATGGCCGATCCGCAAGCCGCGCCCGATCGCCAAGCGGCTGGCGCCGCGCGTGCCGGTGATTACGGGCCAGCGCGTGATCGATTTTCTGTTTCCGGCGGCGCGCGGCGGCGCGTGCGCGATTCCGGGCGGGTTCGGCACGGGCAAGACGGTGACGCAGCACCAGCTCGCCAAGTGGTCGGACGTGGACGTGATTGTGTACATCGGCTGCGGCGAGCGCGGCAACGAGATGACGCAGGTGCTTGACGAGTTTCCGGTGCTGAAGGATCCGCGCAGCCAGAAGCCGATCATGGAGCGCACGACGCTGATCGCGAACACGTCGAACATGCCGGTCACGGCGCGGGAGGCGAGCATTTACACGGGGATCACGATGGCCGAGTACTACCGGGACATGGGCTACCACGTGGCGATCATGGCCGACTCCACGAGCCGCTGGGCGGAAGCGTTGCGCGAGATTTCCGGGCGCCTGGAGCAGATGCCGGCCGAGGAAGGCTATCCGGCCTACCTCGCGTCGCGGATTGGGGAGGTGTACGAACGCGCGGGCCGCGCGGAGATTGCCGAGGCGGGCGGCACGACGCGGGAGGGCTCCGTGACGATCATCGGCGCGGTTTCCCCGCCGGGCGGCGATTTTTCGGAACCGGTCACGACGCACACGAAGCGGTTTGTGCGCACGTTCTGGGGCTTGGACCGCGACCTGGCCAGTGCCAGGCATTTCCCTTCGATCCACTGGAACACCTCGTATTCCGAATACGATGTATCGGCCTGGTATGCCGAGCACGCCAAGCTGCCCTGGGCCCAGTTGCGCGACCGTGCGCGCGCGCTGCTCAAGGAAGACGATCAACTGCAGAACATCGTGAAGCTGATCGGGCCGGACGCCCTGCCGGACCGGCAGCGGATCGTCCTGGAGTCGGCGCGGCTGGTGAAAGAGGCGTTCTTGCAGCAAGGCGCGTTCAGCGAGGTGGACAGCTACTGCCCGGTCGAGAAACAGCTGGGCATGATGGACATCATCCTGACCTTCCACGAACGGGCGCTGCGTGCGTCCGCGGCGGGGCGGCCCGTGCACCAGATCGTATCGCTGCCGGTCGTGGAGGAGATACACCGGATGAAGGAAGCGGTTCCAGCCGACGATCTCGACCAACTGGCTGCATTGAAGAAACGGGTCGAACAGGCCTTTGAGAGGTAGTCTATGTCGAACGGAAGCGGACGGATCTATCGGGACCTGCAGCGTGCGGGCGGTCCGATCATCGTGGTCGAACGCGTGGCCGACGTTGCCTACGGCGAATTGGTTGAGATTCTGTGCGTGGACGGCAGCCGTCGGCGCGGCACGGTTCTGGACATCTCGAGCGAGCGTGCCGTAATCCAGGTGTTCGAAGGCGCCGAAGGGCTGTCGCTGCGGGGCACGTCGGTGAAGTTTCTGGGCAAGTCGCTGGAATTCAGTGTGTCGCCGGCGTTGTTGGGCCGTGTATTGAACGGGGCCGGCCGGCCGTTGGACGGGATGCCGCTTCCCTTCGAAGGCGTCACGCGCAGCATCTACGGCAGCGCGATCAACCCGGTGACGCGTGACTATCCCATGGACGTGATCGAGACGGGGGTATCCGTGATCGACACCATGAACACGCTGGTTCGCGGGCAGAAGCTGCCGATCTTTTCGGGCAACGGCTTGCCGCACAACGAGCTGGCCGCCCAGATCGCGCGCCAGGCCCGGATCCGGGGCTCGGAGGAGAAGTTTGCCGTGGTCTTTGCAGCGATGGGCGTGAAGAACGACGACGCCACGTTTTTCCGGGAGGAACTGGAGCGGACCGGCGCGTTGAGCAACGCGACGATGTTCTTGAATCTCGCGTCCGACCCCGCGGAAGAACGGTTGGTGACGCCGCGTTTCGCCTTGACGCTGGCGGAGCATCTGGCTTTCGATCAGGACTATCACGTGCTGGTGATTCTGACGGATGTGACAAACTACTGCGAAGCGTTGCGGGAGATGACTTCGGCCCGGGGTGAGGTGCCGAGTCGCAAGGGATATCCGGGCTATCTCTATTCCGACCTGGCGGAGATCTACGAGCGTTGTGGTCGGGTCAAGACGGCCAAGGGCTCGATCACGCAGCTCCCGATCCTGACGATGCCGAACGACGACATCACGCACCCGATCCCGGATTTGACGGGCTACATCACGGAAGGTCAGATCGTTCTGGACCGGGACCTGCACCAGAAGGGGGTTTATCCCCCGATCAACCCGTTACCCTCGCTTTCGCGCATCATGAAGGACGCGATCGGCGGGGACCGCACGCGGGAGGATCATCCGAACGTGGCGAACCAGCTGTACGCGAGCTACGCGCAGGTCGGCAACATCCGCTCGCTCGCTGCGATCGTAGGCGCCGAAGAACTGACGGACAGCGATCAGCGCCATCTGCGGTTCGGGGACGCCTTTGAGCAGCAATTTGTGGCGCAGGCTCGGGATCAACGGCGAACGATCGAAGACGCGTTGGGCATCGCGTGGGATTTGCTGGGGACGTTGCCTCGCGACGCGCTGCATCGGGTCAGTCCCGAGCAACTGCAGCAGTATTATGCCGTTCGGGACGGCGTGGACGAGGAGGCGGAAGGTTAACCATGGCACGCAAGCCGGCCCCGACAAAGGCGAACTTGTTCAAGGCGCAGCACGACCTGCGTTTTGCCACGGCGGGTTGCGAGTTGCTGCACCAGAAGCGCGACGTCCTTGTGATGGAGTTGATGTCTACGGCGGCAGCCTTTGCCGAGGCGGAGAAGGCGCTTCGCGAAGCCATGTCGGGTGCGTTCGAGGCGTTCGTCCCGGCCTACGTCGCTTCCGGGCAGGAAGTGATGGACCGCGTGTTTTCCGCTACGGGCGCCGAAGTGTCGCTGCGCGTCGAAGAGCGCGGCGTCATGGGGACGCGCGTACCGAGCGTGGAGGTGGAGTCGGGCGGCGAGCCCGTGTTTCCCGGCCTGCTGGACGCATCGCCGGCGATGGACGCCGCTGTGGCGCGCATGCGCACGGTGATGGCGTGGCTTGCTCGGTACACCGAGATCGTGGCCGCCATCTGGCGGCTGGCAACCGAGATCGAGAAGACGCAACGGCGGATCAACGCGATCGAGAACGTGTTCATCCCCGAATCGAGTGCGACCGTGGCCTGGATCAAGTCGGTCATGGAAGAAAACGACCGTGAAGAGCTGTTCCGGCGCAAACTCCTCAAGAGCCGGTCGGGGCAGTGACAGGAGAAGAGTATGGAAGAGAGTCTGTACAAGAGGATTCTCCTCATTGTTGAGGGCGGAGCGCTGGACCATGCCGTGACGGCGGCGGCGGCGGCACGGGCCCTGGCGAACAAGGCGCGGCTGTTCGTGTTGCATGTCGTGGACCACATGGTCATCAACCGTATGAAGCGCGTCAGCGAGCAAAGCACGGCCGAGATCGAGATCGAGCTCGAAGAGAAGGGGTGGAAGGCGTTGTACTATGCGGAGGAATTCGCGAAGGATAACGGGGTGGCGACAATGATTCTGCAGAAGAGCGGCATTGTGGAGAACGAAGTGCTCAACGAAGCCGCGCGGCTGCAGGTTGACCTGATCATCCTCGGCTACCCCCGCAAGATGCCGGGCCAGGCCCGGCGTCTGGCACAGGGCCGGTTGGAGAAGATCGTGGAAAACGCGCCGTGCAGCGTTCTGGTTGTGAAGTGAACGAGGAAGGATTGGAGCGTCTCATGAAACTGACGGATTTGCTGAGCGAACAGCGCATCGTTTTGGACGTTGACGCGAAGAGCAAGCAGGAGATCATCGGCGGCCTCGTCGCGCTTGTCGTGAACGGGCATGACCGGCAGACTTTGCTGGACGCGATTCTGGAGAGGGAGAAGCTTGGCTCGACGGGGATCGGGCATGGTGTGGCCGTACCACACGTGCGGCTGGATGCGGTGGAGACGCCGGAAATTGCGTTCGGGCGGACCACGCGGCCTCTGGACTTCGAGGCACTCGACGACGAACCGTGTTCGCTGTTTTTCCTGATTCTGGGCCCGACCCGCAAGGATGCGCAGGACGCGTACCTCCAAGTGATGGCCAAGATTTCTCGGCTGATGCGCCACGCGGAGATCCGCGCCGCGCTCACGGCGGCGTCCACGCCGGCCGATGCGCTGGCCGTATTGGCCGAGAACGAGAGTTGAGAGAGCGGGAACGGCTTGTTTTGACGGGGTCGCGGAATCCGGAGAGCTTCGAAATCGCGGGAAGAGAAAGGAAGAACGAAGATGTCGAAGACATACCTGTACTTGTCGCTTATACCGGAGGCGCTGGTGGCCTCCATGCTTCCGCCGGAAGAGTTCGGGAAATACCTTGCCGTCGGCACGCACAAGCGGTCGCGGGGCGAGGCGATGTATTTCAGTCTGAACCCGGAGTTCGAGAGCACGTTTTTCGATTTGGCCCGCGT
>Ga0272441_10008909_pt1 | contig 15693 bp, 14 predicted proteins | sample SSMProp6N_FD_193582 | JGI IMG/M metagenome (GOLD analysis project Ga0272441, IMG submission 193582) | Marine sediment archaeal communities from Little Sippewissett salt marsh, Falmouth, MA, United States - SSM-Prop-6N | ecosystem: Environmental > Aquatic > Marine > Wetlands > Sediment ... | reverse complement strand
TGGCCGACGGCTACGCCCGAGTCCTCAACAAGGTGGGCGTATGCATGGCCACCAGCGGCCCGGGCGCCACCAACCTGGTAACCGGGCTCGCCACCGCCCAGATCGACTCGAGCCCAGTCGCCGCGTTCACCGGGCAGGTGAACAGGGACGTCATAGGCAGCGACGGCTTCCAAGAGTGCGACATCATTGGAGTCAGCGCCAGCGTGACCAAGTACAACGTGCAGGTCAGGTCACCCGAGGAGATACCGTACGCAGTCAAGACGGCGTTCCACATAGCGAACACCGGGCGGAAGGGAGCCGTCCTCGTGGACATACCCAAAGACTGCACCACCCTCAGCGGGGACATAGAGTTCCCCGAGAAGGTGGATTTCAGGGGCTACCGGCCGAACCCCGAGCCGGACCCCAACGAGCTGGACTGGGCCGCCAAGATACTGGCCGACGCGGAGCGGCCCCTCATCATGGCGGGCGGCGGAGTCATAGCCTCCGGGGCCAGCCGCGAACTCATAGATATGGCGGAGTTGCTCTTGGCGCCCACGGCCACCAGCCTCATGGGCAAGGGGGCGTTCCCCAACGACCACCCGCTGAGCCTTGGGGTTTGCGGCATGCACGGCACCATGGAGGCCAACATGATGGTACCTAAGTCCGATGTGCTGCTGGTGGTAGGGTCACGGTTCAGCGACAGGACCACGGGAAAGATAGCCGACTTCGCGCCCAACACCAAGATAATCCACGTCGACATCGACCGAAGCGAGATAGATAAAAACGTGGAGGCGATGACGAAAGTAGTCGGCGACGCCAAGCTAGCCCTCCGGGGGCTCACTGAACGCGTCAAGATGCTGAGGACTTGGGAGCCTTCCACAGAGTGGAAAGACAGGATCACCGAGTTCAGGTGCGTCTACGACGCCGAGAACGACAAGAAAGGCCCATACCTACGGGCTCCCTTGGTCATCAAAGCCCTGAGGGAGGAGCTCCCGAGGGACGCGATAGCGACCACGGAGGTGGGGCAGAACCAGATGTGGGCCTCCCTCCACTTCGACGCCTACCTGCCGAGGACGTTCCACACCAGTGGCGGCCTAGGCACCATGGGGTGGGGTTTCCCGGCTTCGATAGGCGCCAAGGCGGCGAAGCCCGAGGTGCCGGTGGTTGACATAGCGGGCGACGGTAGCTTCGGCATGACGGAGAACAGCCTAGCCACGGCGGTCGAGGAGGAGCTCCCCGTCATAGTGGTGGTGCTGAACAACAACGTGCTGGGCATGGTGGCACAGTGGCAGAGGCTCTTCTACGATAAACGGTACTCGTCGGTGAAGCTCAAGGGGACCCCCGACTTCGTGAAGCTGGCGGACGCCTACGGCGCCGACGGCGTCAGGGTGGAGACAATGAAGGACTTCAGGGTAGCCGTCAGGAGGGGCATCAAGGCGGACGTGCCCACGGTCATCGACGTGCCCATCGACCCCGAGGAGAACGTGTTGCCCATGGTGCCGCCTGGGATGGGCCTCAAGGACACGCTCATGGAGGCAGACTAGTTGCCCCCGAGCACGGTGAGCTTCCTGGTGGAGAACCAGCCGGGCGTCCTGTTCAAGGTGAGCAACCTGTTCAGGCGCAGGGGCTTCAACATAGACAGCATCACCGTGGGCGCCCTGGAGAACAGCGGATACAGCAGGATGACCATCACCGTGGACGCAGACGCCAGGACGCTGCACAACCTCATAGAGCAGCTGGATAAGATGCTGGAGGTCATCAAGGTGAAGCGCCTGGACCCGCTGCGCACCGTGCGCCGCGAGATGCTGCTGGTGAAGCTGGAAACCAGTGACCCCATGGCCAGGGAGGACGCTCTACGCTACATTAACAACCAGCACGGGCTCATACTGGACATCGACGACGAGAACATCATCGCCGAGATCACGGGTGAACCCGAGGAGCTGGATCAGTTCCTGGGTTACGTCAGGGGCATAGGCATCGTCGAGATGTCGAGGACGGGAGTGACCGCCATAGAGAAGGGGCGGCTAATGCTAGGTGAATGAAATTGGTGAAGGTATACCATGACGAGGACATAGACGAGTCTGTCCTCGAGGGAAAAACCGTGGCCGTCATAGGCTACGGAAGCCAGGGCCGAGCACAGGCCCTCAACATGAGAGACAGCGGAGTGGACGTGGTCGTCGGGCTCAGGCCCGGCGGAAAGAGCTGGAGGAAGGCTGAGGAGGACGGGTTCAAGCCCAAGACGGTCCTGGAGGCCGCCGAGAAGGGCGACGTCGTCCTCATGCTCATCCCGGACATGGCGCAGCCCATGGTCTACAGGGAGGAGGTGGGGCTAGCCATGAAGAAAGGGAAGGCCCTGCAGTTCGCCCACGGCTTCAACATCCACTTCGAGGAGATCAAGCCGCCGAAGGACGTGGATGTCATCATGGTGGCGCCCAAGAGCCCGGGCCCCGAGATGAGGCGCCAGTACGAGGCGGGCTTCGGGGTGCCGTCCCTGGTGGCGGTGCACCAAGACGCCTCCGGGGAGGCGCTGGACAAGGCTCTCGCCATAGCCAAGGCGCTGGGATCTGGGCGGGCCGGCGTCATAGAGACCACGTACAAGAACGAGACCGAGAGCGACCTCTTCGGCGAGCAGGCCGTGCTCTGCGGCGGCGTCGACCAGCTCATCAGGCGCGGATTCAAGGTGCTCACCGAGGCCGGGTACCCGCCCGAGCTGGCGTACTTCGAGGTCTGCAACGAGCTCAAGCTCATCGTGGACCTCATCTACAAGAGCGGCATAGGAGGCATGTACAGGGCCGTCAGCGACACGGCCAAGTGGGGCGGCATGAGCGTCGGCCCACTGATCGTTGACGACCACGTCGAAGACAACATGAGGAAGGCGCTGAAGGCGGTTCAGGACGGCAGCTTCGCCAAGGCGTGGGTCGCCGAGAGCAAGGCGGGGGCCAAGAAGTTCGAGGAGCTCATGGCCGAGTGCGACAACCTGGAGATCGAGAAGGTCGGCAGACAGGTCCGCAGGATGAGCGGCCTAGAGAAGTAGACCCTCTCTCTCAACACCCTTTTTATAAACGAGTTTCCTGCAGGGTAACAACGTAGTTTGATTCAGCCATACAGGTGTTTTTCGTCTCGGGGAGCTCGTTTTTCGCGTAACCGTTTTCAAACAGGGACAGCATTGGTGAGGCATGGACCGCTGGAAGTACTTCGACATCACCCATAAGATGCACCTTGTCTGCAACCCCATTGTGAAGGAAAAACTCTACAGGCTATGCGGCTTACTCCCCCTCGGAAGGGAAAGCCGCGTACTGGACATAGCCTGCGGCAAGGGCGAGTTCCTGGTCAGGCTCGCCGAGCTGCACGGCGTCTCGGGGGTCGGCGTAGATCTTTCACCGTACTGTATCCGTGACTGTGAGATAAAGAAACAGGAACGCGTGCCTGAAGCCGATCTGATTTTCATAGAGATGGACGGAGCAGAATATACGCCGGAGGAAGGCGAAAAATATGATCTCGCCAGTTGCATAGGGGCGAGCTGGGTCTATGGTGGGCACCGTGGGACGTTGCAGGCTCTCTCGGAGATGACCACGACGGACGGACTGGTGGTAGTGGGTGAGCCTTTCTGGAGGCGTGAGCCAAGCGACGACTACCTCGAAGCCCAGAACATGAAGAAAGAGGACTATGGCAGCCACGTCGGCAACGTACGAACGGGTGAGGAGCTGGGTCATAGATGCGTGTACACCTTGGTGAGCGACGAGGACGACTGGGACCACTACGAGACGCTTCAATGGCTTTCAGCGGAAAAATACGTGGCTGAGAACCCGGACGATCCAGACAACGAGGAGCTTCTTTCCAAGGTTCGACAAAACAAGTACGCGTTTCTGGATGAGGGGCGTAACACGCTGGGGTGGGCCATCTACGTCTTCAAGAAACCTGGTTAATCCGAGAGAATATGATAAGGGGTATATACCAGATACGGCGGGTTGAGCCATCTATACTTGAGATACCAACCTGTCAAACCAATCTAAGCCTACTTACCCCGAGTACAGACCCCCCATCGACTACGCTAATATTAAGCCGAAGGTAACCCCCCAGACGGTTGAAAATGACCGAGAAACAGAGGCTGACCCTTGAGAAGCTGGACGAGGAGGCAAAGAAGAGACTCGAAGACCTCAAGAAGGCAGGGGCAGAGGCCTCCATCCAGCTGAAGGAAAACCTCGGAGACCTGAAGAAGTACACCGACGCGGCGGCAAGGCGGCTAAGCGAAGGAGGCTCCATCATGGGGGACAGAGCCAGAAAAGGCTGGACGGAGCTCATGAGCAAGGCCAGGGAAGCCCAATCCAGCCTCCAGGAGTCGGTGGAGAAGAGAAGGAAAGAGTAAACAGCTTTATTTCGTATACTCTCCCGAGAACCCATTTCTAAATAATAATTGAAAGACGTTACCTTAAACGCTCGGAAAGGGTAATATCCTATTCTTGACTGTGGATCAAAGTGAACCGATATTGATCGTCGAGAATCGTATCGATTACAGAGGGTTGACACTCAACTAAGTTGAGGGTCCACCCAGCGGGCCTCCCTTGCTGTTGCTTCACGGAACGGCTAACAGGTGGCAGGCGTTCACACCACTTCTGCCCCACCTCACAGACAGGTGGCACGTCTACGCTCTAGACCACAGGGGCCACGGGGGGTCCGGGCGGGCCAAGGTGTACGGCTTCGGCTTCTACTACGGGGACGCGGTTGGCTTCGCCGAGGAGGTGATCGGGGAGCCCACGGTGGTCTTCGGGCACTCCCTGGGCGGCCGAATCGCCCTCAAGATGGCGGCAGACGCCCCCTCATCCACGAAGGCCATCATACTGGGGGACAGCAGCCTCAGCCCCCCGAGGCCCAACCCAAGGATGGGCGGAGGCTTCACGGAGCTGGCGAAGACCATCGAGGAAAACGGGACGGTGAAGGAGATATACGCGGCCCTGAGGGACAGGGCCGGGGAATGTTTCGACCCGGTCAACGGCCTCACCCGGGCAAAGAACCTGAGCATGGCCGACCCCCTCATGCTGAGGAGCATAGCCGACCACATGGCGGACCTGGACTCTCCGTACAGCCACTTCCACGGCTATGACCCGGACGAGCTGCTGCCCAGGGTAAGGTGCCCCACGCTCATACTCCAGGCGGAGAAGGGCATGCTGAGCGACGAGGAAGTCGAAAAGGCGCTCAACATACTCCCCGAGGCATACCACGTCAAACTCGCCGGGATGCCCCACGAGTTCCTAGCCCAGCAGACGGAGCCCGTCCTGAGAGCCGTGACAGCCTTCCTAGAGTCCCTCAGGTGAGACCCAGAGGAAGCCAAGCGAAACCAGCCCGGCCCCAAAAAATTATCCGTTATACCAAGTAGCCTGACACAACGCGGCTGCATGTGCAACAGGCCTTACTGACAACCTTTTTATTCTCCGCGACGGCATTTCGCAGTACGACCCATCAAGGAGAGACAAAAATGGGGTATCGCTTTGTCAAGCCCCCTGAAGAGGGGCGCTAAGAAATGGGGTATCGCTTTCTCAGGTAGCCCCAGCGAGACACACATAGACGGACCCGGAAGGTCCCATGAAGAAACCGACACAAGCCTGAACGGCTTTGTCAAGCGCATTTCGGAGGAGGATAGAAATGGTTAGCATGACCGGCGCCAAGGCCTACGTTAAGGCGCTGGAGAAGGAGGGGGTCACCCACGTCTTCGGCATCACGGGCGCCGCACTCATACCCATATGCGACGAGATGCTTGGTAGCGACTTACGCTACATACCAGGGGTCCACGAGCAGGGCAGCGCCCACATGGCAGACGGCTACGCCAGGGCCTCGGGGAGGCCGGGCGTGGTCCAGGTAACCAGCGGCCCAGGCGCCACTAACATCGTCACGGGCGTCGCCACGGCGCAGCTGGACAGCAGCCCGCTTGTGGCGTTCACGGGCCAGGTCCCCATGGGCATGGTGGGCACCGACGCGTTCCAGGAGGTGGACATCATCGGCGTCACCGCCAGCATCACCAAGTGGAACCACCAGGTGAGAACCGCTGGGCGCATCCCATGGGCCGTGAAGGCCGCGCTCCAAGTAAGCAACACGGGACGCAAGGGAGCCGTCCTAATAGACATCCCCAAGAACGTCACCACCGACGAGGCGGAGATGGACTTCGATGCACCCATAGGGTTCCCCGGGTACCAGCCGAGGATGGAGCCGGACCCCAGCGAACTCGAATGGGCAGCCCGGGTGCTGGCGGAGGCGGAGCGGCCAGCCATCATAGCCGGCGGCGGAGTAGTAGCGTCAGGCGCGGCGCCGGAGCTCACGGCCCTCGCCGAGCTACTCAACGCTCCCACCGCCACCAGCCTCATGGGCAAGGGAGCCATACCCAGCAGCCACCCCCTAAGCCTGGGGCTCCTGGGGATGCACGGCAGAACCGAGGCGAACTACATGATCCCCGACGCCGACGTGCTGCTCGTCGCGGGCTCACGGTTCAGCGACAGAACCACGGGCGCCTTGGCTAGGTTCGCGCCGGAGGCAAAGATAGTGCACCTCGACATCGACAAGAGCGAGATCGACAAGAACGTAGACAGCGTCACCAGGGTGTGGGGCGACGCCAAGACCAGCCTCGGCCGCCTCGTCAAACAGATCAAGGCCCGCAGGATGGTGAACGGCAACGGCGACTGGGCTAAGAGGATAGAGGAGCATAGGAAGGGCTTGGAGTGGCCCGACGACTCCAGCGACATCACTGGACCCAACGTCATCAAGGCCATAAGGAAGGCTCTGCCGGGGGACGCCCTGGTCACAACGGACGTGGGCCAGCACCAGATGTGGGCGGCAATACACTTCGACGTATACGAGCCGGGGACCTTCATGACGAGCGGAGGCCTGGGCACCATGGGGTGGGGTACGCCCGCCGCCATAGGCGCCAAGGCTGCGAAGCCCGAGAGGAAGGTGTTGAACATCGCGGGGGACGGCAGCTTCGCCATGACCGAGAACAACCTGGCTGTGGCTGTGGAGGAGGACCTCCCCATAGTCGTGGTGGTGTTCAACAACAGGATGCTGGGTATGGTTGCCCAGTGGCAGCGGCTCTTCATGGAGGGGAGGTACTCGGCGGTGCACCGGGACCACGCGCTGGACTTCGCCGAGCTGGCCAGGACCTACGGTGCCCACGGCGTCAGGGCGGAGACCATGAAGGAGCTGAACGCGAAGCTCAGGAGGGCCGTGGACGCAGACTACACTACGGTCATCGACGTGCCCATCGACCCCGATGAGAACGTGTACCCCATGATCCCGCCGGGGATGGGTTTAAAGGACATATTGACGGAGGATTAGCCATGAAGCCGCTGAACGTCATCAGCCTCCTCGTGGAGAACAAGCCCGGCGTCCTCTTCAACATAAGCAACAACTTCAGGCGCAAGAACTTCAACATCCACAGCATCACCGCCATCGCAGGCGAGGACGAGGACACCACCCGGATCACCATCACGTCCCGCGGCGAGGCCCGTGAGATCACCAAGCTCGTCGAGCAACTGGACAAGATGGTGGACGTAATAGTCGTCAAGCGCCTAGACCCGCTGAGGACAGTGCAGAGGGACCTGGCGCTGGTGAAGCTACACACCGTGGACCCTCTCGCCCAGGAGGAGGCCCTGGAGACCATCAACCACTACAAGGGGCTGATACTGGACATCAAGCCGGACACAATAGTTGCGCAGGTGACGGGCTCCGTGAACGAGGTGAGCGAGTTCATGCGGGACGTCAAGCACATAGGCATCATAGAGGCCGCACGCACAGGGATCACCGCCATCGAGAAGGGTTGGATCACCCTCGAGGAGACCCACGTTTTATAGCCAGCCATATTTCATCTACCCAGAATTTGCCAGATAGCCGTCGAGCAGCGTTTGTCTTCTGGTCGGCGGCCTACCCTTCAAGACTCTAAACGAAGAAAAGGATAGACGGACCTTACAGGCGCCTTACTTCAGCACCTTCTTGAAGACCCTGAGGTCGTTGCCGCCCAGTATCTTCCTGATGTCCTCGTCGGAGTAGCCTCGGGACACCATGCCCATGGTGAGGCTCGGGAACTTGGTGACGTCGTCGAGCCCGGGGAACCCGCAGCCTCCGTCGAGGTCGGATCCTATGCCAACGTGACTAGTGCCAACGAGCTCGACGGCGTGGTCCAGGTGGTCGAGCCAGTCCTCTACGGTGACCTTCTTTAGGGCCTCGGGGTCGCCGAAACCTATGCCGTCCTTGATGAAGCCCGCGCAGAAGCTGAGGTTCATGACGCCGCCTTTCTCCGCCAGTGACTTGATCTGTTCGTCTGTGAGGTTTCTGTGGTGGCTGCAGAGGGCTTTGCAGTTGCTGTGGGTGGCGACGAGGGGGTCCTTACTCTGCTGGATGACGTCCCAGAACCCTGTCTCGTTGAGGTGGCTTATGTCCACGAGCATGCCGAGCCTGTTCATCTCGTGGACCACATCTAACCCGAACTCGGTGAGGTGGCTGCCGGAGTCTGCCCCCGAGCCGTCGCCCAGCTCGTTCCGGGGGAAGTGGGTAAGGGTGAGGGACCTGACGCCGAGTCTGTAGATGGATCTCAAGGCCTCTATGCTGCCTTCCAGGGGCTCCCCTCCCTCGACGGTGATCACCGCCGCGATCTTACCGTCCTTGACCGTCTTCGTTATCTCGCGGTGGTTGGTCGCTATGGCTATCTGGTCGGGGTAACGCTCCACCTCCAGGGTGAAGGCGTCGAGCATCTGTAGGAGGCGGCGCAGCCTAGCCGTGTACAGGGGGCTGACGTACATGGCGAAGAGGAGGCAGTCGACGCCGCCCTCCCTTATGCGGGGGATGTCTATCTGGCCGTACTCCGATCTCTCCCCCAGCGTCCTCCGGGGCGCAGGGGGGTTTGATTTTGACGTTATGAACGGCGGAGACTTGATGAGGTGGAGGATGGTGTCGTTGTGGGTGTCAACTACCAGCGAGTCCTCGTGGAGTGTTCTCGCTCTGTCAGCTTGCTCCTTGGTTAGGTTGAACATGGTTCTCTATTGACGGCTGGGCAATATATCAGGATCGAAAACAGGGAAAAGAAGGATCTATCCCTTTATGGCGCTCTTGATTCCGCGCCGGGCGATGACGTTGTCCATGGCCTTCTGGGCTTCCCCCACATTGAACCTGTGAGTCACTACCTCGCTGAGGGGCAGCCGGTCCACGCTCAGCTTCATCAGGTCGAGGCAGGTCGCGAACTGGGTCGGCGGGTACGCCCAGCTGCCCAGTATGTCCATGTCCTTGAAGCAGATGGTGTGGGGGTTGATGGGCACAGGCCCCGGGTTGGTGTAGTGGCCCACCTCCACGAACTTGCCGCCGCGGCGGGTCATGTCGATGCCTTCAGGCACCGCCGCAGGGACTCCGACGCACTCCATGACTACGTCTGCCCCCAGGCCGCCTGTGAGCCTGTTGACCTCGGCCACCCGCTCCTCCGCGGACTCGTGCTGCCTCATGTCGATGACGTGGTCCGCGCCGAGCCGCTCAGCCATCCTAAGCCTCTCGTCGACCATGTCGACGCTTATGATGTTGCCGGCGCCCGCTAGCTCGGCGGTGGCCACCGCGAGAAGCCCTATGGCCCCCGCGCCCTGAACGACGACGCTTCCGCCCACCCTGAAGCCCTCGCCGTAGGTGGGCAGCCCAGGGGCGGCGGCTCTCTCGAAGGCGCGGCTGCTCACAGCCATGGGCTCGGAAAGCACCGCCACCTCAGGCGGCACCTCGTCCGGCACTCTGTAGACCCAGAAGTGTTCGGCGTCCACGTACACCTTCTCGGCCCACCCGCCGTTGAGGTGGGGGGACTCGGCGCTGGTCATGTTCACGCCGAGGACCTTCCTGTTGGTGCACAGCGTCGGCTTGTGGGGCATGAAGCGGCAGCCGTAGCAGTCTCCGCAGAATCGGTTGGTGCCCGGCACCACGGCGACCCTGTCGCCGACGTCGATGGGTTGGCCCTTCACCTCGTAGCCTTTGGCCTTCTCGCCTATCTCTTCGATTATGCCGACGAACTCGTGGCCGGGTATCACGGGGAAGGGGAGCGCCATCTTGCCGCCGTACATGTGCATGTCGGTTCCGCAGACGCCGCAGAGCTCCATCTTGAGTAGGATGCCGTTGGCCTCGACCTCGGGCACAGGGTAGTCGGTTATGGATAGCTTCTCGACGCCCTTCAGAATAGCTGCTTTGACCATGTTTAGGAGTATGTATTAGGAAATTAAACAGTATGGGGTATCGATAGTAATCTTCAAGATAGAGCGCATAGAATAATCCATTTCTTTCCATATCTTTAGACAAGACCTTTTAACCGGCGTTTACAACCCTTTTTGATCTATATGTGCCAACTCGCAGCGTACGTCGGAGACAGGCCCATAGCGCCCCTGCTTCTGAACGCCCTACAGTATCAGGAGCCCTACTTCGGCGGCCACGCCACCGGCATAGGGGTCCTCAAGGGCGACTTGATCGATGTCGTCAAGGCGCCGGGTCACGTCGCCCACGTCAAGAAGATCACTGACATCGAGAGGCTCGAGGGCACCTGCGCCATCGCGCACAGCAGGTACAACGCCACCGCCAAGGACGACGCCCGGTACAACACAGTCGGGATGTCGCATCCGTTCCTCAGCGACGACGGCAGGATCGCGCTGATGCACAACGGGGGCATCGCCAACTACAAGGATCACTGGGAGAGGCTCAGGGAAAGCCACGAGTTCAGGAGCTATAGCCAAGAGGTCGACGCCATCACCGACAGCGAGGTCGCCGTGCACATGCTCGCGGATGAGGTGGCCGGCGGCAAATCCGTTGCTGACGGCTTGAAGAGGGTAGCCGCCCAGTGCACAGGAAGCTTCCTGTTCGGCGTCATAAGCGTCGACGAGCCCGACACGGTGTACGTCGCCAACTGGCACCAGCCCTGCTACGTGGCGGTGGGGGACGACGAGGCCATGTTCGTCAGCAGCAGGGCGGGCCTCAGGGACGTCAAAGACGAGATGACCGGCATATTCAGGCCGCCGAAGAACAGCCTCATAAAGCTGACCCGCGGCGGCGCCGAGATCAGCGTCCTCGACAAGGCTAGGCGGGTGCCCGACCTGAGACTGGACATGAACCTGCTGGGGGAGCGGTTCGAGGACGTGCTCCGCGAGAAGGGGCGCAGGGACTTCAGGGAGATGTGGTACGACCTGAACCCGGACGCCTGGGCCGAGGCCTACGGCCTCTCGGCTGACGAGTGGAAGGCGTTGAGGAAGGCGGGCGTCAGCGTGGTGAACCCGTACATCGACGCGGTCGAGATGCTTAAGCGTGAGTTCAGGGTCGTGGAGTCCATCGACCCCCGCGTCGAGGGGGGTGTGGCCGGGACCCCGCGGTTCAGCTACGTCCTCGCATAGTCTATTCCCTTTCAACAACATTTATATAATTTAGGCATACCTAAATCTGAGAAAGGTTTGGGCAGCGAAAGCGTGGAAGAGTACCTCGAAGCCATCTACGGATTCAACGAGCGGGGAGAGCTAGCCAGGAACCATGCGCTCTCCGAGAAGCTCAAAGTAAGCCCCCCCAGCGTGACCCAGATGATCAAACGCCTCGCGGACGAGGGCCTCGTCGAGTACGAGCCCTACAAGGGGGCGTACCTCACGGGGAAGGGCATGGCGCTCGCCCAGAAGGTTGTCAGGAAGCACCGGCTCATCGAGAGGTTTCTCTACGACTTCCTGAAGCTGCCCCTTGAGAAGGTCCACGACGAGGCTTGCCGGATGGAGCACGGCGTCTCGGACGAGACGGCTGTTGCCTTGTGCAAGGCCCTGAACCGCCCCGAGACCGGCCCAGACGAATCCCCCATACCCGATTGCCCTCTAGACGTGGAGAACTGCAGCGAGTGCGAGGAGGCGCGGGAGGCGGCCGGCACGGAGCACCCCCTCACGACCCAGCTGAGCAACCTGAAGCCGGGGGAGGAGGGTAAAGTCACCTTCATACGGGGAGGCAGGCAAGCCTCCCAGAGGATCATGGACATGGGGTTGACCCCCGGCACCTACGTCAAGATGGTGAAGGCGGCGCCCTTCAGGGGACCCGTGGAGGTCGAGGTCAGGGGCACGAGCCTCGCCCTCGGCAGGGGCCTCGCAAACCACGTGTTCGTCAACGTCGAGGACGAGGGAAAACCCTGGCTGAGAGCCCACCCACACGGCCCACACCACGGTAAAAACTCGGGTTAAAGTGAGAAAGATTGTCTAAGAGGAAGCTGAAAGTCGCCTTAGCGGGCAACGCGAACGTGGGTAAGAGCGTCATATTCAACCAGCTCACGGGGCTGCACCAGCACGTGGGCAACTGGCCGGGGAAGACCGTCGAGCGCGCCGAGGGCACCCTGTTCTTCGGCGACTACGAGATCGAAGTAATCGACCTCCCAGGCATTTACAGCCTCAGCACTTACAGCATAGAGGAGTTGATAAGCCGCGAGTACATCGCGGTTGAGCACCCCGACGTGATCGTCAACGTGGTGGACGCCAGCGCCCTGGAGAGGAACCTGGCGTTCACCGTTCAGCTCCTCGAGCTCGAGCCCCGTATGGTCGTGGCCCTGAACCAGATAGACGTGGCCGAGAGCAAGGGAGTCATAGTTTACACTGAGGAGCTGAGCAGGCTGCTGGGTGTGCCGGTGGTGCCCACGGTGGCGGTGAAAGGCGCCGGGCTCTCGGAGCTCATGGAGATGGTGGTTGAGGTGGCGGAGAAGAGGGAGAAGGCAAAGCCCCTCGAATACGGTCCAGAGATCGAGGGAAGGGTGAACAGGATCGCCTCCATGCTTGAGGCGGAGACCCCTTACCCGAGGAGATGGGTCGCGGTGAAGCTCCTGGAGGGAGACGAGGAGATAACAGCGGCGGTCTACGGGACCCAGCCGGGTCTCCGGGCCGAGGTCGACGACGCGGTGGCCCGCATAGAGGAGATCCACAGCCACGGCGTCAACAGCGTGATCGCCTCCGAGCGGTACGCCTTGGCCAGCGTCTTGGCGCATGAGTCTTCTAGGCACGTAGTGCCGGAGAGGGGGCTTCGTGATGCTCTGGCTGACGCGACCACCCACCCGGTCTGGGGCTACCTCTTCATGGTAGCCAGCATACTCACCGTATTCTTCGTGATATTCAGCTTCGGGGACTGGCTGGCCGGGGCGCTGGACGGGGTTTTCACGGGGGTGAAGATCGTTTACTTCAACGCCTTGGGGTCGGGGGCTGCGGCGACGTTCATCTGGGACGCCGTGATCGACGGCTTCATCGGGGGGGTCGTGGTCGCGCTGCCCTACATCGGCCCCTTCTACCTGGTGCTCTCGGTGCTGGAGGACTCGGGGTACCTCGCCAGGGTCGCGTTCCTCATGGACTCCGCGATGCACGCCATAGGACTCCACGGCAAGGGCTTCATCCCGGTCATGCTGGGGTTCGGCTGCAACGTCCCCGCGGTGCTGGGGGCTCGCATAATGGAGACGGAGCGGGAGAGGCTCATCTGCGCCTTCGTCGCGAGCATGGTTCCCTGCGCGGCCCGCAGCATAGTGATCATGGGGCTCGTGGCTTCCTACGTGGGGTTCAGGTGGGCCCTGTTGCTCTACCTCATCGACTTCGTGCTGATCTTCGTCCTCGGCAGGATAGCCTATAAGGTGGCCCCCGACGAGCCCGTTGGGCTGATAATGGAGATACCTGGTTACAGGATGCCGTCGCTGAGGACGACGGCCCAGCGCACCTGGTTCAGGCTCAGGGGCTTCGTCTACGAGGCGTTCCCCATAATGATGGCCGGCAACTTCGTGATACAGGTGGCGGCGATCCTCGGCGTCCTAGGAGTTATCGAGGGGCTGATGAGCCCGGTCACCGTGGGCTGGCTCGGGCTGCCTTCGGCCGCCGGGGTAGTCCTAATCTTCGGGGTGCTCAGGAAGGAGCTGACCCTCATACTGTTGGGGACCCTGCTGGGGGGGAACGACTTCTCGTTGTTCCTGTCGCCTGTCCAGATGTTCGTCTTCGCGTTCGTGGTCATGGTCTACGTGCCCTGCATCTCGACAATTGCAGCGCTCGTGAAGGAGTTCGGGTACAGGGCTGCGGCGGTGATAAGCGCCGTCGAGGTATTCACCGCCGTGCTGCTGGGCGGGGTCATATTACGGGTATTACTGGTCCTGGGGCTGCCGTAGTAATACCCGGGTATTAAGCGGGTAGAAGGGCTACAGGTCCGGGTTCATGTAGGTGATCCTGGGGTTACGGGGATCGTTGTTGTCTATGACGATATCCGCCTTCCTCTGGGGCGCCGAGTGTATGTGGTACAGCTTCTGGCCGGGTATGTACCTGTTCATGTAGAGTTCTTCGATCTCGGAGCTGTCACCAGCCGCCCGCTCCAATCCCCGTCGAATAGACTCCTCGAAGGTGACGTCGAGGTATATCTTCAGGTCCCACAGGCGCTCAAGCTCGGGCCTGAGGAGGAAGACGCCGTCGAAGAGGAGCACGGCGTCGCTGCCCGCCTTCTTGAACGGCTCGTCGAGCCGTTGGTCGAGCCTGTAGTCGAAGGCTTTGTCCGTGTACACCAGGCTTCCGCCCGGCCCCAGGGGCAGGAGGAGGTAGTCGAGGAGCACCCTGTAGTTGAAGCTGTCGAGGTAGTAGCCCTCTGGGTCCATCCTCCCTCGGGCGTGCCTCAGCCTCCGGGGGTTATGGAACCAGTCCATGCTCGACCTGATGACCTCCCGGCCCCTCCCCTCCAGAAGCGGCTTTAGCTCGTCGGCGAAGACGGTCTTCCCGGCGGCGTCTACGCCGTCGATGGCGACCCGGACGGGGTGGCGCCGCTGGATGCTGTTGATCATCTCGGCGATCCCCTTGAGCAGGATCTCTCGGTCCACCATCGGTGCTCCTCTACCAAATATCCGCTGCTCTATGTAAAATCATTGCAGTCCGGGGCTTTATGTCTTCAAACTATCCAGGTTAGGGATCACTGTACCCGGGTTTTCACCATCTTTATCTGGATGTAGGCTACTATGGGTCGATCAACCTTGGACTACTACGAGACCAACAGGAGGCGCTGGGACGAGCTGGTGGATATACACGCCAAGTCAGAGGAGTACGACCTCGACGGCTTCCTCGCCGGAAAGAACAGCCTCCACGACGTCGAGCTGGAGGCGCTGGGGGATGTCCAGGGGAAGAGCCTCCTGCATCTCCAGTGCCACTTCGGTCTGGACACGCTGAGCTGGGCGCGGCTCGGCGCCAAGGCGACGGGCGTTGACTTCAGCGAGTCGGCCATCGAGCTGGCGAGGCGGATAGCGGACAGGATGGGCGTCGAAGCCGAGTTCATATGCGGCAACGTGTACGACCTCCCAGACGTCCATGAGGGGGAGTACGACATCGTTTTCACGAGCTACGGCGTCCTCTGCTGGCTCCAGGACATCCGGAAGTGGGGCCGCATCGTAGCCCGCTACCTGAAGCCGGGTGGGGTGTTTCTGCTGGTCGAGTCCCATCCCTTCATGTGGATGTTCGACGACGAGTCCGAGGAACTGGAGCTGAGGTACAGCTACTGGCACAGCGACGAGCCCCTCAGCTGGGAGACGGACGGCACCTACGCAGACGAGGACGCCAAAGTAACAAACAAGAAGACCTGCGAGTGGCAACACACCGTCGGCGATGTACTGAACAGCCTAATCGACGCCGGCCTCTCAATAAGGGAGATCGGTGAGTACCCCCACCTAGAATGGAGGTACGTCCAGAAGTCGGTGAAGGGAGACGA
>Ga0272441_10008907_pt1 | contig 15695 bp, 12 predicted proteins | sample SSMProp6N_FD_193582 | JGI IMG/M metagenome (GOLD analysis project Ga0272441, IMG submission 193582) | Marine sediment archaeal communities from Little Sippewissett salt marsh, Falmouth, MA, United States - SSM-Prop-6N | ecosystem: Environmental > Aquatic > Marine > Wetlands > Sediment ... | reverse complement strand
ATCATTCTTCCGGTGTAGGGGTCGTAGGTGCGGTGGCGGTAGTCCATCAGTAAGAGGTCGCCGCCATCGAGGGCATCCAATCTGCGGCCGGTGAAGGTGTAGGGGTTGCCGATTGTACTGGCTGAACGAGGATCAAAGGACCCATCCATGATCGTCACGTTGCCATAGGCATCGTACTCATACCGCTCTCCCCAAACAAAACCTCCGTATGGACCCAGGACTGCTACGACACTGTACAGATGGTCGTGCAGATAATAATATTGTGTCGCCTGAGTTGTATCAGAGTCATCGGTATCTTCCATGAAAAGGACTTCATCAATGTAATTACCATAAACAAAATATCGCTGCTGAACGTTGGAATCGTCATGTTCGGCCAGCACCTGCCACTGGTCGACAAAAGCGCGGTGGGGCGAGCCGCCCGATTGCGGCGTTCGCAAACGCCCTAGCAACACATCGTCGAACCGTGTGTCAAATTGTTCAACACAAGCAACCATATCATTCAAAAAAAGTACCGCACACCGTTTACGCGGTTAATTTTACCGTATTGAAAAATGTTTGTACGTTGGTTAAACTGCTCATGGGCCATCCTTTCAATAATGTTTACAAAACTGGTTAGCGTAAACATTATACGAATTTTCCTGGATGGCCTACATATTATCTAGTTTCTCTATAACCGAGAAGAATCTAAAGTCTTTCATAAGCTATAGCTCCCCAACTCGAGTCAAAATTCATTTTACAGGGCGGGCGGCAGCACGTTGTTCAAAAAGTTATTGAAGGATTCGGTCACGTCCACCGGATCGTCCATTTCCTTCTGCAACCTCTGGAACTGGCCGAAGAGCGTCTTCAACAGCTCGACCGGTCGACGGGACGGATCCTGCGCGAGGTCGTTCATCTCCAGCGGATCGTTGTTCATGTTGAAGAGGCGTACGATGTTAGCAGTCGGATAAATGATCATTTTATACTGCTCTGTACGCAGCATGCGTTGACACCCGAAGTAAGCGCCATAAATCGCGTCATAAGCGCTCTTTTCTGTTTTGCCGGTGGCCAGCGGGAGCAGGCTGTTAAAATCGACCTGCGCTGGCTTTTCAATCCCGGCGATATCCAGTGAAGTAGCCATTATATCCTGCAGATAAACCGGCGCGTTAACCGTCTTGCCGGGCTTAATCCCAGGCCCGACCATCAACATCGGAACGCGCATACTGCTGTCGTACATATTCTGTTTGCCCATGAAACCGTGATCCCCAACGGCCAGCCCATGGTCGGCTGTAAAGAAGATGTAGGTGTTGTCGGCTTTACCGGAGGCATCCAGCGCGTCGAGAATGCGGCCGATCTGCTTATCCATATGGGTAATGATGGCATAGTATTCCTGCCTGTTCACCCGCACTGAATACTCTGTCCGGGGAAATGGCGCCAGTTTTTCGTCGCGCAAGCTGCGGCCTGATCCGGCGTATTCGTTGTAGGGATATTCCGGTAAGAAGTTTTGGGGAACATCGACCTTGTCCACTGGATACATGTCGACAAATTCCTTCGGGGACTGACGCGGATCGTGCGGGGCATTAAAGGCCAAATACATAAAAAACGGCTTGTCGCTCGCCTTCGCCTGATCCAAGAAGGCCACGCTGTCATCGCCCAGCACTTCGCTCCAGTGCTTTCCGCCCTTCCAGAATCCGCCGTATTTGGTATCCCACGGCTTCCAGCCGGTTTCATAATCCTCCGGGCTCTTCGGGCGGTTGTAACCCGCCGCAGTCTGCCCGGGCATGCCGCCCCGGACATGCACGGTATGATCAAAAAGCGTCTCGGCCTTCACATCGACATGCCACTTCCCGGTCATATAGGTTTCGTAGCCGGCCTGCTTCATCCATTGAGACCAATAGCCCTCCGACTTGCGTTTCGGAACCGTGTATTGCGGCATGTTTTTCGGCGCATTAGGATCCTTAAGATTGTTGCCCTTGGAAGAAAGTGCGGCGGCGCGCCATACAAAGCTGCCGGTGTTGAGCATCGCGCGGCTGGCCACGCAAACGGCCGGAGTAAACGATCCCATATTATACGTATGCGTAAACGAAACGCCCCGCTCACGCAAGCGGTCGAGGTTCGGCGTCTTCACTGGACACCCCTCGATAGATCCGAGGCTGTTCCACATCTGGTCATCCGCAAAGATGAAGAGGATGTTGGGTTTCTCGGATGCCCCGTTATTCGCAGAGGCAACCGCCTTCGTCGCGGCACTCGCAGTCGAAACACCCTCACCTGTCAACTCGACATTCAACTCCTGAAAGGCGGTATTTTCGCCGCCGCCTTTTTCAGTGATCGGCGAAACCGCCCAGACGATCCAGCGGAAGTTTCCGAGCGACTGGGCGTCGGGTGCCCGCAGTGATGCCGCCGTAAACTTCGCCTTGGCCTGGCCCGTCGTATCAATCGTTCCCAGCGGCGTAAGCTTGCTCATATCCCAGCCCGGATCAGTCACTGCGTCACTTCCGTAAATGGCCAGCTTTTGAACGCCGCGGAAACCCTTCCAATTACATGACCAACTGGTGATAGCCGCCACGGATTTGACGGAACCCAAATCCATCTTGTAGGCTCCATTGTGAATACCGTTTCTGAACACCGGCCCGACACTCTCGACAAGTTTTCCGTCGTTCAGCGAGTTCAGCGGGTCGTTGCTGGTTGTCTGATTTGCCGTGACCTTGCCGCTTGCAGCCGCCGCCAGCGGCAACTTCTTGAAGCCGCCCGTACTGGAAGCGGTTTCAACAACCACCGTTGCGCCCGGCATAACAAACGATTTCACAGACGGATGATTTCCTTCCGCCAGTGCGACATGCCCATCCAGATCGACCGCCTTCGTTCCTTTCAGCGCTTTGTCGGCGTCATTTTGTATGGCGTTTGGAGTATGCTGTTGTAGATCTGTCACAATCTCGAACGCCCAGGCATACATGCTTTTGCCCAAATCCTTGGGCGGTGTAATCGACAGCCCTGCCGCGGTGATATTCCATAGCACCGGCGCGTCAGAGCCGATTAATTTTACGGACTTGACCTGATCGGTTGCCCAGCCCGCAGTCGCCTCGATTGTAAAAGCAGCGGTTGGTTTGGCGCATTTGATGGCATACAGTTTTTTACCGTTAGTGGTGAAAGACAGATGCTCATTAGCCTGTGTCGTCTCTTTCCAGTAGCGGCTGCCGTAAATAGCCTCGCCGTTGATCGCCAGCCAATCGCCCATCGCACGCAGACGCTCAACCTGCCAAGCCGGGATCGTTCCGTCAGCCTTGGGACCGATATTGATCAAAAAGTTGCCGTTGCGGCTGATGATCTCGACCATCTCATGAATCACCTGTTCAACGCTCTTTTTCTTGTGTGGATAATCCGGGCTTTCCTCAGCAGCCAGGTAACCGAACGACGTGCCGAACGTCGTACAGCTCTGCCACTTGGGGCCGATGACTTTCAGCTTCAGATTATCCTTTTCCAGACAGCCAATCCCATCGGGCCAGTTGCGGTTTGCGCCCTTGTTATTCACATAGACATCCGCGCCGCGGACGGCACCGTCGTTCATGAAGTCCGTAATCATGGCGCGAACCTGATCGTCAAAATATTGAACATCGGGCTTCGCCTGTCCCTTTCGTACCTGGTTGCCGTCACGGGTGTAGATGGGAAAATCATCCATCCACAAAAAATCGGGCTGATACTTGCTCTGAATTTCTTTCCAGCGGGCCACATAGTCATCGACAAATTCCTTAGTAAGCCCAAATGGACCATAAAGGGAAGCTGCTTCAGGCACACGCCTGATTTCCTCAGCAATATCCGGCTGTGGCTCGGCCATGACCACATAAAGCTTCTTGGCGAAGAAAGTTTGATGACGCTCACGATGATAGGAGGGTGCATATTTGAGCCCCCGCTTGCGGAGCGCTTTTCCCAGGTCGCCAACAAGGTCGCGCTTCGGTCCTTTATCCACGGCGTTCCACGGCGTAAGATCCGAATCCCAATTGGCCCATCCATCGTGATGTTCGGCTGTCATAACGACATACTTGGCGCCGACTTCTTCAAAAAGCTCGGCCCAGGCATCGGGATCCCAGTTCTCCGCTTTGAATTCGGGGATGATATCTTTGTAACCAAATTCCGGCGGGGTCGCCCCCCAGCGTTCCTTCATGTAGGGATAGTAGTGCTCGGGATCGGCATAAAACATTTTTGGCACATGTTCGGAATAGCCCCGGCCACCCTTGCGGTAACCGATCACACTGTAGGGACCCCAGTGAATAAAGATGCCGATTTTGCCGTCGTCGAACCAGGCCGGCACCGGCATCTTCTGCAACGACTCCCAACTGCCGTCATACGGCTTCAGTTCTCTGGCTTCGCCGGCAAAAGAGGTCAGCGCAACCACGCCGGCCATCATAAATATAAACATCATTATTGTCTTCATAATCATCCCTTTCCGCTTTTCTTTTTTCATATTTTATTTCCCTCGAATAACTTTCCGGACTTCTTCCATCACAGCCATACATTCCGGATTAAAGATGGGATGGTCGTCGGTCACATCAGCCGTCATGGAAAGGTTGATCGTCACAGGGACACCCTTCTCTGCCATCTGTTTGAAATAATCCACATAAGCCTGCGTCGGATGCCTCGGCCCCTGTGTCCATTTGCCATTCATCGGTTTACGCGGATACCATGTATCCACAAAACACCACCAGGCCGGATCGACATCACTATACTGTTTGCCGGAGCCCATCAGATCAGGATTCGCCTCAGAGAGTGCAGCTCCACCGTCTCGTGTGGAAAGGTCACTAAAGGGGCTGACCGATGGCCCCTGATTTGAACTGAAACCGATGACCGCATCCGGATTCCCCGCTTTGATCGCACGCGCCCAACTTTCCCAGTGTGGATCCAAGGGATAATCGTGCATCAGGCATCCGTCTATATAGCCGAAGCCCTTGACCTTCTTTCCGTAGCGCAGACTGCACTCACGCAGAATCGCGATCATGTTGTCATTGAAGCGGGAAACATCCGCCGTCCCGTAGTTCGCACCCAATGCGGCACGCCATTCGTCCGCTCGCACCCCGTTGTACCCGCTGTGCAAATAGAACAGCGTTGCGATACCGCGCTGAGCCAGCTCATCGATGATCTCCATCAGCAAGTCGCGCTTGGTGGTGCGTCCCGGCATGACGGCATCCACGGCCTTGCTGGGCCCGGGCCAATAGAATCCCTGATGGGTGACCGTGAAGTTCACCCATGCGGCCCCCGTGCGTTCAACCTGATCCGCGAAATGCTGGACATCAAACATGTTGACCGACTCCTGAAACCATTCAGATCTCGTTTTATTACCCGTCCATCCATACATATTCGCGGAAAAGTGGATAAAGAGTCCATATTTCCCCTCGACCATCCAGGACGAATCCCCGCGGATCTCTTTGGCTCGCTCAAGTTGCGCCTGTCGCGCCGCAGGAGTGCCCAGTTCGATCGAATAGAGCATAAATTGCTCCTGCTCGCGATGGGTTGCCAAATCCGTGTTTTTGTTCGAGGGCTTGACCGTGGATTCCGGTAGGCGAAAGCTAATTTCGTTCACACCCTTTTTCAGGTGCAGCAATCCGGGAATATACTGACGCCAATTTCGAGGAGAACCTTCCCATGCTTTCACCATCGAAGGCGTCGTAATGACTGAATTACCGCACTTGAATTCCATTGTCTGGACGTCTGGTGTGGCCAGAATGATACTAAGCGCATAATCATCCGTTTCCGGAGCATTCACGTAGAATGTGAGCTGCGCATTTGGCGAATAGAAGCCCGCAACACCATGCTGGCCGGTCAGACCCTTTCCTTCGAATAGTCTGCCTTGAAGTTTTGCGCGTGCCGCGACGATGGTCGTCAGATCATTCAGCCGCAGCTTAACCGGTTGAGATGCGGGATCAGCATGATACCATTGCCCTGTCCGCTTGGGGGCGACGGTCCCCGGATCTTCCGGGGCTTCCTCGGCGTACAGTGTGAATGCCGTAACTTGAAGGCAAACAAGCAGCCCCGCAAGCAGTATTTTGTTTTGTTTGTTCACGTTTACTTTCATTTTCATTTCAAATTCCCGTTTCTGCGCGGCGGAGTTTATCCCGGGCTTGATCCGGGATCGCCTGCGACCGTAAGTTACGAGCTTGCGTGCGGGAATTTATTACCCTGAAGGATATAGCCGGCAATACGCCGCAGCAAAACTCTCCGGCTATTCCTCATACGCCACTAAAACCACATCATAACATTCCAGTTGATCCAGGGCGGCCTCGATCTGACCGTCCTTATTTACAGTAAAGGGGATGGCTTTTCCGCTCTGTAAACTCTTGACCGATTTGACCTTTTTGTCTGCCTTTAAGCTTATTTGTATGTCATGGATCGGCAGCGGCGGATGAAACGAATTTTCCAGATGGCCGGAGTGGTTATAAAGAGCCACCCATTCAAATTTTCCATTCGGATCGCGCCGGTGGGTCACTTCGACCATCGCCGATGTATCAACCTGAAGACGTCGATCTGTTTTCAGCAGATTGTCCAGCGTACCGACTGCCAGCATGGGATGTCCCAGATTTCCCCACTCGCGATACATGGCGCCGATCTGGAATGGCAAGATAGCGACCTCTCCGTCTCCATAGGAACGCAGCAGCATTGCCGGGATGTCAGAAACACTGTGAATGTAGCATTTTTCCGGCGGGCCGTAGGTCACATCATGGATCAAACGCAGCATTGATATTGTGTCCGACGTCGGGCCGTATTCATAAAAATCACCCCGTAACTGCACAAGATCATAATCTTTCAGGCCATCCATCGCCAATGTGGTTTTATCTTCGGGCCGGATACGCACATACATGGAATGGCGCTGAGGCCAGGTCTTTTTCAGCGTGGGCTTGCCAAGACAGTCCAGGGACTCCGGCATCTTGCCGCTGAGCAGGAGCTTTCCGCCGCGCTTGACATAGGCGTCCAGAGCACGGGCATCGTCCTGGCTGACGCGGCCGCTGTCGGGAACAATGATCGCCTTGTACTGATTCAGTTTTGAATGCTCGAAGGAAACCAGATCAAACGGAACATGATGTTCGGACAGCATTTGTACCCAGCCCCAATAATCGTCTCCGTCGTTTCGCACCACTCCCACCTCAGCGGCTGAGACGGTATTCAACATCCATTTTTCATTATCCCGATGAAAACGGAAAACACCTGAGACCGGTTCAATACCGGCGCGGTCTTCCAGACGCTGCAAGGGACCGATACAGTAAAAATCAAGCCAGGCACCATTGATCACCTGCTGCCAGAGCCGTCGCGTGTGTAGATAGGGTGCGGCGGCTGAATGACGAAAGATCATCTGATAAAAGTGGACCGACGCGTTAGCCAATTGCTTGTCTTCGGTGGTCAACAGAGACCACTGTGCGCGCTCCACATCGTCCCAAGTCTCTTCACCCACAGGAGCACCAGATTCTTTTCGCATGACATCAATATAATCAACGGTATAGGTGCATATGGCAATGTCCTCGCGAATAGACTTGATCAGTTCGCGGACCCGCTTAAACTGCAAGTCAATTTGAATGCGCTGCCAGGCCTTATACTTGGCAAGGGCGTCCGGAGCTCCATCATGCTTGGGCAGATCCAGCCCGGAATATTCCTTAAACGATTTCTTGCAGTTTTCGCACTGACAGATACCGTGAAAGACACGGCTGTAGTCCCGCTGTGGAAAACCGATCATGTTAAAGAAAACACCATCGAGCGGGTAACGGGTGACGGCCTCTTCCAGAATCTTGAACATATAGTCCTGTTGATATCCCCCCACCAGGCAGGTGTGTACCTGGCCGTTGTAGTTAACATGCTCGCCGGTTTCACTGACATAGAGCCATTCCGGATGCTGATTTGCATATTTCTCATTGAGCTTGCTGAAATCGAAACGGCCGATCATTTTGACTTTCGCCGCATGCAGTTTGGGCAAGACTGAACCAACGAGATCGCCTTTCATAAAGGTATTGCGCCAATGAAATTCCAGATCGGTCGGATAATTGGCCACAATGCCGCCGACATTAAACAACACGATATTGGCGCCAAAATCCTGAACCTCGCGAACGTACTGATCAACATCCATCGTCGCATCGATCTCCCGCAGATTGGTCTGGATCAACCGTTGCGGCGTCAGCCACCATGCATCATCCTGCTGATCTGCGGCCATGCTGGTAAATGTCACAAAAAACACTGCTGCCGCAATACAAATGATTCTTATCCTTTGCATAATTCCATCCTTTCCTGTTTCGAGTTAAAATCCGCATACAGCAATCCGGCAAAAAAAATGGACCACCAAAATAAGTGAAATGATTGTGATGTTTCTCATGATTTACCCTTTCCCAATGATAGAGAGCGTCAATGATTTACCGGATGATTATACCCCGTCAAACACCGTCCGCAAGGGATTATTTCAGCTTTTCTATGCTGATCACCATGGACCGAAGCCGCAACAGGCATAAAGCGATCACGAAAAAGTATATTGCTCTAATTGCCCCAAATGAATGAGTTGAATCTTAAGCCCTTTTATGATAGACTTTTGCTCGAAGAATCAGGAAAAGGTGCAACTTCCGGCCGAATTCATGGAATGTACATAAGGATGAACGATGAATTCAGAAATCTTAAGTGAATCCATCCAGGAACTCGATGAACTTTTCAATTCCCTATGCACGGGTAATGAGACCGATATCAATTACGCTATCGGGCGTCTGACAAAAATCAAAAAAAACTCCCGCTTTGTGTATGTGCGCGACCGTGCGGCAGAAATCCTGGATGACCCCTTCACGCATGATCGATTGGACGATATGATCCGCAATAAGGGCGATCACATTCTGGGTCTGGCCGTGGATCCGAACCAGAAGGAACTGTTGGACGACGCGAAGATGTCTTCGGTATTTCTGATGGATATCCAGGACCTTGGACATGTTTACAGGAACAAGAGCAACAGCGTGGCCTGGCGGCTGCTTGACAATATCTTTGAAAGCAATAGCTTCCCCGACAAGATCCGTGACAGCGCCGGGATTGAATTGGGCTATTCCTGGGCCCAGCGTTATATCCAGATACATCCATGGAAATCAGAGGCCCTCATCGCCCTTGTCGCGGCGTTGATTGCCGCCGGTTTCGTGGAGATCGGGATCGAGATATACCGGCATTACTCCGACTCACACGGATAAGGGCTCGCCCGTATCGGCGCAATGCCCGGCGGAAACCACCCGCTGATAACGCCGGTATGTTCCATACGCGCAATCGAGCTCCTGTGGACCCTAGGAAACTCGATGCCGCGCTGCGAGACACGGTGTTTCCGTAAAAAAAAGGCGAGGTAAAAAACCTCGCCTTTTATTCATTAACTCATCGAGTCCTCACGAAGCAAGATCCGCGATCAAATCATTGATCATAGTATTCAACACAGCGGCTGCATCGCCCACAGCAAAGTCCTGGGGCTTGGAAACTCCGTCGATCTTTTTGGAGATCGATTCCAACTGCTCGATTGCCTGAGCATACGCACCGGCGTTGATCAGGTCACTGGCAGACTCGATCATATTCTTCAGCGCTTTAAGGCGCTTGCTTGCACTGTTGCCAGGACCATATCCAACCAATGTGCCATCAGCAACAGACGCATCAAAGTAGTCTAAGATATCCTGAATCTGCTGTGTCGGCGGAACTTCGGTGATAATACCGACACCGCTAAGATCCACATAAACAACACTCTCGTCTTCATCGTCACTTTCGATTATCACAACGGCCGCTGAAGCTGCTTCAGCAGTCGGAGCAAACGTTACTTCAAAATCAACGCCTACGGATGTATTCGGAGCGATCACAAGCGGTGTCGCCGGACCATCAGTAATAGTAATCTCTGCGTCACCTGAGATTGCAACTGAAGAAACATTCAAATCGGCAGTTCCGAAGTTGAAAATCTGAACCAGTACGGTTGTACTTTCACCGACTTCGATATCACCGAAGTCCCATACCAACAACGCCGGGTAAACTTCAATTTCCGGAGCCGTCTGGGGCCAGCCCAGAGCGATTGAAGCGTTTGGATACAGATCAATTGTCATGGTGAAAGATTCGCCATTTTCATAAACACCACTCAGAACGCTCCCAGAATTAACCGTAGTCTGCGATGGATCCAACGAAACATCGTCAAGTTCAAAATTTGAACCATAAATTGTTACCTGCGCGGTTTCTCCAACAGTCAACGCGGCGGAGACATTTGTAGATTCGCTGATAATCCCGGCATATATATGAACGATACTGCCCTCCAAGGCCAACAGTGCTCCATCGCCGAGACCGTTGCCGGATTGATCAGTAGCTTCAGTAATAACACCGCCATCAAGAGTCAGTGTCGCATTCCCGACAACGGTTTGGCCATAGAGAGTACATCCCTCGCCCACAACCACATCTTCACCCTCGACCAGAAAGACATAGGACTCACCGCATACATCCAATGCCAATACCGGCGATGCCATTAATAGCCCCATTAAAACAACACAAACCAAACCCACCTTACAATTTTTCTGTCTGTTCATGTTACTACCTCCGATAAAATAGGTTAATAAATAATTAAAAACACAGGTTTACTATTTTATCGGAATATCTCAAAAATCCCTGTATATTTTTAAAATTTTTCCAATATTAGCCATTTTTCCTGATTACAATCTCAAAATACACCTATCTGCCAATAGGGATATATACCGGCCGATTATTTCGAGTTCTTCTTGAATTCTTGTCCTTTTCGCCGTATGCAGTAAACTCGACTGTACGAGCAAAAAAATCCGCAGGGCGAAAGGAAAAAATAATGGGGATTCAGGCCTTACGCAACACGATTCAGAAACGATGCATTCAAAACCAGCAACTGCTAATCGTTGTCCAGCACGCGGTTTCGGTAGAGCTTGGTTTCGAGGGATCGCTGATAGCTGGTCCAGTTTCCACCGTCGCCGGCGTCGTTTTCAATCAGATTTTCGGTCTGGTTCATCTTAGCGTCGAGGTTGTCGATGTAGTTGACCATAAACGCTTCCGGCGTGGCCGGCAGTTTCGGCGAGCCGAATTCGTACTGGCCGTGATGGCTGATGATAATATGCAGCAGGGCGTCCAGAATCTCCGGGTTGATCGGCGTGCCGTCGGCTTTCAGGTCGTCGGCCTTTTGCGTAATCATCTGGGTGCCCTGGATGATGTGCCCCAGCAATTGCCCTCGGTCGGTGTAGCTGAACCCGATTTTATACGACAGTTCCTGCGTCTTGGCCATGTCGTGCAGCAGGATCGCCGCCAGCACCAGGTCCTTCTGAATCTTCGGATACAGCGGGAACAGCGCTTGTGAGACGTTAAGCATATTCAGCGTATGTTCCAGCAGCCCGCCCAGATAGTTATGGTGCATCTGCATGGCCGCCGGCGCGATGCAAAACTGTTTCATCAGTTCCTGATCGTTCAAAAACGCCTGCGTCAGCAGCTTCAGGTCATTGTTTTCGATCGTTGCAATGATGCCCTTGACCTGCTCGAACATCTCGCCGATATTCTTCTCCGTCCGGGGCATATAATCCATCAGCTTGACCTGATCGGCTCCGACGACCTGCACATCATTGACGACGATCTGCATGTTGCCCTGATACAGCTCGCTCTTGCCGCGGATGGCGACGAATCCCTCGCTCGGCAGGGCCTGGTAGAGCTGCTCGCTCGCCTGCCAAATCCGGCTGTTGACCTTGCCGGTCTTGTCCGACAGAAACATCGCAATGTATAAATCACCCTTGGTCGTGTTCCGCAACACCGGCTGCGTAACCATATAAATATCCTGCAACTGCTGTCCCGGCTGAATATCTTTAATAAATAAGTGCGCCATTTTGGTCCTTTTTTTAAGATTTTTTGTAACATTTTCTTGCTTTGGGTATCATTATAATAGAAAGTGGACCGAAGTGAAAGGAAAACCCTAAATGCCGCTAAAATATGAACATACGCAAAAAGCAAAACGACCATCTTTTTTATCGGTATTGTTTTCGTTAGTATTGGCATCTTCGGCTTTACTTTTTTGGCTTTTATTCACAGATGCGACAGCCGTTACAATAGGAATCGTCATTGCTTTTACCTTGCTGATTGGAACAATGCAGGTAATGGCTGGTTTGAAGATAACGATTGATGATAATTTTATTCAAATCCGGTGCGGGATAACCGTTTCAAAGAAGCTTCTCTTGTCCCAAATTGCTGATTGCAGACCTGTATCTTCCGACAGAGACTCGAAAGGGGCTAAGTTCTATGCCGAATATGCCTTGGCGAAGTTTTGGAACATGCAGGGCGTGGAATTGACTTTCAAAAATGGAAAAAGGATTCGCATTGGCACCGATGAACCTGAAAAACTGGCCGAAGCGATTCAAGACGCTATAAGCCAAACACCGAAAGCAGCAGTTTGATCGCCGGGCAAGCTGCTAATTGACTCGCGGGAATTTACTACCCAAAATTATAATAATCTCACGAATCCGGTGTAAATCGCTTGCAAAGCGGATTTTAGACGCTATAATGCCTGCCTCTATTAACAGCGGGTTCTGCGGGTGTTCTGCGGACGCTGGCAGAAAACGATATTACAGGAAGTTAATGATATGCAAAATTGCCGTAAAAGCAAAATTAAACGTGTCCGTAAATCCGGGTTTTTAGTTCGTCAGAGCACAAAAAAAGGCAGAAAGCTCAATTCAAACAAACGCCGAAAAAGCGGCCGAGTCGGCGTCGCCAATAAGTGCTGTTAATACCAATCCCACTAAAAAACTGCGCACGCTGCGCGGCTATGTCTATTGTTCAAAGTACTTTAGAGTCGTCCTCGCGGAAATTTATTACCCTGAAGGGTATAAGTGTTATTTTGGGGCAGACTGGCTCAAAATCCTCATTTTGTTACCACTCGTAGCCGCAGTGGTAGCAGTAATACCGCGGCGGGCTTTCCGGCGCCGGTCCGTTGCGGATAAGCACTTTCCTGGCCTGCACTTGCAAAAGAAGCGCGTCGGTCATCTCAACCGGCCCATAAATGATCTCCGCAAGATCCCCCGACCCGCACTTCGGACACCGTAAACCGTCAGGTATTGTCATAATCTAATCCTTGTCATTCCGAATCCCCTTTGGGGTGAGGAACCTATTTAAAAAAGTGTGGCGCAGCCGCTTCCTCAATTTTACATTTTAGATTTTGCATTTTGATATGAATTATACCACGCTCTTTCCTCAAACCCCATCTTTTCCGGACCGATGACGTCTTTTTCCGGCACCCCGACCGGCAGGATCACGCGAACGATTTTGTCGTCCGGCACGCCCAGCAGTTTGCCGAGCAATTCAGCGCGGCCTTCGCGCCGCAGCCACCCGTCCACCCACACGCTGGCATAACCGAGAGCGGTAACCGCCAGCAGCATGTTCTGCACTGCCGCCGCACAGTCTTCGACCTGGAACGACAACTCCTCATACACCCCCGGCGGCTGTTTATCCACAATGCAGGCGATAAACGCTTTGGCCTGCTGCATGGCCTTGTTTCCGGGGTGCATGTCTCGAATCCGGTCCAGCAGTTTGGGGTCATCAATAATCACAAACCGTGTCGTCTGCGCATTGCACCCCGACGGCGCATCCAGCCCCGCCTGTACGATTTTTTGCAGGTCTTCACGTAAGACTTCTTTGTCCGTAAATCCCCCGCGATAACTATGCCGTTTCTTAACTGCCTCGAAAAAGTCCATTGAGATTTTCCTTATATACGATTAATTAATCATCCAATCCCGGTATTTTCCAGACGGGGTGTTCGGTGTGTTCGTTGATCATAATCTGTTCCATCTCTTTGACAATATCCGGGTGTTCCGCGGCCAGGTCATTCTGCTCGCTGATGTCGTTGGACAGGTCGTACAATTCCAGCGTGCCTTTGGTCCCATCTCTGCGGTATGCCTTCCACTTCCCCATTCGCACGGACTGCTGCGGCCCGGTTTCATAGAATTCGAAATAGATATACTTGCGGTCAGTTTGCTTTTCCGGCTTGCCGGACAGTGTTGGTGCAATCGAAATACCGTCCATCACCTTGGTAATCTCCGCACCACCCAAATCCGCCACCGTCGGCATCACATCGCATTGCGTCGTAATCAAATCACAGGTCGTCCCGGCTTCAATCGTTCCCGGCCACCAGGCGATCATCGGCACCCGAATCCCGCCTTCATACAGCGAGCGCTTCACTCCGCGGAAATGGCCGTTACCATCAAACGTCTCCGTGTATCCGTAATAGCTGCTCTCGTCACCATTATCACTGGTCCAGATAATAATCGTATTGTTCTCAATCCCCAGCCGTTTAACCGCATCCATCAAACGCCCCACATTGCGATCATGCCGCGTCAGCAGCGCACAGTAAAGCTGCTCATACATCGTCAATCCCTCGACTTTGTCATAGCCCTCGAGACTCGGCACACGCATTCTGCCGGGAGGGCCTCCGTGTGGTACGGTCGAAGCATAATAAATAAAAAATGGCTTGGATTTATTCGTCTCCATAAACTCGATGATCTTGTCGGCATACAAATCCTCGATAAAAGTACCCGTTCCTTCAGGCACCACACCGGTTCCCTTTTCCTTAGGATGCTTTGAGACGTCGCGCGGAGCATGTTTCCGCTCTCCCTGCGGCAGAGTGATTTCGGTGCCTGCAAGCGTTTCGCGTGAATTCTTCGGCAGCGGTATCTGGACGCCGTTTTCCCATATCTGTGACGCGTAATAATCCCGGCAATCGACGTGCCCTAAAAAGCCCAGCCAATAATCCCATCCGGCATTATTAACGTCTTCAGGCGTTTCCGTGCCGCCGCCGCTGATTTTCCCGAACGCCGCGGTCGTGTAGCCCGCTTTTCGAGCGACCTCTCCCAGCAGCGGAGTTTCAGGCGGCCAGTTCGGTAGCGATTTCCGATTGGCCCGAAATACTGCACGTCCGGGATGAATACCGCTCAGCAGCGTACACCGTGACGGTCCGCAGACCGCATTGCCCGAGTAAGCATTGGTAAACCGCATCCCCTCGCTCGCTAACCGGTCAATATTAGGCGTCTTGATAATCCGCTCACTGGCAGGGTCCATACGATAGCAGGGTACCTTGCCAATCCCCCAGTCGTCCGTATTGATGTAGATAATATTCGGCTGTCGCGGCTGACCGGCCTGTGATATCTGGCTGCACGCTGATAATGGAAAGAAAAAGAGAAAGCAGCAGGCATGGATAACAAGAGCTCGGAAATTATACCGTTTTTTAACTGCTTCAAATAAGTCCATATTTACTCCTAGTAATTTTTATTTCCCTCCCAGTGAAACTTTACTTGGTCTTGATCTTGAGGAAGTTCCCATAGTGAATAATTAACACTTATTAAGCCACCAAGTATAATTGCTTCGTCTTCACTGTCAATATCACCTTTTATGATGATCTCAGGATTTCCATCTTTTTCAAAATAAGTATAGCGTGAGATCACTAAAATCATCAACGGAATGTAAAATATCATTCGTTTGTTTACAAAAATCTTTTACTGTTTGCTGTAATTCTTGTGTTGTTTGGCTATCTTTGTCCCATTTATCAGCTTCTCCTTCTTGATTAGACGGGCATCCCATAGTAAATGCAAGTGTTTTGGTTCAGCGTGAATTGGACAAATCCACGTTACAGTTAAGAGACTCTTCCTGCCTTCGGCAGATGCAGAACCCGCCTTCGGCGGGACTATTTTATCAGGTTTTTTAAGGCATTGCAAGAC
>Ga0272441_10008906_pt1 | contig 15696 bp, 14 predicted proteins | sample SSMProp6N_FD_193582 | JGI IMG/M metagenome (GOLD analysis project Ga0272441, IMG submission 193582) | Marine sediment archaeal communities from Little Sippewissett salt marsh, Falmouth, MA, United States - SSM-Prop-6N | ecosystem: Environmental > Aquatic > Marine > Wetlands > Sediment ... | reverse complement strand
TTCAGTGCGATGACGTGAGATTCCAGAGACGCTGTACGCTGATGGAAGGCGGAGACTACTGCGAGTTCTGCTTCTACAGGTTGTAGTCGATCCTGCAGAGCGTATCGTGCGAACACTGAAACACCAAGAATAAGGACCTGACGCCGAACGACACCGAACGACACCGAACCATAGGCAGAGCCTAGACTATGGAAGTAGCGTTTGCAGAACGTGTCAACCGAGCGCTGAGACACTAAGAACAGAGACCTGCCCTAGAGCCTGGCCAACTTGAACGAACTGAATGACTACCGGCAATGCTTGGTGAATAACGCCTTCGCCATCGCCACGCCTTCCGGCGTGACCTGAACGTAGGGGGACCTTCGCTTGGGGTCGGCAATCCAGCCTTTCGCGTGAAGGCGATCCAATGTCTGTGCTTCGAAGGTCTTCCACGCTTGCCCGCCCTTCTCATCCCCCGACATCACGAGATAGAGCAGCGCCATCGTGATCTCATCGACCTTGTCCTCGTTGTAGTCCATCGATGCCTCGATCCTTCAAGAGTCGGCACTACGTCACGCGCCGAACACTGTGCATCCTAGGTCTGCTTGGGGTACAGCGCAAACACTCGCACTTGGGGTCCAATTGGGGTCAAGTCTTGCAATGCAACATCACCGAGGACTGACATGCCTTTTCGAGTGTGTCAATGCAAGACCTGACCCTCAAACCTTGCCTGCAGCACCGACGATCCCATGTACCGGCTTCAGTGCGATGACGTGAGATTCCAGAGACGCTGCACCCTGATGGAAGGCGGAGACTACTGCGAGTTCTGCTTCTACCGGCTGTAGTTAGTAGAGATTTCAAAGCCAACTTCGGAAATGCGGAATGTGTCCCTCGATTCCCTGAAAGCACTCGGGTCTCACTTGGGGACAGATCTTGCGGTGCAACATCAACCAGAGTCGGCCCGTTCACTAGAGTGCGTCAATGCAAGACCCGACCCCGAAGGTTCCCCTCGACTCCCACCTTGCCACTCGCAACTTGACTGGAACCGCGGCATCAGCGTCCGAATTGCGGTATGTGTCCCCGGAAGCCCCGCTCTTAGAGCTGGTACTCGAGGTCTATGTCGATACCGAGGAGTTTCCCCTCCGCTGTTGCATCTGACAGCACGAGAGTCGTGGCTTCCTCAATCACTGCCTCAAAGCCGTCCCTGAACTCCGAGCGCATGCCCTCGATTTGGTCCACATTCAGCGTGGCGATGTACTGGAGTCCTCTCTCCGAAACCATGTCGCTGGCCGCCTCCAGGACTCGCGCCCTTTGTCTCGGGTCTATATCACTGAACATCCTGCTATCGTGGAAGACGAAATTAACAGTGTGTGCGTGTCTGCCTGAAAGCAGTGTCATGTCGTAGCAGAAGATCTTGGCTTCGTTGATTCCGTCGGATGCATCCGCTGCAATCCGAACGTCAATGCTGAAGCGGAGTTGGTTGTCTCCTTCATTGTTCTCAACGACAATGCCCGCGAGTCTGTCTGGGTAGATATATTGCGCGAGTTCCTTGAATGTCTCTCGATTACTACTCACAAGCTCCCTGCTTTGCTGTAGATACTTCACTGTCTTGACGTTCTGCTCCTGTAATCCCAAGGCTAAGTCGGAGCGACGGCGATCGTATTCATCCAGCAAGTCACGATAGCTTGACAATCTCTGCCTTCTCGCAACTGCTTCCGCCATTTCCTTTGACAGAGCAATGAATTCATCAAGGGCTCCATGTGTCCCCAAGTACTCTGTCTGCTGATCCAGGCGCTGGTGGGCTTTGGCAATATCCCCTTCGATTTCTTGCACGAGTTTCTGCAGATTGCTTTGCTCGGCAAGAAGACGTCGCTTCCTCTCGACAAGGAGACGCTGGTGGAATTCCGAGACCTGCTTGATTGTCTTCGTTACACGCTCAGGCAGAACAGCTTCAGCCTCCCTGTAGAGTGACTCTACCTCGGCGAAGTCGACTTCTATGTCGGTCTGGAGGCTCTCTCTGATCTGGCGTAGCGACGCCGAGTATATCAGCCGCCGGTTTCTGATACGCGCCACTTCTGCTCTCGTCTCTCGCAGCTCCTGCTCCCGCAAGTGGTAATCATCTGCTACTCGATAGCTCTCGAGAGTCTTCCGCAAGCGTGCGACTGCTTCAAATGCCGCAGAGAGCTCAAGCTCAAGCTCCATACCCCCTGTCAGGATATCCTTGATGATTGGATCCTTCTCGAAGTTCGCTCGATACTCGCGCATCTTCTCGCTTTCCTGCCGGAGATCCCGCTTTTCTTGGATCAGGACTGGATCAAGCCCTAGCAGTAGACCATTCCGAAGGAGGCGACCGTAATCATTCGCAGTTGTGCTAGCTGTATCGAATCTGGCGTAGGCCTCTCGGTTCGGCCTGATGAAATGCGGAATCAGTGCCCTGAATGATAGCGCACGGATACCTTGAGGGATCTCAAATGTTTGGTCAGTCAGCCACTTCCGGTAGTCCGACACAGTCCTCTCTTCTCCATCCAGGAGAATCGAGTCCTGACTGAGAGTTCCTCGTGACGCACTGTGGAGCTCCCCTGAACTCTCGAAGAGAAGCGTGAATGTCCAATCAGGTAGCTTGTCTGCAAGATGTTTCTTGGAGCTCGATCCGAGGCAGAAATGAATCAGGTGGATCAGCAAAGACTTCCCCACACCATTGGTCGTCCTATCCTTCGATGCTGTCTCCCGGCCCCCAATGACCAGAGTCAAGCCTTCTCGGTTGAAGTGCACGGTATGGAATGAGTCTTTGTTGGCTGAGAGTTCTAGGAGACGCATCGTCGAAGAGCCCCTTCTTCATCAATGTCTATGCATTCACTCATGTAGAGCCAATCTAAGACGAGTACATACAGAGCCACATCACTGGCGGCTCCTATGTGCGTGTTGGCAACTTTTGCGGAGTACCTTTTCCACAGATCGTCAAAACTATGAGGGACTGTGAGACACCCCAGAACCGTGGCACCCAACCCTAGGATTGACTCCTGCAGTCGCAGGTGCTTGGCTGGAAGTAGCATCTTAACTGGGCTCCTCAAAAACATCGCAGGTCTCGAAGAAATACGCGAGTAGCACAATCCCGGCGTTGGTCACTGCCCTCTCGCTTCGCGGGCAAATCGTACTCAGAATCTGGAAGAAAACCGAGTCGCCCGAACTTGTTGTCCCATCTGGCTTCCACAGTGTTTCATCCCTAATAGATGCGTAGATCTTTACCAGACGATCACGCACGCGACTCCTTAGCCAACGGCTGTTGGACTTGAAGTATGCTTCTAGACTTCCAAGCTGGTGCGCTCCTGCTTCCATCATCGATTCGGGCACGGGACCAAGACAGTTGAATCTGATCTTCTCATCCCAATCGGGAAGCTCACCAAGCGATGCCTCCTCGACCGGGGTCCTGTCTTTCATCAGGTAGCCGATAACCTCACTGACCTCCTCGAATTGCAGATCCATCGATAGATCATCAGGCGTCGGGATATGCCCAATCACAGCCCGCATATCTTTGTCATCAAGAGACATAAACTGATCTTCAAGCTGTGCTGCCAGAAAGACGTCGCAATGATCGAGTTCGTGGGATTCTCGAATACCGGCAACTGCTTTCTCGATGTCTGGGTAGCTGCCCTTGTACTTGTCGTTGAATGCGAAGTTGTATTCACGAACGGGGCAAATAGTGTCCCAGAATGCCTTCAGACCTTCGAAATCCTCCAGTGCTTTGGCAGCAGCGACACCGCTTTTGCCGGCGGGCTCCTCAGGTGCATAGACCTGCCAATAGCGACCTCCAATGGGCGTGTAGCCGTCGTTCTTCCGATCACCTCGGGAGCCCTGTGGCTTGATTTGCCTGAAGCCTGGGACTGCCTTCCTCATGACGCTTGTAAAGAGATCCTCGTACTCCTGCCCGGAAGCGGCGCAGATGCGCGACTTGAGTAGCATCCGCGCGACATAAGTGTCGTCACAGTTCACTTCGATCTCCAGCAGTCATGAGGGGGCACATGGCTGCAATCAAGACCGTTCGTGTCTCCATCTGGGTCTTGCAGTCTACGTGCCGTCCAACCGCACGACGAGGAAGTCATGTGAGCATGCTAGGGGATACCAATCCGGGAGTCAACCACACGTACGCATACTCGCAGTAGATAGCCTACGTGCGGTCATGTCGAAAGAGGAGGACCAGAGGCCGAATGTCTGCTGGCTCGACCACTCTGTCCGGCATCGCTAGGCATTGATGGTCAACCGAAAGAATCGTAGCATCCGTGCGGTGGTGAGACAGACACGATGAGTGATATCCAACGAATTGCCGAACCTGCACGTGAGATTCCTGTCACAGCGGACTACGACGTGGTTGTGGTTGGGGGGGGAATGGCGGGCGTGGCGGCGGCAATTGCCGCGGCGCGACGGTCGGCGCGAGTCTGTCTGGTTGAGCGGTTCTGCGCGCTTGGCGGGATGGCAACACTGGGCAACATCGCGGTGTGGCTGCCGTTGTGCGATGGGCGCGGCAATCAGGTGATCGCCGGGATGGCGGAGGAGCTACTGAACCTGTCTCTGGCCGATCTGCGCGAAGACATGACGGCGGCGTGGTTTCGGCATCCGCCGGCATGCTGGCGAGGCGAGGGCACCCGGGAAGACCGGATACAGCAGCGCTATCGCGCCTCATTCAATCCGTCGTCGTTCTTGCTGGCCCTCGAGAAGCTGATCGTCGATTCGGGTGTCACGTTGATGTACGACACCCGCGTTTGCGCCGTGCACAGGGACGGCGATCGGGTCAGTCACGTTCTCGTCGAGAACAAGTCCGGACGGTCCGCTCTGGCGGCCAAGGTTTTCATCGATGCCACTGGCGATGCCGACGTGTGTTTCGCCGCCGGGGAAGCGACCGAATCGCTCGACTCCAATGTCCCTGCGGCGTGGTTCTACACACTGATCGATGGCGAGTTGGCGCTCCAGAAACTGACACAGCCGTACGATCCACACGGCGGAACTGAGGGTGTGGACGGTCCGTTCTTCCGCGGCGATACCGGCGACACCGTCACCGCACACCTGATCGCGTCGCGGCAGTTACTCGCGAAACGGCTGGCCGACATCCGAGCCAAGCATCCGGACGACAACGTGCAGACGCTCCTGCCAACGATGCTGCCCAACCTGCGGATGACGCGTCGGTTGGTTGGGACAACGACTGTCACCGAGGACGATGTCCATCGTTGGTTCGACGACACCGTCGGGCTGGGCAATGACTGGCGAACGGCCGGGCCGGTGTACGCGATTCCGTACCGCGCGCTCCAGGGCGTGGAGAACGTCAACTTGCTCGCCGCCGGGCGGTGCATGTCGGCTTCCGGCTATGCGTGGGAGAACCTGCGCGCGATCGCCCCGTGCGTGGTCACCGGCGAGGCGGCCGGTACCGCAGCCGCGTTGGCCGTCACGTCCACGGGCGGGGACGTCCACGCGGTGGATGTGTCCGTGCTGCAAGAGCAGCTTCGCGAGCAACAGGTCATCCTCGATCGTTCGCTCGTTGAGGAACAGGCAGCCTAAGGAGGATGTCGATGGATGGGACGAAACGAAGCGCAATCCGCCCGGGCCTGGAGGTGCAGATCGTTCAGAAGCACCACCAGCGCAGCGGTCAGCTGACACGAGGCGTGGTCCAAGACATCCTCACGAACTCCGCGACCCATCCCCACGGCATCAAGGTCCGCCTCGAAACGGGCGAGGTCGGCCGGGTGAAGGAGATCCTCGCCGAGCCTTTTTGAATCCCGCAGACATCCATAATCGGCAATCGCTTACTTTTTAGCGCGCTATTATCCGCTTTGCATGCCACATTTTGCCGGTTACTTGACATCTCAGGTATTCCGTACTATCCTGCTTCTTATCTGCGACAAGAGCCTTTAAGGAGCAACTTATGGCTACTTATCTGGACTACGCGACGGCCTCGAGCGCGCAGATCGAAGCGGATCTGTGCGAACGTCTGGAGAGGATTCGGCTGTCCCGCAATACCACACAGACACAGCTGGCTCACGAGGCCGGCGTCTCCGTCCGAACCATCGGCCGATTGGAGAAAGGGGAAGGCGTCTCACTCGACACGTTCCTTCGTGTGCTGATGGCGCTTGGAATCCAGCGCAGTCTGGCTTCCGCGCTGCCCGACCCAACGGTTCGCCCCATCGAGCGTGTCGGCACCACCGGAGCGGAGCGAAAGCGCGCGCGCCCGGGTAAGCGTCCGGAGTCCACCGACACGTGGACCTGGGGGAATGAGAGGAAGGCTCATGGCGAATGACGCCCGGGTCATTCTCTGGGGAACCGATATCGGGGCAGTTTCGTGGATCGAGGATCGAGGACTCGGCGTCTTCCAGTACGCGCCCGATTTTGTCCCGAGCGGAATCGAGGTCTCTCCTCTCGAGATGCCGCTTCGAGCATCTCCGTATGAGTTTCCCGATCTCAATACGGACTCGTTCCGCGGGCTTCCGGGACTCCTCGCCGATTCGCTTCCCGATGACTTCGGAAACGCACTCATCGATGAATGGCTGGCGTCTCAGGGACGTGCACCACGCAGCATGAATCCGGTTGAACGCCTCTGCTACACCGGAACACGCGGCATGGGTGCTCTGGAATTCCAGCCGGCCATCGTGCAGCCGGCCAGCACATCAAAATCCCTCGAGATCGAGAAGCTCGTCGACCTGGCGCAGAGGACGCTGCAAAATCGAGCCAACCTTGGCGGCGTATTCAGAGGCGAGGATGACCGCGAAGCCATTGAGGACATCCTGCGTGTCGGAACATCGGCGGGTGGAGCCCGCGCCAAGGCGATCCTCGCTTGGAATCCTCAGACCGGAGCGTTTCAGTCAGGACAGCTCTCAGCAAGCTCCGAACTCGAATACTGGATCATGAAATTCGACGGTGTCAGTACGCCGAGAAGTCTGGTGCTTGGATCCCCTCAGGGCTACGGGAAGATTGAGTACGCCTACGCGATGATGGCTTCAGCCTGTGGCATCGACATGACCCCGTGCCGTCTCCATCACGAAGGGGGACGCAGCCACTTCATGACACGCCGCTTCGATCGCACGGAAACAGGCGGGAAACTCCACATGCAGTCGCTCGCCGCGCTCGCACATTACGACTACCGGCAGCCGACTCGCTACTCCTACGAGCAAGCCATCCAGGTGATGCGCCGCCTTCAGCTCCCGCGAGAGGACCTCGAGCAGCAGTTGCTGCGGGCGATCTTTAATGTCGTCGCGCGCAACCAAGATGACCATGTCAAGAACATCGCGTTTCTCATGAACCCCAGAGGGGAGTGGCGGCTCTCGCCCGCATTTGATGTTACGTTTGCAGCCGACGCGACCAACCAGTGGCTGAACCAGCACCAGATGAGCATCAACGGCAAACGGGCGGGAATCGGTCGAGACGACGTGCTCGCGCTCGCGGGAGCCGCCGGCACGAAGACACCCAAGGCGGAAGAAATGATCGATCGCGTACAGCATATCGTGGCCCAGTGGCCCCAGTATGCCGAGAAGGCGGGTCTCGATGCGGAGACGTCCGAAAGGATCGCGGCGCTGCACCGTGTCGGGCTCTAGTTGATGCCGGGGCGAGATCGGCCGGGTGAAAGAGATCCTCACCAAGCCTTCTTGAATCGCTCCCGAAGAATCCGCCATCATGAGTTGCTGTCAGGGAGGCAAACGGGATGCAACCGAGCTTTGACGAGCTGTACGAGCGGGCCAAGTCGGTCCTCAATCCGCGCAGGCTGTCGGAAGCGGCGGACGCCGGTGGGGTCGGCGCCGCGATTCTGAGCGAGAGTGGCGCGATCTACACGGGCGTGTGTATCGATACGGGAAGCTCGATGGGCTTCTGTGCGGAGCATGCCGCGGCCGCGGCGATGGTGACGGCGGGAGAGAACCGCGTTCTGAAGATGGTGGCCGTCGGGTGGGACGGCCGCGTCATGCCGCCATGCGGTCGATGCCGGGAATTCATCAGCCAGCTTCATCCCGACAACGCACAGGCCGAGGTGCTCGTCCAGAAGGATCTCGCCGTGACGTTGCGCGACCTCCTGCCGTATCCTTGGGACGCGCCACCGGAGGGCGAGGCGGACTCGCTGTAATATCGGGCGTCAAGAACTGGAGACCGAGGGGGGATGTCGTGAACGGGTTGTGGATTGCGCTGGGCGTCGTCGTTGGGGTGCCGTTGTTGCTCTGGGTGGGGTTGCATGTGCCTGCGGCGCCGTTTCCCGCATTCCCGAATGCCGGCGAGGTTTCGGAAACCGTCCCGCTGCCGGCCGAACTGCCGGAACCGGTCGCCCGTTTCTATCAAACGGTGTACGGCAACGAGATCCCCGTCATCACGTCGGCCGTCATCAGCGGACGGGCACGACTTCGCGTCGCCGGGATCACGTTCCCCAGCCGGTTCCGATTCACCCACATGGCCGGGCAGGACTACAGCCACGACATCGTCTCGACCATCTACGGTCTGCCGCTGCTGCGGGTGCATGAGTCATACATCGACGGCTGGAGCCGCCTCGAGCTTCCGTTCGGCGTGACCGAGGGCGAGCCGAAGATCGAGCAGGCGGCCAATCTCGGGCTATGGGCGGAGTCGATCTGGCTGCCCGCCATCTTCCTGACCGACGACCGCGTCGGCTGGACGGCCGTTGATGCCGCAACGGCGTTGCTCGCCGTGCCGTACGAAGAGGGAGAAGAGACGTTCGTCGTCCGCTTCGATCCGGAAACCGGATTGATCCGCTTCCTCGAGGCCATGCGCTATCGCAGTGAGACCTCCGAGGGGAAGACGCTGTGGATCAACGAGATCCTTGCGTGGGACGAACTCGGCGGCGTCCTCCTTCCGTCCGAAGCCACCGTCACCTGGCTCGACGAAGGCACCCCGTGGGCAACGTTTCGTGTCGAGGAGGTCGTCACCAACGCCGACGTCGGCGACGCGTTCGAGTAGGCACGCCAGTCGAGTCAGTACGCCGTTCTCTGTTCATTCGCGCAGGACAGCGATGGATTCGTCACCTTTCTGAGGGTTTCGTCCTATCCTTCCATTCACTGTATACTACGAATATCACGACGTGCGGATTGCGCGAACAAGGAGGTCCTCATGCGAAGCGCTCTCGTTCTGATGTTGTTGGTCATCGTCTGCATCTTCCCTATGGCCGGAGAGGCCGCGGAGACCGTGCTCGGAGGTCTGATGGCTTGGCCGTCTGCCGTTGGACAGGCTCCCGAGATTGCATTGTCGCCCACACCGGATGAAGAGGGGGTCCGGTTTCCGGCGACGGAAGATACATGGTTCGGCTCGGTAACGTTGGGAAACGGCGACGATCCGGTCTTTTCGTTGGCCTTCGAGGACGGCGAGACGCCGCACCTATGGATCGATGCCAACAACAACGAGAGCTTGATCGACGATGGAACGCCGGAGCCGACCTATCATCACTCGTTCGACTCCTACGCATGGATCCGCACACTGCAGGTCTCCTACACGTGGAACGGCACATCCTATGAAGCCCCGTACATCCTGCGTATCACGGCATTCCGGCGCTACGACGAGTGGGCATTGATCTTCGGTAGTTGGTGCTTGCACGAAGGGTTCTTGCTCATGAACGGCATGCCGACGACGATCTGGCTCGGGGACATGGACAGCGATGGATTGTTCGACGACCTGGAGGAGCTGCTCGTGATCGTCGATGCAAACGGAGACGGGGTCCCCGCCCTCGACTACGCCATCATCGAGCAGTTTGCTCCACAGCTGCCGTTCGTCGATGCCGGTCAGTTCCAGCTGGACGGCGTCACGTATGCGCTCGATCAGGTCTCTCCAGACGGCCGGTTGATCTGCACGTCGAAGGCTGTCGTCCAGGTCGAGCCGATTCCGAACGTCATCGTTGGGGAGCCGGCACCCGCATTTACCGTGACGTCGTTGCAGGGCGAGGTCTTCTCCTCGGAGTCCCTATTGGGACGGCCGGTGATTCTGCTCTTCACGCCCGGCGAAATTCCCGACAATGTTTCCATCAGCGGTGACCGCCCATCGGACGATCGCCTGCGCGATCTCGTCGAGCAACTTGAGGGGTTCGACGCCCAGATCCTTGTGATCGCAACATTGCCCGAATCGCTCACAAGTGATGCTGTGCAGGTCGACAACCTCGATGTCCCTTTGGTCGCGTATGACGACGAACTCATGCTTACCTATCGGCCGGGAATCGATTGGCTGATCGTCATCGGACGAGACGGAACCGTGCTTGGCACGGACTGGGTCACGCCGGTGTACGACGCGGACGGACGGCTGTTCCGTTCGGATATCGGCCGTCTCCACGTGACCAACGTGTTCGATCTGCTGCGCATGGACGCGGAATAGGCGGACCGGGGCGGTTGTCCCGATCCGCGAAGCCGTTCGCCTTCCGGCGTATGCGGCGCTCTACTCCTTCGTAACCTGCAGCAGATGCTCGATCAGTTCGATGGCGAAGCCGAGGTGGGTGAATCCCTCCCATCCGTGGGCCGGCGTCCCCAACAGATGATGGGTGAGGCCCCAGGCGACGTTGTGCATCTGCACGACGAAGATCATGTCGCGGATGCGCTGCCGATGCGCGTCGGTCACCTCGTCGAAGTACGCGTCGATGATGGTCTCGCTACGCTCGTACGGCGAGGGGTCGAATTCGTCGCACGCGATGGCCAGCGTGGCGAGGTCGAAGAAGATGTCGCCCATACCGACGAACTCCCAGTCAATGATGCGCACGGCGTCGCCGTCGAGGATGTTCCCGCCGAACAGGTCGTTGTGACAGAGCGCCCAATACTCGGGCGGCAGGTCGCCGCGCCGGGCTTCGATGTCGTCGAGCCGGGCGAGCAGTCCGTCGATGCCTGCGGGAAGCGGCGTGCCCCGCTCGTTCGACCGGCGGACCGCAGTGCGAACCCGCTCGATCGGATCAAAGACGTGATCGACGGGCGGGAGCGCGTGGATGCGCTTCATCGCATCGGTGAAGCGCCGGAGCGCTTGCGGGTCCCGGTAGCTCTCAGGATTCTCCGAGATGCTGGGAGCGTCGATCGCCTTGGCGATCATGTGCCCCTCGGGAAGGACGTAGTGAACGATCTCCGCGCCGAGTCCGGCGTCGAACGCCAATTGGAGGGCACGTGCTTCAGCCTCGCGGTCGATGCCGAGATCGCTCGCCCCTGGGCTCGCCAATCGCACGATGTACTCGACGCCGTCGGCGTGCACGCGGTAGTTGCGGTTGGACAGTCCTCGCAGCATCTGCGGATCGGCTTCGTCAATGGGGAAGCCGATCGTGTTCAGGAAGTCGTGCAGGTCTAGCAATGGAGCCTCCTGGGAAAACAGAAACAGGTTTGCGTTCGGTCCTCAACTTGTCTTGACTGCACGAGAGTTCTAGATCATGTACCCGACAGTCTACGTGCACGCCGGCGGCGTGCAAGCTGCGCACATGCCATATCGATAGGAGACTGCGTTCTCGAGAAACCTATACCGAGCACGTCGGCAGGACCGCGAGGGACAACGTCAACCGGGGATGCACCATTCACCGCGCAGGGCATACCGAGGTCAAGCAGCTACGCGCAGGGCGGGAAGCCGCTCGACCCACTGCAATGCGGTCATGCCGACGTGGATCTCCCGAATCAGCACGGCCTTCAGGGGGTTCGCTTCCGGGATCTCCCTGGAGTCAACACAACGCTACGGTTCTTCTCCCAGCTGATAAAAGGACTCACAGACGGCAAGATACTGCTGTGTATCGATGACTGCTCTCACTACACGGCAGCCCTCGGGATCGTACGATCCTCCGAACAGTACGTCCTGGAACGCTGAGTATGGGAAGAGCCCTTCTGCAGACGGCCTCCACACGCCGAACGAGGTTGCGCGCTGCCAAGCGATTCCATCGGAGCTTGCCCAGATCTCCGCTCCCGCTGATGCATTGAAGGTCCCGGCGTAGATTACGTTCTCGAATACAACGTACGGACAGCACGACTCATTGAATGGGTTACCGAAGCCGGCATCTACCACCTGTTCCCACTCCGCGCCGTCGCTGGACCGCCAGATCTGTCCTCCCAATTCCTCGTTCGACGTACCACAGTAGATGTACCCCTCGAGCGACACGTAGGGAATGGTCTCGCAATTCGATGGGAATCCGAATCCGGCGTCCGGACCAGCGGGTACCCAGTCACTGCCATCGGTCGAGCGCCACACGGTGCCTCCGGATTCCTCATTCACGGTCCCGGCGTAGATGTACCCGTCAAACGCAACAGGAATCTCGCAAGACACGTTGGCCGGATCCCCAAACCCGTCTGACGATACGCATGTCCAGTGTTCACCATCAGCCGAACGCCAGATCTCCGCTCCTCCTTCGGTGTTGGTTGTCCCGGCGTAGATAAACCCGTCGAACGGGCCGCTGAGTTCGGCGTAGGTGTTGGCAGCATTCCCGAAACCATCCGTATTGACCTGTCGCCACACCCCGTCTTCGCCCAGACGCCATACCTCCGCTCCAGTCACCTCGTTCTTCGTGCAGGCATAGATCACTTCACCGATTGCCACGCAAGGGTAGGTCGACGTGTTGAACTCGTCTCCGAAGCCCGGGTCCGAGACCCTCTCCCATGCTTCCCCATCGCTGCTTCGCCAGATCTGGCCTCCGACCGCAGTGTTTTTCGTACCTGAGTACAGGTACAGACCTGTTGCGACGTTCGCGCAGCAACTCGTATTGCCTTCAAGATTGAACGACACATCGGAGGAACTCATCCAAGTCTGCGAGGTGCAGTACTCAGGCGAAGCATCCCCCGCCTCGCGAAGAGCATCGTCTGGATAATCTGTGCGAACAACGCCGATTTCGTCGTATGAATCAGCCGTCGGAACGACGATGTTTCCGGTGATGATCTGTCGCGTCAATTCACGTATCGCATTCCAGATCCATTCAGCAACCGTAACGTGATTGCGGACCCAGTTCTCTACGATGATCTCCGAATCCGCGGGCACGATCACGCCTGCATCAATCGCCTGTTCGCAGGACTCCTGAAGGGCGTTAAGTCCGCTGATGCTAACGCCTTGGTCAGCCAGATCGAGACGTGTGACACCTGCCTCGAAGCTGTCGTAGACAACGGACTCAATTGCCATGTAGGCGGCTCGGTTTATGTGCTTGACTCCACTGGCAAGGCCATGTCGCCCTTCGCCGAGATAGTCCTGGTTCGTGTCGCCGCCGAAGTAGTAAGGAGGCCCATACGTCGTCCCTGCTTCGTCATGAGCCTCAGCAACCGCATCGAAGTCACCGATTCCCAGCGCACCGGCTGCGTTGTAAATTCCGACGGCACCCCGGGCAAGCATTGCTTCCGAGGCCGCCTTGCCGACCGCAATATCGCTGAACGACCCGGTGTACGTATACAGGAGGTCGACCTGCGGCGCAGAGCCCTCATGATCGGCGTACGCACTGAGTCCCCAGCTCATCCCGTAGCGGAATCCGGCTTCCACGTTCCACAGAACCGGCGTCTCGATACCCAAGACAAGGCCGACGGCTTCATAGCCGTGCTGTGCGGCAGCCATCGCTGCCAGAGCGCCGACCAGCGCTGCCATCTCGTTCTCTCGAAACACGAAACTCATCACGTTTGGGGCGTCAACCACCGCATCGATGATCGCGAACTTCTGGTCGCGAAACTCGCTTGACACCTCAATGAGTGCGTCATAGAAGAGGAAGCCGATGCAGATGATTAGGTCGTACTCACCCGTTCGAGCCATGTTTCGTAAGTTCGGGAGGTAGTCCACGCTCGTGTTGCTATAGACTTGCACCAGATTCAGGCCGAACTCTATCGCGGCCTCTTCCGCTCCCGTGACCCCCATATCATTGAATGACACGTCGCCCCGTCCGGCGACGTCAAGGAGAACTGCAATCTTTCCTTCTGCAGCGGCTGCCAGCGCGCAGCAGAGGATCACTGTCACACTCAACAGAAAACTCCTGAACATATTCCCACCTCCATGCATTCTTCATATCCTGTTCTTCTTTCCAATTCAAGTCCGTACCTATGATACGCAGACAACTCTCTTCGGCACGGGCCTTCCGGGTCGGAGCGCGTCAAGGACACCGCTCGAGAGGGCAAGTAGTAGGTTTCATCGATGCTGGTGCCGCCGCGTTTCAGAGCGAGGCTCGAAAGGGCCCTCGCCAACACTAGGGAAACGGCTGGATTGCACTTCTGGATCTGGACGTTCAGTTGGAGTCAGTCTCGAATGTCCCACGCAACGCGGAAGCCGATGTTGCAGCCGGCTTGTGGCGGACTACGTAGAACACCTGTGCCGCACTATCTCGTCTTGATCCGTCGCAATGCGTCGGCGAGGACGCGCATCGCGCGGCAGTCGTCTTCGTTGTACTCGAGGATGCGGGCCCAGACTTGGGGATCGCCGGTTTCGACCCACTCGTGGAACCACTGCACCGACGCCGCGCCCGAGGGATCGGTGTCGCGCCAGTGGAAGCCGAGGAAGGTCGCCAGCGTCTTGATGGACAGCGAGTGCGTCGGCCAGATCATCTTCGACCGGACGACATCGTGGTACAGATCGATGAATCGTGGCTGGTCGAACAGGGTCGCCACGTCGTCTTCGGACGCCACGTCGTGATAGCGTGCGGCCAGCTTCTTCCAGGTCGTGCGTTCGTAGGGTGAGTAGTAGTAGACGAGCGCATCGGCGTGCGCGTTGACGTAGTCCCACGCTTGCGCGAACGCAGCGCGCTCCAGTTCGGGAACGGCCTCGTCTGCGGTGAAGGCGATGTAGGCTTCCGTCTCGTCGCGTCCGCCCTCGCGCTGCACGAACCCGTGCAGATAGCACAGATCGCGGAATGGATCGGTCTCGACGTCGAAGAACAGCTCTTCGGGCGCGGTCGGAAGGTCCACGCGCTCGGTGAAGTACGGGGCGGCGTTCGTCTGCTTCTGCAGCACGGCGCGGGCGTGGTATGCCTGCAGCGTCTTGGCGCCGACCCCGGAGATTGCGCTCTTGCCCCCGACAATGAGGCCGTCGAGCGCGGCGTTGGCCAGTCCTTGGACCGTCTGCAAGCCGTGCGGAAACTTGTCCCGCTTGCTCGGCCCCAATTGCGGGATCAACGTCAGGTCGTCGGCTCGAAGGATTTCGCGGCGACAGTGCGTGTGCCAGTGACACAGTTTGCAGGCGCTGATGAGTCCGGGCTTCGTCTGAAGCGACCGGTCGACGATGGACGAGACGTCGGCAAGGGCGTTTTCGTACTCCTCCCACATTGTGCTGCCGGTGCGCGGCCCGCGCGCGGTGTCGAGAGCATAGGCGACCTCACGACCGTGGATGTCCCACACGAACGCGTTCTTCGTCGCCGCCCAGCCGGATTGCTGGAGGATGTCGCTGTAGAGCGCGAGCTGGAGCGCGTAGTGCTTCTTCGGCTTGCCGTCGGCGTCCTCGCGGTCTCCCTCCAGCCCGGCGCCGCTCTTGATGTCGCCGGGAACGTAGCCGTTCGGCGTTCGTCGTAAGAGGTCGGGCTCGCCGAGCAGATCACGGTGCGAGATGCGCCCTCGGTAGATCAGCGGCTCGCCGTGGGCCATCGCCTGAGCCGTCAGTTCCTCCCGTTCTTCCCGCGGCACGTCGCGTAGGTTGAGGTACGGCTCGCCGAGGGCTTCGATCGTCTTGCGCTCGAAGACGTGCCCGCGCTCCCACAGCAGTTCGACGAACGGACTGACCTCGTCGCGTTCCGCCGGATCGCCGAACAGGTCCAGCGTCACGCGGTGCGGGCACGTATCGTAGCTGTACAACATC
>Ga0272441_10008905_pt1 | contig 15700 bp, 21 predicted proteins | sample SSMProp6N_FD_193582 | JGI IMG/M metagenome (GOLD analysis project Ga0272441, IMG submission 193582) | Marine sediment archaeal communities from Little Sippewissett salt marsh, Falmouth, MA, United States - SSM-Prop-6N | ecosystem: Environmental > Aquatic > Marine > Wetlands > Sediment ... | reverse complement strand
ACAACCGGGCCAACTGTAATAACAGATACGCAAAAAGATAAAGTAGTTGAAACTTTTAAAGAAGAACCCCAGGTTAAGCAGCTTACAAATATTGGTTTAATTCCTAAAGAAGATCAAAAACAAAAAGAAGCCTGGGATAAGTTTTTAAATGAAAGTGAAGGCAAAGAATTCCGGGTTAAATGGCGTGGGCCTGGTGGCGATGTTAAAACCGTTGTAACTTATGATTTAAAAAATATAATAACTAATATCCCAGAAGAACACGGCGGCCAGGTAATACAGTTTTACCCCCAAACAAAGCGTAATGTTGTCAATAGAAACCAGGGTGTTTTAACAAATGAATACGAAGAAAATGTTTTATCAAGTCCGACTACTAACGAACTTATAGAACAATATAAAGAAGAACAAAGAATTAAATATAAAGATACGGGGAATATTCCAGGGGATATAAAAAAAAGTTTAATCGGTCAGGTCCCCCCAGAAATTAGTGGCACTATAGGAACCGATGAATATATTCGTTATTCTTATGAAGTTATGATAGGTGTTAGATCTGAAGAAGAAGCAAGTCAAGCTTTACAAACAGATCTTAAAAAGTCTTATGATTTTATGCGTCTTTATGGTTATGATAAAAGTTTTGCAGATATTCAGAAAGAAGAACCCGCGGCACGTTTTAAACAAAAAGCTAGTGGCGAATATGAAATAGTTTTAGATTATGAAGCCTGGAATCGTGCACAAATGGAATATGCGGGCCGGGGGGAAACTGTTGCTAGTACAAAAATCCCTTTTGTTGGTGCCGGGCAAACACCTTTGTTTAATGTTAGTTTGGCACAAATAGCGAAAGGCTTCGGTGAGATTACTCTTAAAGGTTTTGCTAGCCCGGGGACTTGGTATAAACAGCTTACTAAAGGTGAAGGTTTTAAAGAGATTAGTAAACAAAGTTATTATACACAGAAAAAAATACAGAGCGGTAATATTAAGAGTTATGTTATTGAAGACGCAATTTTAGCGGACCCTATGAAATATATTGTTTATCCTTTTGCTGCGGGTGCCGGTTTTACCGCGGGTTTTGGTGCGGTTGGTGCCGCGGGTTCCGCTGCGGGTGGGACCACGGGGGCGGTATTATCTACTTATGCTTCGACGGCGCCCTGGGTCGCGGGTGGTATTATGTCCGGTGTAATTGGTGCAGATCTAGGGTATAGTAAAGCACTTGAAGACGCCGGGAAACTTCCCGAGGGTACAACAGGGACGAAGGCTTTAGCTATTAGTATGGCAATAGGAAGCGCTGCGGCCGGGTCAAGTTGGGCGAGTAACCCGGCGACACAAGCAGCTTTTAAACAGTTTGGCAGAAATACAACAAATCGTTTTAATAGAAGTATTGAAAAATTCCCAGGTCTTAACCGACAAATTCAAAATGTTAAAAGTTTTAGACAGGTAGGTTATGAACAAAAACTTATGGCGCAAAGTGTTAAGGATTACCCGTTTCATTCATTAGAAGGTACTAAAGCACCTTTAGGCTATAAAGTTAGAAGTTATTTTAAAAATATTAATTATAAAGAACCTGGCCCTAGTTATTATATTCAAAAATATGGTACGGGGAAAGGTGTAACCCGTAGCGACGCATTATATAATAGGCCACCTTATGGGAAGTTAGATCTATTTGCGCAACGTGCACCGGCTAAATGGGGCGGTTATGAAACGAGTTGGAATTATTACCGGGGTTCTATGGTTATGGAAGGTTACAGAGATACCGGTTTTATTAGAGAATTTCAAAAGACCCGTGTATCTTCCGTTGTTAGAAATAATAAATATTTATTTGATCCGAAGACAAAACAAGTTATTAAACTTGAAACTGATTATAAAACAGATATTGCTTATAAAGGCAAAGTTATAGAATTATCAAATAGGCCGGGCTTTGAATTTAGAACCCCAGAATATACGGACCCGACAAAGATTTATAGGGGTCAGGTTACAAATATTGAACCGAAGTATACAAAGCCTTATCCAGATTTAGCAAAAGGGGGATTACCTAAAGCCCGGGACGTGGGCGAAGTTATGGGGTATCAAGCCGTAAGGCAAACATCTTATACACCCTGGAAGTTTAAACCGGTTGTAAAGGGTGGCGGGTATAGTTCTAAAGGTGGGCAAGTTTTAAATCTTAATACAGTAAATCGTGGCGTATCTACAGGTAATAGTGTTTTGAACGATATTTCTAAATATGAATGGTATGCTAAACCGTGGAAACCTTATACAAAAAATATTGATATTGTAAAAACTAAAGCGGGGCCTATTGTCGTTTTTGCCCGCGAAGGAAATATGGTATTTGGCCCTACATTTTTAAACTTTTTAGAAGAAGGAACGGGGACGGCTTCCGGTTATTGGGATAAAACAATTAAAGATATTAGAAGTCAAAGTAAAACGGGGACCGGTTTTATTAATATTAGTAAAACAGATATAGGTACTGTTAATTTAAATAAAATGGGTATGGGTCTTTTAACCGGATCCGCGCTTAAAATATCTAGTTTAAACCGTATGGGTCAAAGTACGATTAATGCTAGTATACAAAATCAATTAAGTTTACAATCAAGTATGTTAAAACAAGATCAACTTTTAAAACAGAAATTAGATTATAAACTTTTAACTTCAACGGTTACAATTCCTAAAACGGTTTATAATTATGATTATACTTTTGAAAATACTTTCGACAAATATTTCGGAAGGTCTTATAAAAAGACACCAGGCAACCCTTTGTTACCTGAAGATAATTTAGCCGGTTTTATGAAAAGATATAAAACACCATTACCAAATATTTTTGGTCGTGGTTACCGTTACCGTCGTATTAAGGTCCCTAAACTTGAAAACCTTTTTAGGGGGGTGTTTTAAAATATGGTAAGTGAAGAAGATGTAAATAATATTAAGCAAATGAATGCTAGAATGCAACAGAAAAAAAAGCCTGGTTTTTGGTCCGGTGTCCGTAAAGGAATGCAGCAGCGAAGCCAGGAAAACCGGGAACGTCGAAAAGTTGAAGATAAATTAAGAATGGACGCTTTTCAAAAAGGCCGAAGATCTGAAATTAAAAGACAAGCGGCCCGTCGTGGTCGGCAAAGTGTTACGTCTATGCGTTATACGGCTAGGGGTAATTATAACCCTATTGGAAGTTTATTTGATAATGGAATGCGTCCGGCGCCACAAACTAGGCGTAAGAGTAGTAAAAAGAAAGGTAAAAAGAAAAGTAGTAAAAAAAGAAGTAGAAGTAGCGGGGCTATGAAATTCGACCCGGTAGACAATTGGGGATTATGGTAAAAGTAATAAATAATAACCAGGGAAATATTAGCATTATCGCTATTTATTTAATGTCAATTATAAGCCTGGGTGCGCTTTATACTCTTTTGTTTTTAGAAATGGCTATTCCAAATTTGGCGCCATTAATACCTAATGATCTGGGAATGTATAAAACAGTTTTTCTTATGTTAATTTGGGGTATTCCAATAATTATATTACTTGTTAGTAGTTTAGCCGTAATTAAAACAGGTCTTAAACGCGAGGTGTTTTAATATATGCGCTTTCCTATTGCTAGTTTGTTTTTTCTTCTTACAAGTTTTCTTATATTCGTAGGCGTTGTTTATGGTTCTATGCTTTTGGGGACGGTATCGGACGCTTTCGAAGATGAAAAAAGCGCGCTTGATAATACTTTTGAAGAAGAAGTCGATAGTATAGAGATAGCTTTTATATTGATTGGTATTTTTTGTTTGGTTATGGGTATAGTTCTTTTTATTTATGACGCTTTAGCCGATGAACCTGAAGAATATTTCCGGGGGTATAGATAACGGTTAAAAAAATTGTTATTATTTGTTTGGTTGCCTTTGCGGTATTTTTTGCTTTTAACCTATTTTTAGATAACAATGTTAAAGCGGGTACGGGTTATAATGAATGGTTCGACTTTGAACAATATAACAGTAGTCTTATGACTTTTCAAGACCCTGAAAAGATTATAGATGGTAATACTTTAACTTATGCACAGAGTAGCACCGGGCCGGAATATTTACAGTTTTTAGATGGTAACAACGCAACCCTTTTAGTTAATGATAAAGAAATAAGCCGGGTTATGGTTTGGTCTAAATGGGGTTGTCAAAATACCGCTTTTGATTCTTATCGTTTGCTTCCTAATTTTGGAAACCCTAATAATGATAATGGTACTTGGTCAGAAGTAACAGAAATAAAAGACGAACACATAAGCGCAAACGGTGGGGGTTGGTATTATTGGAATATTACAAATAACCAGGCCAACCATACGGAACCCTGGATACAAAGCGAAATTAAAGATTTAAATATGTGGTTATATGCTTCTAATAGAGGGTCATATGTACTTTGTTATGAAGTTAGAATTAAAATTTTTTATCTAGGTTACCCCGAGTTAGATACAACAACGGTTGTTAATGATACTAAAATAAGTTTAACGTGGTCCCGCGACGAAAACAGTAACAATACATATATCGAACGAAATACTGTTAGTGATTGGGCGCGGGGTGCGGGGACTATTGTTTATAATAGTACGGGAACAAGTTATACTGATACGGGTTTAACACCTGGCCAGATCTATTATTATAGGGCGTGGTCTTATAGTAATGTTAATAATATTTTTAGTGGGAATTATACGACTTCTAATGTTATGATTACGGAACCCGCACCGCCAACAAACGCGGGTTTTACCGCGGTTAATAGTAGCGCGGTTAATATAACTTGGACCGGTGGGACAGGTGCAAACACAAGTATTTTAGTAAGAAATACTAATGCAGCGCCAACAAGTGTAACCGATGGGACAATAGTTTATAATGGGACAAATAATTATTATGTTGATACTATTAACACAGGGGATATTTATTATTATAGTGTTTTTAGTTTTGCTAATTGGACTAACCCGGACGCTTCAATTTTTAGTAGTGGTTATGCAACGCTTTCAACGGGTGGTTTAACAATTAATGTTTATGATGAAGATAGTTTAAATGGTTTAACTTTTGATGTTTTTATAAGTAATGAAGACGGTAGTCAGGTATATAATTATACAGGTGCAACTAACCCGCTTTTTATTAATGAAACCGAGGTTCCTACGGGAAGTATAAGTATTCAAATAAATGTTAGTGGTTATTATGATCGTTTTTATTATATTACTCTTAATAGTGGGGCTTATTATATTCTTAATGCTTACGTCCCTGAAGCCGTAACGGGTACGGAACTTAAAGCGCTTAATGTTGCGGGGCCACAAACATATTTTAATACTAACCCGCCTATTGAAGACGCAACAGTAAAGATTAATAAATATATTAATGAAACCGTTGGTTATGAATCAATAAGTATTATTAAAACTGACGCGAACGGTCAATGTTTTCTTTATCTTAAAAATGATGAATCATATAAAATTAATATTACTAAAAATGGTTATGTAACGGAAACGAGTGATATTACAACCGCGGACGCTATCGACAGTTATACTTTTAGAATATATCCTAATGATTACACAAGCGACGAATATTTTAGTTTTAACGAACAGGTAACTTTTACGGTTGAAATGAGCGGGGAATATATGCAACTTGGAAATATAACCGTTACTTTTATTGATAGTAATAATACAATGATTGATACAGATATTTATGTTTACGAAGTATATAACGGTATAACAACATTAGTTAATCATTCACATAATACAAGCAATAGTTTTAGTTATAAAATTAGTGGTATTAATACAAGCCGCGATCATTATGCTAAATTGTTTTATAACTCAACAGTAGATTTTTATGATAGTAGCCCGTTAGATATTTGGATTTTTTTAATACATTTATTTCACGGGGACCGCGAACCATTTAGCTTTAACGACAGGGTCGTTGATGTTATCGGGCCTTTTGTTATTAACGATGTTAATGTAGGTTGGCATATAATTTTAAGTTTGGTTGTAGCTTTTAGTTTTCTAATTTTACTTGGCCCTTATGATACAGGTTTAGCCCTTATAGGTTGTGGTCTAATTATAGGTCTTACCCAGGGGATTTTTAGTCTTTGGTTTACTGATACTTTCCCCACGGCACTTATTACGCTTATCCCTATTTTTATTATTGCGGGGGTTGTTTGGTATTGGGCAAAAGGAAACGGGGGGGACTTTATTTAAATGCGTCTAATTTTTGTTATAATATTAGGATTAATTTTTTTCAATGTTAGCCTTATAGTTTTTAATGATTTTTTCCCTAACCCTGACGACGATACACCTTTAGGCGCTAAAAATTTAACTTCTGAAGCAGAATATAATAAATATTCTAATCTTGAAGAAGGAACTTTCAAAACTATACTTGTAACAAGCGGCGGTGTTTTTATTGGCGTTGTAGGAATGGGCGCGCTTCTTAAAGGTAGTATTCCGACGGGGCAATTTCTTGGCGCGGGTATGCTTATAAGTATTATAGCGGGTCTTTGGGCCGGGCTTTCTGCGCCCTTTACTAAAATGGGAACTTATTGGGGTTGGGAAGGCGGTCTTATATATAGCGCGGTTGTTATGGCAATTGGAATTATAACCGTTGTAGGTATTGCCGAAATATTTACCAATAAGGGGGACGTGTATTAAAATGTTAGATCTGTTTGTAACAAACTATACAAATTTTAGTTATGTACGGCAACATTTTATAGAATGGTCCCTTCAAGGATATACAACCGCTTTTGGTTTTTTCTTTTGGCCGCTTGTGTTTACGACTTGTATAGGATATGTTTATATTAAACAACGAAGCGCGACCGCTGCGGTTGCTGCGATACTTATAATATTTGCAACAGTAGGAAGTTATTTGACTAATGTTGGCGCCTGGGTAACACTTCTTTATATACTTGTTAGCCTAGCATTCACCGGTCTTTTACTTGTATTCATAATAAGACGAAGGGGGTATAACTAAAAAAATGTTATTTGATCTATTAATTTTGTTTATTATTCTTACGATTCTTATGTTTATACTTACAATTTATACGATTCAGGATAACCCATATTTAAGCCTGGCTTTTGTTACACTTGGAATGATTTTTAGTATTCTTTGTACTTATGGTCTTTTTAGAGTTGATTATATGGTAGTTGGTTATAATGCTAGTAACGGGACAACCGAAAGCCAAATTTTTAATACATATAACTATGGCGACCCATATTCTTATATATTTTTATTGTTATTCTTTATATTTGTTATACTGTTTAGTATTGCAGCTTTCAACAGTTGGAAGTTTGCACTTAAACAGAAAGGCGAACTTGATATTAAAACTAAATATAGGTAGATATATATGAAAAGGAAAGCAATAAAAAAAGTTATAGGCGCTAGTATTATAACCGGTGTATTCGTAGCTATGGCTACAATGATACTAATAACTAATGACGTGGGCGTAGTCTTTACGCCTGAAGAAAAACAAATAAAAAATACAATTAAACCGGTTGTTTTACCCTGGCTTGGGGATAACGACCCGGGTGCGGGTGCAAGTGGTGTTATTAATGCTTATGTAGCCGTTAAAGATACAACATACACCGCGGATAATTTAACAGCGGGCGAATATTACGCAACAGGGGATACTAACGACACGAGTTTAGGGTCAGATATTCCATATGATACAGATCACGATTTAGTTATAGCGGTTCGGTGGAATACAACGCACGCTTATAATGCAACCGCGGGCGATTGGGACCTTACCCTAGTACGGGCTTATGTTAATTGTACGGATTTAAGTTTAAGCGGCGAACCCGCAAGCGAAGCAGAAATAGGGCACGATACGGATTTTATTTGGGTACATTATTATATTGAAGATCAAACAATAGGCCGAGGGGAAACGGTCGAAGACGTCCTTTGGAATTTTGAATATTATGGTTAATCTAGAAGAAGCCCGCCGGTTTTGCGATAGTATATCGGCAAAGGATAAAGTAAAAAAAAAATCAAAAAACAGGTTTAAATACGTTGGGCTAGCAATTGGCGCGGCCCTTATTGCTTTCCTTATTGGTTTTAATCTTATACTTCCTTTATTTAACCATAAAGAAGATATTGATATTATAAATGTTGATACTAAAATTTTAAACCCCGAATTTTTAGGGGACGAACTAAACAACAACGAAGCATATAATCGTAGACCAAATAGTTTTGGCGGAAATATAACTATGAATTGGTCTTATTTTTGGGGGCTATTTAAACAATATTCCGCTTGGCAACTTGAAGCCTGGAACCCACAAACCGAAACTTGGATAGATGAATATAACGGGGAAAATTTAAACGAATGGCTTACAATTACTAAAACTAGATTATCGGATAATGCAAGTGAAAAGATAGCGCTTACAGTTGTTAATAATGGGCCTATTGATACATTTTTTCGTTTTAAGTTTGGTATTGATTTAAGAGTTAAAGATTATGTTAATAAAACAAGTAATTTTGAATATGTACTTACTTATCCCGCTAATCTTACAACAGATTACCAGGTTTTTTTTAATTGGTCAGACCTTAAACAAGATATTCAAGACAATAAAATAACTGTTAACCACGGTGTTAAAAATTTAGGGGGTAAAGATGTTTTTTATTTTGTGATTCGTGGGCTTCAAGAGTTACCACAAGGGCAAAGTTATACACTTGACCCAACCTTTGGTGATACTTACGATAGTAGTGCTGTTTATGCTTTAGATGATTATATTATAGGAATAACAAAAGACGGTGGAATGTCCCCTTCTGTTGATGGTCAGGCGACAAAGATAAGCGCAAAACTTTATGGTTTTAGTAGTAATCAATATGGTAAATGTGCACTTTATACACAAAACGGGGGTAGTTGGAATTTTTATGCAGAAACCGAAGAAATAGAAGGAACAGGGATTAATGGTTGGTTTGATTTCAGTTTTGACCCTTATGTTAATGTTTATGATGATACAACGTATTGTATTACGGTTTTTACCGATGACCCTAATAATAAAATTTATTACACCTTTTTAGCTAGTGATTATAATCTAGAAGTTGAAAATTATAACGATAATAATTATCCTACTTGGGCAGACCCTATAACTTTTGATAGTTCTTTTAGCCCTAGGCACGTTAGTCTTTATTGTACTTATAATGAGGGTATTCCCTGGGAAAACAATGCGCCTACTGTTGAATGTAAAACACCAGGGAACGAAAGCACCGAAATAAGTTTAACACCAACAGTTGAAGCATATATTAATGATACTGACGATAACAGTACAACAGTTAATTTTTATACAAGTACAGACGGAAATATTTGGACCTGGGCGCAAACAAATAGTAGTGTAACCGCATATACAACGGTTAGTTATGTTTATACCGGGGCCGACCAAGGGGAAACCCTTTATTATTGGAAGGTTACCGCCGAAGACGAAGAAGACAATACAAGCCGTTTTTTTAAGTTTACAACAGGGACAGCGGTTAAATGGCAAAACGTTTTTTATTGGTCTTTTGATTATGGTAATACCGCGAGTAATAAACAGGGTTATTATTGGTCCTTTGATTATGGTAATACCGCGAGTAATAAACAAGGTTATTATTGGTCCTTTGATTACAAAAATACAGTTAGTAATAAACAGGGTTATTATTGGTCCTTTGATTACAAAAATACAGTTAGTAATAAACAGGGTTATTATTGGTCTTTTGATTATGGTAATACTAGCATTTTTAAACAGGGTTTTAACACTTGGTCTTTTGATTATGGTAATACCGCTAGTAACAAACAAGGTTTTTATTGGTCTTTTGATTATAGTTATATAGCACAATTTAAAAACCGTTATTATTGGTCTTTTGATTATGGTAATACTAGCATTTTTAAACAGGGTTTTAACACTTGGTCTTTTGATTATGGTAATACCGCTAGTAACAAACAAGGTTTTTATTGGTCTTTTGATTATAGTTATATAGCACAATTTAAAAACCGTTATTATTGGTCTTTTGATTATAGTAATACATCGAGTTGGCAACAGGGTTATTATTGGAATTTAGATTATAGTAATACTAGTATTTTTAAACAGGGTTTTAACACTTGGTCTTTTGATTATAGTAATACATCGACTTGGCAACAGGGTTTTTATTGGAATTTTGATTATAGTAACACCGCAACATATAATCAGGGTTTTTATTGGAATTTTGATTATAGTAATACTAGTATTTTTAACCAGGGTTTTTATTGGAATTTTGATTATAGTTATAAAAATAGTAGTAAACAGGGTTATTATTGGAATTTTGATTATAGCAACAGTACACCGATAACTTATATAATTATTAATAATGTTTACCCGGCAAATAATAGTAATAATATACCATTACAACCAAATGTTTACGCAAATTTTGAACAGATCAACGGGGAAAAAATGAATATTAGTATTTATTATGGTCCTAGCCTGGATAATACAAATACGCTTTTAGAAAACTTTTCTAATATAAACAATGGTACGCAAACATCTCTTATGTTTACGGCTTCAAGTCGATCTAATGATTATTATTGGCGTATATGTGCGAATGATGGGGAAACCTATAACAATTTAACACTTACGTTTAAAAGTGAATTTGAAGACGCAGCCGGGTTTTATCCGGTTAATAATAATAGTTATGCACTTATCGGACTTTTGGGCCTGGTGGGCCTTATAGCGGTTTTATGGCAAAGAAAAAGGAAAGGCGGCGAAGAAGAAGACGAAGGGGTCGTTTATTATGTTGACCGTTAACCCGTGGTCTAAAGATGTAGAAAACGTTTTTAAAAGACTTAAAAAAGACGGAAGGGCTTATACTCATAATGTTAATATACCCCGAGAAATAGGCCGCCGGTGCCCTGATCTTGTTAATATGGATTATATCGATTTAAGCCCTAGCCATAAAAAGAAACGGTATTGGATTAATCTTTTACCCGATACGGTTATGGACGAAAAACCTATAAAAAATAGGGATAAGTTTTTAAAATTTAGTTTTATAAAAAAGCTTTAACTAATTATTTAACAACTGTTAACAAATCTTAATTTACGGGTATCTTTTATATACTATTTTTATAAATATTAGTTTTTAATAGAAAATAGCCCTACAGGGGCCATAATAAATAAAAAGGTGCGAAAAAATGAAATTAAGAAGTTTTAAAGACAATTTCCGCGCAGCGGTCGATTTATCTGTCGTCCTAATGATTGGGATAGCATTCGCCGGTCTTATGATTGTAGCTTATGTTATCTGGACTTTAGACGATCAATTAGACGTAACCGCCGGAAGTAGCGCCGATCAAAGCTTAGCAAATGTTACAACCGGTTTTGACAATGCGGTTAACTTTTTGCTTATAGCAATTACAATTTTTATACTTGCTATAGCAATAGCAGCATTACTAATGCTTCGCGGTCGACAATAAAAAACTGAAGGTGTTACAAAATGTGGCGAAGTTTAAAAGACAACGTCCGCGCAGCTGTTGATTTAACCGTCGTCTTGGTTATCGGGATAGCATTCGCCGGTCTTATGGTAATGGCTTATATTATCTGGGAACTTGAAGACGAACTTATCGATACAACTACAAGTAGCTCTATTAATAGCAGCGTGCACAACATCACTAGCGGTTTTGACGACGCGGTTAACTTTTTGCTTATAGCAATTACAATTTTTATACTTGCTATAGCAATAGCAGCATTACTAATGCTTCGCGGAAGGCAATAAAAACTTTAAGGGGATTATCCCCCTAACCTATTTTTTTTTTATCGGGGTAAGTTTTTTATATTATAATTAATAATTATTGTTTTAATGATTGACACCCACACAATTAGCTTTGTTGGGTCTAAATATAGTTGGGCGGACGTAGATCTTCAGGCTAAAAAGCGGGGGTTTAAGGAAAGAAGTAAATATATTCAATGGTTGGCCGAAATAGATATAGAACGCAAAAAATCGGTCAAAGACTTCATTAGTTACGAAGTCATTTTTTTACTTCTTTTATCTATGATTATGGTTTTGTTGATTTTTACTTATAATAGGATTGGTTAATTATTATGGCTATTGATGAAAGACGTCCGGACGTTGCGGGGATAGGGGACCGTATAAGCGATCTTACTCTTTTGTTAAAGGCGACTAGGCCCCGGGGTTATGATGGTTATTATAATAGTCGTAGCCCGCTATTGGGTAAAGAAATAAGTTTAGGTAGTTTAGATAAAGAAGATATGTTAGCTAATGATCTTATGGTTTGGGCGATTCTTGAATATTTTTGTGAAGGCCAGATAGATTTAGCCTGGGACCTTATGACCTGGTATCAAAATGATATTAAAGCAAGTATGAGTATTGACGCTAAACTTTTGGATAAAATTACAAGTAGTGAAATTAAATATAGCACTACCCAAACGTTGCACGAATACCAACACCAACAGAAAAAAAAGGGTTTAATACCTGTTAAAAGGGGATAAAATAAATTATGTGGTTAGAAATAAAACTTGTTATTAGTGGTATTGGAATTATTTTTATAGCCGTTGTATTAAGTCAGATTATTATGCTTAATACGCTTTTGGGTTTTCTTCTTATTATGGCTATTGGTTTAGTTCTTATATCTGATATGATGTTAGCGAGTAAAATTAAAAGTTCTAAAGCTAATTTTTGGTATGAAAGACCGCCGCCTGGTAAGGAACTTATTGTTATTAAAACACTTACCGGGCTCTTAGATCTTGTTTGGGCGACTAAAAAACCGGAAGGCCAACGGGAATTTGTTTATAATAAACAGGAAGCAAGCGTTATTAACACGGGTAAAGACCCGATTCACACGTTAGCGGGTGCCCGTGGTTGTATTGCCCACGAAAGCTTAGATATGAATATTGATACTTTTGAAGCAGAAGCGGTTAATAATTGGGCCCGGGAATATGATACAGATAATATTAAAGAGATTTATACAAAGGCTAAAGATAGGGAAGGGGGTTATTAATTGTCAAGTTTTGAAGACCCACATAAACAAATAGATAAAGTTATTAATAAAACTAAAAAAGTAGAAGAAGAAACGTTAGGGCGTAGTAAACAGGTAGCCGAAGTTATTGACAATTTAGAGTTTAGAAAAAAAGTACGGGATAGTCCTATAAAAAAGGGGAATATTGTTAAGGCTTATGGTTATAAAATGGTTGATCTTAATGCGTATCTTAATGCAACGCTTTGGCCCCGTGGTATTTATACAACAGATAAACTTGTAAGGCTTGGTTTTGCTGCGCGTTATGAAATGTTAAGGCGTTATTTGAAGAAAAAACGGACCGTACCTTTTGATATGATCTGGATTGTTATTATCGTTGTTGTTGTTATAGCGGTTGTTATGGTTATTTTCTTTTTACTTCCTAGATTTACAGGTGGTTAAAAATATGAAAAATTACGAAATATTAGCCCACTTACCGGGCCAGGTGGAAAGGTTTTTAAATTGTCTTACCCAGGGACCGGAAGCGCAAGTACAAACAGAAAATAGTATAGAAATTATTAAAGCGCTTCTTCAGGATAAAAATTTTGATAATGGTTTATCTGATTATAAAAGACAACTTGAAAACAAAGTCGATAATATAGAAAAGCAAGCAATTAACAAAATTAAAACAAACCCGGATATTAAATCAATAGAAGACGTTATGAAGATACTTAATAAAGCTATTGCTAATGTTGACGAAGTTAACGAAGATTATGTTAGAACCCTTCAAAGTTATATTTTGGGTTTTATAAGTAAACTTGGGGATAATGACGGAAGCAGCGAAGAATTATAAACCGGCTTGGAAAGATAGAATAGGGCTTAATGATAGGTGGCGTAAAGATCTAGATCTTTGTAGCGAAACTTACGGGACCCCTGAATATATCGACCGGGTTAGTTGTTTACTAAATGATCTTATCAATATTAAAGACGGTCCGGCTTTAGTTGATATTGTTAACGATTATATTGATAATGTTTTAGACCCCTGGAAAGAGGGGGGTTTAACTTTTTGGAAAAAAGAAAACCGGGAACTTCAAGACGATGAAGATCTTATTCTTAAAGTTAAGAAAGAAATTAATTTAGAAGCTAGTAAAAGGTTACATCATTTTATTTTGCAACTGTTAGAAAATGAAGGCTTTGGTATGTATCAAACCGCCCAGGTTAAACGTCGTAAAGATGGTTATTTACAATATGATAATAATGAATATGATAGTCTAGATTATGATAATCTAGAGTGAAGAAAAAAACAAAAAAAATAAACAGGTATATTAAGTATATGGTAATAAGTAAAAAAAATTCGGTTGAGATTTTCAATTTAACTGAAGAAATTTTAAAAGAACACCCGAACGGTTATTATATGGCCCTAATTTGGGGTAAGAAGGGACGGGGTAAAACAGCGTATTGTATTCATACCGCTAAACAACTGTTTATGGAATTAAGTAAACTTCCAGATAATTTAAGATATGAAAAATTAGAACCAAATATTACAATTGAAGAAGCGTATAATATGGCGCTTGATCATATGGCTTTTACTATACCTGATATTGTTAATATGACCCGGGAAGCTAAAGGGGCTTTGATTAACCCGGTTAAAATGATACCTGTTATTATATGGGACGACGCCGGGGTTGGTGGTTCTAGTTATCTAGGGCGGACCGAGTTAAAAATAAGTAATGTATTAAAAGGTTATAATGATATTTTACGGCGTAGGATTACGGGTTTTTTGGTTAATACACCGGTAACAAAAGGGCTTTTGTCTTTTATTCGTAATGAAGAAGATTTAGGCGTCCCCATTATTAAATGTACAAAGGAAGAACGTTGGAACCGGTTGGCAACGGCACGGGTTAAACGCGAAGAAAGCCGTTTTAGGTTTAAAGTTTTTGAAGACGCTTTTAGTTGTTACCTTCCTAAATGGGTATATGAAAAATATGTACGGATAGCCGACGAAGCTTTCGACCGGCAAGCTGATTTAGTAGACGCTATTATAGCGGACTTTGAAAGCCGTTATATTACGACTAAAGAACCGGCCCCTTATTATCTTAAAAAACCTTCAGAACGTTAACAATTGTTAACGATTTCCCCCCGGGGGGAAATAACTTTTTTTTCCTTTTTTTTTAAATTAATAAAGATATATACCCCACCCGACCCCCTTATTTCGTATGGAACTACAAAACAGATATAGTAATTATTATATTATTTCGTATGGAAAATATACCCCTGGCTAAAGGGACTATAAAGAATGTATTGTTTTTTTAAATAATTTTCCTTAACAATCGTTAACAAAGAGTTTAAGTACAATGATATATATATCCCCCTTTGATAAAATGGCTTACAACATCTATAAACAACTTCCCAAATTCCGCGAATATCTGAAGGAAAAAAACATCAAAGACAAAAATATACCTAGATCTGTTTTCGGCCTGGAACTTATGCTTTTCTTTGGAATGAATAAAAATACCGCGATTAAATGGCTAGATCAATTTATCGAAGTAGGCCTTTTAGTTGAAGAAGATAAAATAATAAATTTTATAGAAGGTAATAAAAAATGTTAGATAAATATATTAAAATAAATGATAAAGTAATTGAAAGCAAGCAAACCGCGGCGGGTGTTTGGTATTGTGCAAATTTGCCCGCGGAAACCGTAGAAGAAACTGATAAGCTTATAGGTAAGCTTAACGCTATTTATAACAAGTATAATAATAAAAAAGAACAAAAAAGTAAAAAGGGCGATTAAATGGGTATTTTAATACTTCCTAATGAATGTTTTATAATTTCAAAAGTTGAT